>Ga0209091_10003253_pt1 | contig 13131 bp, 15 predicted proteins | sample ArcticOcean_MG_C_6_FD_187438 | JGI IMG/M metagenome (GOLD analysis project Ga0209091, IMG submission 187438) | Marine microbial communities from western Arctic Ocean - ArcticOcean_MG_CB8_128 (SPAdes) (version 2) | ecosystem: Environmental > Aquatic > Marine > Oceanic | place: Arctic Ocean...
TTATTTCTTACTGAAACAATATCATATGAATTTGGAATTACAACTAATCTTATTTCTTCACTTGTTGCACCATCAATATTACTTACAGTTGTAATATTAATAGAATTAATAGCAACACTACCAGTAGTATAATCTATTGTTCCTGCTTCATTATCACTATAAGTTCTAATTGTTCCTACAAAATAATATCTTCTTACATTTCCATCACCATCATCATCAAAGAAATATTCATTTGTTGTATCTCCAGAAATTTTAAATCCCGTAGAACTTAAAATACCACCAGCACTTTTATTATGTTCAGTATGTGGATTGTATAATTCATTATTGAAATAAACCGTATAATTCGTTGCAGTAGATAATGTTGGTGTAAAGTATTTTGCAATTTTAATTGTTGTTATATTTGATAAAATAGATGAATGTGTATTATCTATCTTTCCTGTAACTTCTGAATGTCTAAACACACCGTTAAATTTAGTTAATGTATTATTATTATAATTAATAAGTGTAGTAGTTATATCTGATTTTAATGTATCTAATGATTTCGTAGTTGAAGTAGAATCATATTTAAAATTACTTGTAAGAAAAAGAGATGTTATATTTGGGTCAACAACTACTGGAGTTATAGATGCAACTTTATAAGTTTTTAATCCATTTTCTACATCAGTCTTTTGTGTAACAGTTAAATTATCTCCACTTTTCTGTTTAATTGAAATATAAACCTTACCATATATGGCAGCTGAATCAACATCACTTCCTTCTTCTCCACCCCAACATTGAATTGCTTGTGCATTAGGAAATAGTGTCTTTACATGAAGTTTGTAATCTTCTGCCGTTACAGCACGACCTTGTGAAGAATAATCAAGTGGTGCATTATATTTTATTGATGCAAGACTTTCTGCATCTCCACCACCATTTGCATTTGATACCGTTGCAACCGTTATATTAGTTACTCCACCAATAGCACCAGTATTACTAAATGATGAAGCACCATTTGCTTCATCTGTATTTGTTACGACATATGAAAGTATAACAACATTTCCACTTGATAATGCTTTACCAATTACACCATCACCAAAGTAAATTTCAAATTTTCCATCTTCTACTTCTTTTAGAAAATAATTAGTTGCAGTATCACTTACTGATGTAATATCTGTTGCTCGTGTATATGTAGATGTAGTTGTATCTGTTGCAGAAGTTTGAACTTTAACTGTAAGAGTATCTGTATCTGCTAAATTACTTGTTATAACAAATCTTTGGTCAACATTAGATGTATTAACAATATATTTTGTATTTACATAAGTACCTTCATAAATTTTTAAATCATTAAATCTTAATATTCCATTAGATACTAACGCAGTTATATCAGATACAGTTACAAAATTATATGTTGTACCATTTACACTTGTAGAAAATTTTGTGCCAGCATCTATTGTTGCACCTGCAAGTCCACTATTATTTAAAGTAACATCTATTGTTGCAATAGGAGCTGAAACAGATGATGGTGTATATCCCAACATTTTTGCATGAGAAACTATACTTGAACGAAGAGCAGCACTATCAAGAAACATTTCATTTGCTAACATATTCATATTAAATCCTAGATAGTGAGTATTGTATGCCAATAAATCTAACAGAACTGACATACCAGAACCCTCAAAATTATAATCAGTAAATTCGTTTTGTGCTTTTAAAAAGGTCTTTAAATTTGCTTTGACTTCATCAAAATCAAATTCTGTTACCGTTAATCTTTTATTGTTTGTAGCCATTTTATCTTATTCTCTCTAACATTAAATCTAAAGTTTCTAATTCGGTTGGTGCATTAACAACATAAAATTCTACAGTACAATTATATGCGTTTTTATCTAAATCTTCTAATGCTCTAACACCAGTTAATCTTGCTCTGGGTTCAAAGTTTTCTATTACTTCTTCTATTTGTTTGGTTAATAATATTGAACTTGTTGGTGTCATTGGTTCAAATAATGTTCCTAATATGTTAGAACCAATTTCTGGGTGAAAAGGTTTTTCATAATGATTAGTTAATACAAGATTGCGAATTGACCTTTTAACTGCTTGAACATCTGTAACTTTATTTATATCTTTATCAGAACTATTTTTTTGAAAAAAGAGATTCAAATCTTTATAAATCTTTGCACTACGTGTTGATTCATTAGTCGCTTGTGCATCACTATGTCCACCTTTTGTAAATGTTGTATAGTTTGCCATGTTGGTGTAGAACTCCTATGTCTATTTATAACAATACTCTCTAAATTTAATCCTCTTGCATAAATTGGCTTATAATAGAAAGTTTATTAATATCTTCGACTTTATATAAAGTATAGGTAACAAGTATTTCATCACCCATTTTGACATCTTTAATAACATCAAGAAACCATCTATGTCCTTCTTGTGTCTTTTTTGTATTTGGTGACATGGAATGATTATAAAAACCACCTAATGGTGTTCGGAATATTTCTGTATCAATAAGCATATGAGATAATCCCAATCTAGTTCCTTTGGATATATCATCGGTAGCGAATATTCCAATTCCGTGTATTCCACTTTCTTTTATTGTTAATCCTTCATTTAAAGGTCTATAAAATTCTGACATTGATATATCTCTACACATGAGATTAATTCCCCATATATCTTTTTTTGATTCTAGCGTATTCCGTTCTTGACAATCGAACAACAGGTGTCATATATCTTTGCCAATCCTCTATTATTTTTTCAGTCCATTTGCCTTCTTTCTTATATTCTTCTTCTGTTGTATGTTTTTTTGATTTGACATCTTTTATTGAATTCAATAATATTTTTCTATCACCAGAATATTCTGTCTCGTGTATTCCTGAACGTTCCCTGAAATTGCTAAATCTTGCATACTTTTTAATTATCACGAGTGTCAAATCAGAAGCTTCTCTAAAATCATCATATTCATAATTAAATCTATATTGGAAATCTATTTGTTCTTTATTGATATCAATATTCTGTTCTTTCTTTATCTTTGCGACAAAGGCATCAGTAGATGTTGTTTTCTGTCTTACATTTTCAAATTTATCTTTTGTTATCGCTGGGTGAGTAGAAAAATTACCATCTTTTAATAAAGTGTTAAAAATCTCCAAATCTATGACTTCTAATTCTGATTTTATATCATCAGTATATATCGTACCATTTGCACTTCTTTTAATTTCTATTTTAGCTATTTGTTTCGAAAATTCCTCTTTTGATTTATCTAGTATTACGGTTACATCAGCAATTATAGTATCATTACCTATATTTTGATTTATTGTATCTTCACTTATTTCAGATAAATCTTCTTTCACAGCATTTAGTTGTGCTGTCTTTGTCTTTATAGCTTTTTCAAGTACATCTGTACTTCCACCCAATATTTCAAAATTAGGAACATTCTTTACAAGATTTTTTGTTAATCCAGCTGTGTCGAAAGAAGTAAGACTTGATACATCTACACTTGATTGTACATCTGAAAGCATAGATGATAAATCCTTTCCCTTTCCACTTAATGCAGTACCAAAACTACTTTGAAGAGAAGATAATTTACTTGCATATGCAGTTGGATTAGATAAATTCAAACTGATTAAAGATGACATCTCACCTTGTAAAGATGTTGTTGGTACATCTGGAAGTTCTGGCATTAAACCCGCTACAGTATTTTTTAAAGTTGTCATACTTGTAGTAGCAAGAGCTTTTACAGTTGATGCAGATGATTCTGCATTTTCTAATAATAATTTTTTTATATCTTCTCGTTTTTCTGTTACGAGTTTTATAGATTCATTAATACCACCAAATTGTGATTTTACAGTCGGTGTTTTAAATTTAGGAAATGCCATTTATATTTTCTCCTATAATCCTGCAACATGTACTGTAGCGTTATTTGTACCTGTTCTAGTTGTTGTAGTACTATAATCTGTTTTACCTGTTATTGCAGTAGTTTTTGTATCATCTTCAACTCTTTCACTTTTAACACCCTCAAAATAAAATGCTGAAGTGCTCTTATATTGTTGTATAGTAGCACCAGTAATTGATGTTGTTAATGATGAATTATAAGTTTCTGTAATTGCACCAGTAATTGTTTCAGACAAAGTTCCAGCTACCGTATGTATTTCATTCGCTTCAGTTTCAATAGTTAAATTATCAGCAGCTTTCATATTCATTACATCTCCCGACTTCATACTTATTGCGCCGATAGATGTTTGAAGATAACTTCCAAATGATGTTGATGACATATCGCCCATAACAAACGAACTATAATCTCCCATGATTGATATATCACATGCTCCGTTAATATTGCTAGTTAAATCTTTTTCTATTGTTTGTATATAATTCTCACCAATTCTAGTTATGTAATCTTCACTAATATTTTCTGATAAGTTTCCTCTTATTTCTTGTCCAAGATTTCCACCAGATTCTCCAGCACCGATTTTTATATATTTGTTTTTATGAAGTTTCTCGGTATAATCGCCTTCTACTTCTAACACATAATCCCCTTTGATTAAATTCCTAACATCTCCCTCGACTGTTAGATTAACATTACCCTTGATGTAACAAAAATCATTCCCTGCTGTTATCTGATAATTATCTTTTACAATCTTGGTTACGACAGTTCCATCTGGGTGTATTTCTTCAAATGTTCCTACTCTATGATATTTAAGTAATCTCTCACCACCTGGACTATCATCTATTTCATGAACATGCCCACTTTCACTTTCATGCACATGATTATATGGATATATTGTAGCACTATTCGATTTTGGATTAGGTTCATCAAATGTACTTCGTGTTTCTGCTTCAGCATAATCTTCTATCGTTTCAAGAAAAGGTTTTGTAGCAATTGGTAGACTTGTAAGTCTTGTAATTCTTCTATTATAAAGAGATGGATGTGTTTCCCCAATAGCACCCCTTGCTAGTGAATTGGTATCATTATCCCCAATCACTTTAGGATAAATTCCTGATGGGTCAGAAAATCCTTTTGTTGCATCTACATTATTTTTATTATATCCAGGCAATGTACCTATGATAATAGGTTCTTGTTTATGAAGAACATCTTTAAAAAATCCAATTACCCATGTTCCCTCAACCATGAATGGTGGAGTACTTCCCATACCATTCATTGATGGATTCGTAATCGGGTGCATAACTTCTGCCCATGGCAAAGTTTCAGTTGGTATCTTATTTAAATCTTCTGTATGGTATCCTAAGCAACGAACACGAACTCTACCAAGTTTATCAGGGTCATCTCTATCTTCTACAACACCAAAAAACCAAGCAAATCCATCTTGACCCATAAAATAATTTTCATTCATATGTTAATCCACAAAATTGCCAATTTCAGGCAAGTCAACTTCCTCTTCACAAGAACTATCACATGAACATTCAGTTTCACATGAACATTCTGTTTCACATGAACATTCTGTTTCAGATGAAGATTTTGTTGCAGTTTGCCAACTCATATTTGATATCACATGATAACTATTTTGTTCAGTATAATATGTCATAATATTCTCCTATTTCATTGATATTTATAAGGAATATTTCAATTTAATTTTGTTTTCCCATATTGTCGTAAAACCCTGAAATTATTGACTTTTTTTCTCAAAATTTGACTTACTAGCTGAGGATGTTATACTTATATAGTGAGGTCGAGAGATAACCAAAAGATGATAAAAACTAAGATTACCAATCCTGTTAATTTACCGAAAAAATTAGTTGCGAAATTACTTGCAACTGAAAATATTGATGTTGTATCTGAAAAGATACCAACAGCATATTTCGATTTGAAAGCTAGAAAAATTGGAATTCCAATATGGGAAAATGTATCCCAAAATGTTTATGATTTAATGGTTGGACACGAAGTTGGACATGCCCTTTATACTCCAATAAAAGTATTAGAAGAAGCTAGAGAAAGAAAAATTCCTAAATCATTTGTAAATGTTATCGAAGATATTAGAATCGAAAAAATGATTCAAAACAAATATCCTGGATTGGTAACCAATTTTACGAAAGGTTATAAAGAATTAGTAAAAAGAAACTTCTTTGACCTTAGAAAAAAATCTAAACCATTATTAGAACTAGGTCTTGTTGATAGACTAAACATTTATGCAAAAACTAAAAATGAAAACATTGTCTTTTTAGATGAAGAACAATGGGTTTTTGCTGATATAGAAAAAATGACTACTTGGTTAGACGCTGTTAACCTTGCAGAAAAACTTGCAAAGTATATGGAAGATAATCCAGAAAGTCAAGGCGAATCTGTTAAAATGAGTGATGAACTTATGGATTCTGGAGATTCTGAAACTGGAGATTGTGAAACTGGAGGTTCTGGAGATTCTGATTCTGGAGATTCTGGAGATTCTGATTCTGGAGATTCTGGAGATTCTGATTCTGGAGATTCTGATTCTGGAGATTCTGATTCTGGAGATTCTGATTCTGAAGATTCTAAAACTGGTAAAACAAATGATGATGAAGATGATTGGGAAACTGATTACACTTCAGAAAGCATAACTGATAAAAATCTTGAAAAGAAATTAAAAGATTCTGCCGATACAACAGGTGAATATTTAAATGTTAAAATGCCTGATTATGATTTAAAAGAGGTAATTGTTAATTATGATGTTATTGCGAAACTTGATGATGACTTTATAAAAAAAGATGTAGAACTAAGAAAAAATAGACAGAATACTAGTTATAACCCCCATAAAAGCTTCGACTATCTTAATTCAGTTATTAGTGCTGATTTTAAAAAGTTTAAAGATGCTTCAATGAAAACTGTAAATTATTTTGTTAAAGAATTTGAAATGAAAAAATCTGCTGACAATTATGCAAGAGCAACTGTTAGTAAACAAGGTTCTTTAAATCTTAAAGTTCTTCACAAATATAAATTTGAAGATGATTTATTCTTAAAAGTTACAAATATTCCAGATGGTAAAAGTCATGGATTCATTTTTTATCTTGACTGGTCGGCAAGTATGGATGATAATCTCGTTCCAACTATGAAACAATTATTAAATCTTGTATGGTTTGCAAAGAAAACAAATATTCCATTTGAAGTTTATGCGTTTTCTGATGGATTTTATTCCCAGATTGATGGCGAAAAAAGAAAGGAAAGTATCTTTTCTAGTGAAATCGGAGATACACATTTAGGAACACGTTTTCATTTGTTAGAATTATGTAATTCAAAAATGAATAATTCAAAATTAAATGAAGCACTTAAAAGATTTTATGGTCTAACTAAAAGAATGTGCTGGTGGAATTTAGAAATGAATTCTAGTTCAGAAGAGCAAAGTGTTTATAGCCAAATGGATGTTCCTCAAGAATTAAAATTAAGCGGAACTCCTTTGTTACAAACTGCTTATGTCAATGTTGAATTGACTGAAAGATTTTTAAAAACCTATGGTGTTGATAAACTTAATGTTTGTTACTTGACAGATGGTATGGGTTCTCCTTTAAGAAACTATGTTGTAGGGCATGACACTCTTAGTGATGGAAAAAAAGTAGCTACAAAAGCTTTAATTCCTACTGCTAGAAATTTTCCTGAATTCTCTTCTGCTGAGTCAGAATTCCATTATAATGATATGAGTAAAGCTCCAAACCACATAAAGTATAACAAAAGTAATACTCGCATTAAAGTTGGTAAATATAATCATTTTGATATTCCACCAGCACATCAAACAACAGAAAATAAAAGTTCTTTACTTGATAACCAAATAGCTAGAGGCGATAGTCAATATGCTGACTTGTTCGAATATGAATTTGAACAATTTTCAAAAATTGCAAAACAAAATACAAATTGTAATATTCTTGGTTTCCATTTGATATCAACTTCAAAAAGCGGAAAAGTGAAAACCAATGAAGTTGGTTATGCTATCCGAAGTCATGAATCATTACTTAAAAACCAATTGAAAAAAGATAAACATTACAACTCTCCTTCTGAGGAAACCCCCCACAATTACGATTATAATCATCATAGTTCAAACGATTATATATCTAAAAAAATCAATAAAGATGGTGTCTATAATATACCAGGCGTCTTAGGTATGGATGATTATTTCCTAATGCCAGGCGGTAAAGGTATTGACTTAGATGATACTGAACTTTCTAAAGATTTAGTTGGTGCTAATAAAAGACAATTAATAAAAGCGTTTGGTAAAAACAGAAACGATAAACTTAAAAAAAGAGTGTTGTGTAATAAATTCATAGATAGAATTTGCTAAAGTTTTTCTAAAAGATATTTAAATATCTTAAAACATCTTAAAACTGATTCAAGGATTGATAGTCGTAAAGATTATCAGTCCTTTTTTTTTATCTATGTCCTTGTCTATTATAAGGTTTAAAGTCTCTTTTCTTATTTTTATTCATTGACGCCATTTTAACTCTACCTTTCCTAGATGTTTGACTAGTTTTCTTATTAAGTTTTATATGTGAACTAATAGATTTATATCTTGCTCTTGCCATATCATTATTTATTAGTCAAATTTTTCGGGTGTATCAGCACTATCTTCCATTTTGTACCAATTATCATCTAAGTATGCTTTTACTTTTTTTACTTTTTGTTTTACTTTTTGTCTGTATCTTTTAAATTGATTTCCATGTTCATCTTCTACCACTACTTCTTCATATTCATCTTTTGTAATTACTTCAGTTTTCTTAGGTTTATATTTCTTCTTTTTATCCACAGGGTTATCCACAGGATTATCCACAGGATTATCCACAGGAATTTTTTGTTTTCTATTATTAAGTATTGTTTGATTCGCAGCAATAAGCAAAGCAATTGCTAATGGGTCGAACACAAAAATTATAAGCAGAATAACTCCTCGTACAGATTTTTCCAAATATAATTTTGCGTCTTGTCCATAGACAAGTTCTGCAATATATTTTATTGGGCCGATTTCTCTTTCAAAGGTTTTTACCTTATATCTCAATTCTGCTTGAGTATCTTCATATCCATCTATTTTGGTTTGTGCTGTTGTAATGATATCATTATGATAATCTAAGTTCTCTCTTTGTTTTTTCTCAAACGAAAATGCTCGAGTAATATTACCTCTGTCAATGCTTCTATCTATTCCACGATTAATTCTATCTACTGAATCTTCTGCACGAACAATCTTTCTTTCTTCTTGTTGTTTCTTTATATCTAATTTTTCAATAGATAGGACGGTATCAGATAATCCAGAACCTTGTTCAATATGTGATTTAGATAAGAATCCAAAGATACCCATTGAAGTGATTAACATTAAAACCACTAATGCTATTGATAGATAGGTTTTTAAAAAACGACTTGTTTGTTTCCAGTTTTGATAAAGCCAACTAGCAGTTATAAGTTTCCCTATCTCCAGAACTATCCCCATTACGATAATAGGAATAAAGGCGGCAGGAAAAATTGATGTAAGTCCTATAATGGAATAATATGCAGCTACTCCAGATATAGAAATTGCAACTATAAAAGTAAGGATTGCAAAAGACATTATACTCTATTTATCTATTTTTACGCATCTGGGTCAGGGTTTTGATTTGATGTTATTGGTGATATAAGTTAACTCCTAGATACACTTGGATTGACAGTCGCTGTTCCTTCAATAGGTCTTGTTTTTGTTCCACCAGATGCTGTAATTACTATATCATAAACATATCTTCCGCTACTCAACGCCCCTGTTTGTGTACTAGTTAAAGTTAAAGTAAGTTGTCCAGTAGTTCTATCAGAATCAAATGCAACAGTAAAAGAAGTTGCACTAGAAGATAAATGTGATTTTCTAAGTTGTGCAATGGCGGTATATCCAGTTAGAGTTAATACTTCGCCGTCACTATCGTTAATTGTGACAGTAGTTGAAAAATTTGCATCTTGGTCAATAGAAATATTTGATATTGTAGCCATATATAATAATTCCTTTTGTTATTATTTATAAAGAAATATTATTTTAGACAATGTTAAAATATTAAATATTATACATATGGGTGTAGTCCCTGCAGAGGGTTCAAGTAATACTATAAGGGATGATTGTTATTCATCATCTGGATATGCATATTCAACATCAGCTTCCCAATGTTCATTTGCATCACTAGTATCTAATTCAGATTTGAATACTTCTTTAATATGATTCAATTCATCTTCCATTATATTTAATCTAGTATATAATGCATTCAACTTATTTTCTATATCTTTTTCACTCACAACTTATTCTCCTTTTGGTTCATCATACCAATCATCCCAACCAAAACTATTATCATTCATATCATCATCTTCATCTTCATCATCATCGTCATCATATTCATCATCGTTTGAATAACTATAATCTTTTTGTGGTTTTGATTTTACTATATCATAAATGTTATCCATTTTTTCTTCTAGGATTTCAAGTGATAGTTGCAACTCTTCTAACATATCAGCTGGTGTATGTTTTGTTTCTTTTGACATTTTATATTTCCTCTGTAACCATTTTAATGTACACATATTTCTATTTATTTTATAAGTCCATAAAGAGCTGATTATATTTGCTTAATCTTTTCTCTATGTCCTTAATATATTCCTTTTCTTTTTCAATCAGATAACAAGAAACAGATTCTTGAATAGCTGCTTCTCCTGTTGTTCCTGTTCCAGCAAATGGGTCGAGAACAGTTCCATCTTTTGGTGTGACTAATCTAACAAGATATTTTATTAATTCAACTGGTTTGATTGTTGGGTGTGTGCTTCCATCTCTTTCTTTCTTGTGTGCTTTAGGAACATAGAAAAATCTTGATGCTCTGCCTTCATCTTCGTGTCCACTCCATACTTGTTTTGCTTTGCCTTCGAATCCTTTCTTTAATAAAGTTTCTGTGTTATTTCTATTTCTTGGTGTAGGATTTGATTTTGCTACTTCTGGAAATTGTTGTTCCACAACCTCACTTCCATCATGAATAACATTTGCTGGAAATCTTCCTTTAGGGTCTGCATCAGCGAACTCTGTTCCCTCTGCTTTCATTCCAGAATTTTCTTCTGTCCAAACTCCATCTTTATTTCTAGGTTGTCTTTGAGTTTTCTTTCTCTTTGCATTTTGGACTTGACCAAAACTTAATTTATCTATACCGATTGCTTCTTTTGATTTCTTGCCTTGGTCACGAAAGTCAGGCATTGTATCTGGGTGTTTTACTTCGCCTTTAACTCTACATTCATCTATGTTGATACCACCTGTTCCATGTTTCAATACATTATCCATAATAGATTTTTCTGATAAAGGTTTTCTTGCTAACACGATTGGTTCATGTGCTGGTTTTAATGCAGTTCCCCAACCTTCCCATTTAGAAGTTCCCTTTGTTCTCTCAACCATAGAACTTTCATAGTTTGCTACTTGTTGATTACCTATTGGTCTTTCTGTTCTATTTGCACCATCTTGTGAACTTCTTGGGTCATACATACCCAATGACTCTCTTTCGTTACCTTGTTTCTTATCAATTGCTTTTCCAAGATTTAAACTCTTTGGAAATCCAGTTCCATATATCCACATGATTTGGTCACGAATTTCAAAACCAGCATCTTCAATTGCAACTGCCATTCTATGATAGTTTCTTGATGCCGAAAAAGCAATGAGATGTCCACCTGGTTTTAGAGTTCGTAATACTTCTTTCCAGAAATCTACATTGAATGATATTCCTGTTCCATCCCAACTCTTTCCCATAAAACCTAATTCGTAAGGTGGGTCGGTTACGCAACTATCAAAAGTATTTTCATCTAATGTTTTTAAGTGGATAAAAGAATCTTCGTTAATTATTGTTTTCATTTTATGACCAGTATATTTCAAAATCCTCGTCAGTAGTTGTTGGTAGAGTAGAATGTTTGCCATGATGAAAACACCATACACACATTCCATTTGTTTTAAATCTTATGTTGTTATTACAGATAGAACATTTAGATGCTACAACATGCAGTTCATCATCAAACAAATATAGTCCTTCTCTAAATTTTAAATCAGTTATTCTCATAATATAATCTCTTGTTCTACTGTTTATTCTTTATCACTAAAGACGCCGAGATAGACCATTATAACAAATATAATAACAAATGAAACATATAAAAATATATTTGTAATGCCTATTTCTGTTATTGTATTTTCCATTATTCTTTAATTATAACATTTCTATCAGGTGTTGTCAAGTGTTGTATAGTCACCCTTATTCGGAATTACATTTCGAATGCCACCAATTGGATTTTCTACGTCATTCTTTCTGCGTGGAATCAAATGAAAATGCAGATGTGATATTGTTTGTCCTGCTGATTCTCCTTGATTCACTCCAAAATTCCAACCAGTAATATCTTCGAATTCTTTTTCTGCTTCTGGTATTCTATGTTTTGCTAGAAGAAAGATATGTTCCATTTCCAGAAAAGATAATTCTGATATAAATTCTACATGTCGTTTTGGAATTATAAGAGTGTGTCCTTTTGTAACTGGATACTTATCAAGAATACAATATGCAATTCCAGAAATTAAATTTCTACCAAACACAAGTTCTGGCATTAGCAATGCATCTTCTTTATAATCACAAAAGATACAAGAGTCCTCTGGAATTGGAACATCTGATTTTCTCATTATTTTCGGTGGTGTGACAGGTGGATTCTCTTTAAACATTTAGATAACAAATAGAAAATAGTATACGACAACTCCAATAAGAAATCCTCGTAGAAATTTTATCCAAATCAAGTTACGTTTATATTTACTTCTCGTGTTTATTTTTTTTAAACTTGATAAAAGAAAATATTTCATATTATTCCTAGAAACTCTGTACCTTCTATTTGCAATACTGGTAGGTTGCTCTCATCGTTGTTAGGTTTTTTGTTAAGGCCATATCCATCTTAACAGAGTTTCGTTTCTATCATTACCCAACCAGTCTATGTTTCTATTTAGTGATAATCTGGTTCTTCCATATGCTTTACAAGTTTTATTCGTTTTAACAACTTGTCCAGATGATTTTGAACTTTATCTTCCAGTTTGTTATCCCAGAAGATTCTATTTATATTTACAAGCAATTCTTTTATTTTTTCCATAGTATATATTATACATTAATTTGATGGTATTGTCAAATAAATATCGTTATTTGTATCCACTTTCTCTTTTTTTATCTTCATATGCCTTTATTAAATTAGACTTACCC
>Ga0209091_10003254_pt1 | contig 13130 bp, 6 predicted proteins | sample ArcticOcean_MG_C_6_FD_187438 | JGI IMG/M metagenome (GOLD analysis project Ga0209091, IMG submission 187438) | Marine microbial communities from western Arctic Ocean - ArcticOcean_MG_CB8_128 (SPAdes) (version 2) | ecosystem: Environmental > Aquatic > Marine > Oceanic | place: Arctic Ocean...
ACCATTTTTCTCCAGGTCGACGATGACTTGATGATGACTGGACCCGTTTGCTACTAAGGGATTTCTATCGCTATTCTTGTTATTGCCGCCGTTTTTGTCGTCGTCGTCGTCGTCGTCGTCGTCGTCATCATCGTTCGAGAACTTGACGTAATTCATCTTCCCTTTCTTCTTTGAATCCGTCCCGCTCCGAGGAGAATTACCTAATGGTCCTCCTCCTCCTCCTCCTCCGGCGCCTGCCACGGGTGAATTTGGTACCGACCCGTGTCCACCACGTCCCAGACATCGATTAAACTTTCTCTGTATCCACTCCGTGTTGTTTTCTACGAACGTTTTGATGTCGTACAAAACGTCTCTGACGTCGAACAAATCGAACAAATTATCCGTCAATTTCCTTCTCGACATGGTCGAGTTCAACCCAATGTTGTAGCCGCCCACCGGTCCTATCCCCCCGTCTGCTTTATATTCATCCGCCGGGAACGCGTATAAATGCAAAAGGGCGAAGAAAAACATCTCCACGCAAATTAAAAACTCTTGAATTGCATTCGCACAATCCGCCTTGTCGTAATCCGACCACGTCGGATCGATCCAATTCACCCTAATGATGCCTCGATTGACTAAAAACGCAATCAACACGGATTGCCAGAAACTAAAGAAAATGATCGCTTTAACGCTCGCAAACTTATAGAAAGGACTAATCGGCGCTAACTCTTCTCTCGTCGCCCGGTATAACAAAACTAAGCAATACATCGCCCACGCCGCGCTCAAATTATTCACAAACGCCAGGTACGGGTATGACACGTACGGATTCATAATCTGCCCGTCGCCGTACACCCCTTTCGCTTCTGTTAAAAACGCAATCGACGCACAAAACGGTCTCAACGTCACGAACTGTATGATCCCGTGTCTACAAAACCGCACGAACGGCTCTCCTACCCTCGGTGGTCCTAATATAACGCTTATCGGCCATAAATGGTGCTGCCTAGGTTTCCTCGCCAACGCGTGTTCCAACCCGGGCACGCAAAACTCTTGCAAATACACCATGCAATACGTGTAAAAGTTCCAAACCACGTACGCTTCGTAACACTCTCTCACTGTATCTAAATAAATAGTCGCTTTCTTATATCTTAGCGCGAACCAACAATCAATCGCGTACACCGGTACCATCGCCAATATCCGAATAACGTGCCTTTGCAATTTCGGTGCTCGATAGTTTTCCAGATGTAAAATAACTTCGTAAAACGTAATCGGAATGGAGAGCATAGCAAAAACGCCCGCGATGAACCAGGCTATGTACAACTGTTCGTAATCGTGTTTGTGCATTTGATACGCGACGACTGGGATGGCAATCAGGATCAAAAGGTTGAGAATCACCCAGACTGTTTTTAAGATTTTCCTCAAGATTGTTCCAACGCTCCACTGATAGGAAGACGTTAACGGCGCGTTCGGGTGAAGAGAAGAAGCATCCGACGATGAACCGGCCATTCTTATTTTGTCGTACACAACAACAAGGGGCGCTTCTCGTTTTTCTTCTCTCTTGACTGCTCTCTTCTATTTCTTCTCTTTCTTCTCTCTCGTTGTGCTTTGTTCGCACTTCTTAAATTTCGCGTGCGTGTTTATGATGAAAAAAAAAGAGAAAAAGAGAAAGAAACGTCTCTTTTTTAAAATTCACAATGTAAAACTTCTTTTAGGCGGATTAAAAACTACTACGACGACACTCTGAACCTCTTCTTCGTCTTTTGACTGTTGAATGCGAGAATTTTGATGAATCACATCATCAACTGGCAAATGCTTCAAATCTCTCTCGTCTATAATCGCGGTCTTCTTATCCTTCATGCTTTTACTTCTCGCTCGATTGAAATTTTCGTAGACGATATCCAACTGTTTTCGATCAACCTCTCGCATGCGCGAGAATCCGCTTTTCCGGGCTAAGCGAACGTCTTCGGCGGTAATGGACGGGACTTCGGTCGGGTTTGGGAGAGTGGGATCGAGTTTCAAAGCTTCTTCGTGCGCTTGAATCACGCGCGTGGCGGCGTTGACTGAGCAGTTGCTGAGTAAACCTTTGATGTCGGCGCCGGTGGAGCCGTGCGGCATTTCTTTCGCCGCGATGGCGCAAAGGTTTACATCTGGGTCTGTTTTGATATTTCTGGTGAGTTTCCACATGATGTCGTATCGCTCTTTCTCCGTTGGCCAGTCTAAGAAGAGCAAGTTGTCTAAACGGCCCGGACGTAATAAAGCGGGATCCATCGTGTCCGGTCTCGACGACGTGGCGATGACGTACACTCCTCGTAACTCTTCGAATCCGTCAATTTCCGTCAACAACTGATTGACTAATCGGTCCATGACGCCGGCGTTATCGGAGCCTCTTCGAGGACAGATAGAATCAAACTCATCGAAGAATAAGCAGCACGGCGCAGCGGCGCGCGCGCGTTTGAATATTTCTCGAATGGCTTTCTCGGATTCGCCGATAAATTTGGACATGATTTCAGGACCTCGGACTTTTATGCATCGCATGCCGGATTCTGTAATCGCCGCGTGCGCGACGAACGTTTTCCCGACACCTGGAGGGCCATAAAGGAGGACATTCGTTTTCAGACGCAAAGGGCACTGCGCAAAAACTTCCGGAAACTGTCCGGGAAGAATCATGCAATCCTCGAGTAACTTTTTTACCCCTTCGTATCCACCAATGGCATTTAGACCACCTTCGATTGTATACACGGATGGATCCGTGAGATTTAAACCTTCGTCGCCGCTCGGTTTGATGTCCACTCGCGCTTTTTCGTAATCGTCTACCGTTAATGGGATGAACTCGTGATCTCCACCGTGTTTTCGCTTTTGAAACTCAGGATCTTCGTCCAAGTTTAACCGTTTGAACGCGTTTTGAATTGCGCGAGTGACGAGAATGTCTAAATCTCGTAAGTCGTATCCGATTGTTTTTCTGTCTTGCGCAATATCCTCCGCAACGTCCTCGGAGGTGGAAAAGTTTAAGCCGGCGGAAATCAACATTAAAGACTCTTTACGAGCGTCATCTTCCATAGGTCCAATATCCTGAAACTTAATAAACACCTCTTGATCGAGCAAAGGTTTAGCCACGTTCTCTTTTTCTTGCACCGTAGCCACGAAACAAACGGTTTCCATGTTTACGCAATATTTAATCTCATCCGCGAGTAACGCCGCGATGTGATATGCGTCGTCCATTTCACCCGCATCTTCAGCCCCTTCTGGCTGTTTTTTACACACCGCGTCTAGATCTAAAAGTAAACAAATAGCTGGTGCTCGCAAATGTGCCGCTTGCAACGCGTGTCGTAACGCTTTCATCGCTTTCCGAGGGTGCGTTGGTAAATCCTTACATTTCACTTCGACGACGCTCGCGTAACAGTTTGGATCGTTCGCGATGCTCCACGCGATGCCTTTCGCCAGCGGGTCTCGATGCGATCCAATAGGTTTACCGCAAAGCATAGAGCCTCCTGGAATTTGGAAACAATTTTGTTCATTTCGCATGATTTGGGCCTCCTCCCATAACGACACTCGCACGCGTTTCAAAACTTCAATCGCGACTTTCTTGTAACTCTCTCCAGGCGCAACGTCACCGAGATGTTTATACCGCCCGTATGAAGGCATCACGGACACGCCTAAACAAGGTTCGAGTAAATTCGCGTGCTCTTTCCTCGGGTCTAAATAAACAGTCGTTTTCCCGAGTTCAACCCTTACGCGCGAGTTTTCTTTCACGAGATCGTCACGAGTGATATAAATCAGTGGAATCGCGTCTTCGGATAAATGCGTCGCTTTCCCTCCAATCACGCTAATGGTCACTTCAAAACTCGCGAACGGCAAATACCCTCCGCTTCCAATCTCATCGCTCGATAACAAGATTTTAGAATCCGAACTCAAATGCATGCCATCGTTACTAGTATTACTATCATTATCATTACTAAAACCATTTCGACTGTTGCCGATATCTCCGCGCTCGCCAGAACCGGTATACTTCACGTGTGCCTCGAGCCAATCGAGAAGGACATGCTTGGCACCAGAATTACACGATTCCGGTGTAATCAAACGCAAATCAGATAAAGCTTCTTCTTCGTCGTCATCGCTGTCGTAATCGCTTTCGTCCGTTGCTAAGACATTTAGATGACCCAAACCGAGCGCGATGCGTTGCGGACCGGTGAGTTTTCTCGCGAGAATTTGAGCAGCCGTCAACGGTTTCGATTTTGGAAGTAGCTCGGTGTCGTTGATTATGGCATTCTTTCTTTTCCTGTCCTCGGAATCGTCCGAATCGAATCCATCTGCTTCGTCCTCGCTGCTTGTTTCGTCGTCTTCGTGAATCTTGAATTTTTTCTTTTCCTTTTTCACGACGATCGGTCGAAGTTGAATGACAACTTGCGTGAAATCATCCACTTTTAACGGTTTTGGACCTCTACTCAACACAACCGTATCGCCTTGAACGGTTCCTAGAAGATTCATGATTGCTTTCGACAACGCCACGTGACCTGGTCGTAAGTGTTCGTGCGAGGAATATTTTATTCGCACGAGCGCAGAGCGGTCGTTGCGAAATTTTTTCTCCTCCGAATATATTTTCACGCGACACAACTGGCCTTCTCGACAGGGTAACTCTTGCTCGTTTTTATCTTTTGACACTCGAAGTAACGCGACTCCACTTAACTCGCAATTAAAATCGTCGATAATTGCATCATTCATAGCTTTAAATTCGCGATCTACTTTCACCGTGAGTTCATCCAAAATGTGATACGTCGGACTTTGCACGCGAGCGCAAAACGGTTTCATTTTTTCCTCTTCCTTCTCGCCGTCGTCGTCGTCGTTGTCGCCGTCTCGTAGCTCATCGCCCGTTACGTCTTCCTTCGCCGGTGGTGCGACGATGAGCTCGGTGTTCGGCGCTAATCGAACGACCGACGGAAAGACTTGACTATTTTTACTATTATTTTCGCTACTTTCTACGTAAGCTTCCACTTTCGTGCATTTCAACACGACCGGTTTCCCGCCCGCTTGGACGCTTGGAAAAAACGGAAACTTCATTCCATCGTACGCACTCCCAAGTTGCTTCAACAGAGACTCTTCCACCCGGTCGCTTTGTGCGAACACAACGTCCCAATCGTCTTTTCGCATGGGTGAAACGTGAACGGCGGCTGCAATCGGCGCAAAAAAGACGGGCCAAACTCGGCACAAGTCTCCGTCTTCTAAACCTAAACATCTCGCTGCCGCGATTGGGACGTCCATAAATATCTGCCCTCCCAACTCCGACGTCGAGCCTGCCCAAGAAACGTATTTAATTACCGAGAATATTTTCTCTTTCTCGTGCGCGGGAATATCGTAAGGCACGCCCCCGTTTTGAGGATTACTTCTATTATTATTATTATTACTACTACCACTCGTATGCGCGCCTCTCTCGATAACTTTCACTTTTATTGGTAACGGGAACTTTGGAGCTTTTACGAGCAAACTTTCGCACGCTCTCGACGGCAAACGAATAAACGCGGAAGTATCGTGTATTAGCCGAACGCGAAGTTCCATCACGTCTCGGATGTCTATTTTGTCTATCGAAGCGTCCGCGCCGCCGTCCGGATCGAGCGACGATTTCAACGCGTTCAAAAATCCTTTCATCATTTTGGTCGCGCAGCAACAGTAGCAACACTCTCAAATTCTTCTTTTTAAAAGTCGTCTTCTTCTCTTCTTCTTCTTCTCGTTCTTCTTTTTACATGCGTTTCCCGCCTTTGCCAATTTTCACCACCGGTTTCTGTTTCTTCGGTCTCGGACCTTTAATGCCGTCGCCTTTTTCCGCTCCTTCGGGTGCTTTAATCACGCGCAAAGTACCTCCTGAACTCGTCGCTCTTCTCGCAAACTCCAACTCGTTCTTCAAGTTCACCTCTCGAGTGATTTGTATGGACGCTTTCAAGTTCTCCGTCAACTTGTTCGTCTTCTTGAGAAACTGGCCTTTCCTCGTTTCGATGCGTTTCCCGTGTCGGTTTTTCGCGATTTGTTTTCGTTTCTTTAACGAAGAATTCAAAGCGAGTTGATGCTTCTTCTTAAACGACGATTGTTGCGGCATTTAATATATTAATTCTTCTTAATGATTTTGGTGATGGTGGCGATGACTTCTTCTTTCTCTCGACTTCTTCTTCTGAGAAAAGTTGCCTTATGGTTTAGCCCGTCGTCGTCGATGAACTTCTTTTTACTAACGGAGACAGACAAGAGTTTTTTTTTTTTCAATCGATTGTTCTTCTTCTCTCTTCAGTTTTTTTCTTCTTTTTGACGGCTGCTCTGAAATCCCCTAAAAATTAGAGAATATCCTCTGATAACCACACAAACGCACACACACACACTACTACTACTACTACAAAGACGACTTTCTGATGTTTGGACGCTCTGCTCTTCGCTCTTTTCCTCCTCCTCCTTTAGTGTTATTCAAAAACAACGAGAAAAGAAGAAAAATGAGAACAACGAAGATTTTGGTCGTCAAAATTGAATCTCGAATCCGTCCGGGAAGGCAAGTCGAGCAAAGAAAATTTCGCACGGAACGAGAGAAAGAGTCGATTGGGATTTACGAGTACTTGGAGACGATTGGAGTGGCAAAATCGGCGGCGTTGAGAGTGATGTCGCAAGCGACGATGCAATTTGAAGCCGAGAGAGCAAAGATGGGGATGAAGCTCGACGGGGAGGTGAAATTCGACGAGAACGAAGTCAGAAAAGTGGTGGAGTTTTTACAATCGAGAGATATACGAGAGCAACAGTTGGGGGGATTAATCACGAACTTTCCGTCCGTGTTAGCGTACGACGTGGAAACGAGATTAGAGCCACTTTTTGTGTACGTGGAGAAGGAGTTGGGGATCACCGGGACGGAATTCGCGAAGGAGGTGCAACGACGACCGAGTTTGTTGGGATTGAGAGCAGACGAAAACTTAGCAAAAATGGTCGGGTATTTAGAATCAACCGGGAGCACGCGGGAAGAGGTTGTAGAGTATTTGATGAAAACGTTATGATACTAGTGTATATGTGTAGAGTGTATGTATATATATATGTATATGTTTTGTTCTTTCGTTGAAAATCTGTATTAAAATAAATTATACGCTTCTTCTTAAAATCAATCGATTTTGTCAACCGGTGCGTCGAGCTCCGCGGCGATTTCCTTCACGAGTTGGTCTCTGTAGTCTTCAAAGTCGCCGTTGAATTTCGTCACCACGCCATCATCGACGACCCAGATTTCACTCGTCTCGTCGTCTAAGACTTTGGAACAAATGTGCGCGTCGTGGGTGATGAGAACGACGCCACCTTCAAACGCAGTCAACGCGTCCGCCAACGCGTCGATGGATTGCATGTCCAAGTGGTTCGTCGGTTCGTCCATGAGCAAAATGTGCGGGTTCGATAACGAAATCGACGCGAAAACGACTCGAGCTTTTTGACCACCTGACAATTTCACGATCGGTTGCAAATGGTTGTGTCCAGGCAAACCAAATTTACCCAAGATTGCGCGAATGTCGTGGTCTTTGTAACTGCCCCCGTCTGCCCTTTTGTACTTTCTTTGTAAATAACTCACCGGCGTTTCGTCCATGGCTAAAACGTCCACGAAATGTTGCGAGTACCGACCGATGCGCAAGGCGTGCGACCGTCTCGAATCCCCTTCGGTTGGGTTTAAGTCTCCGGCTAGCAAATTCATCAAGGTTGATTTCCCGGCGCCGTTTGGCCCAATAATCGCGACGCGCGTTCCCATATCGATGCCTAAATCGATATTATCCAAACTGAAACCTTCCAAACCGGGGTACCGAAACGAGCAATCTTGCAAAGAAATCAACGGCGGATTTAATTCCGTCGGCTCTGGGAAGTTGAACTCGACGTCGTAATCGTTCCATTTCGTCGGTGCTCTCGCGGTGTTCAAAGCGTCGTCCGCGTCGTCCATCATCCCTTTGTTCTTCTTCTTCTCGTTCTTTTTCATCGCGTCCTTCTTCGCCTGGGCCGTGATATCTTCCTGCTTCTTCTTGTTCGATTGTTGCTTGGCTTGTTTGATTCTTTTTTCGTACTTTTCAAACTCTTTGTTCGCCTCTCTGCGTCTTTGCTCATACATCTCTTCGAAGGATTCAAAGTTTCCTTTGTATTGATCGAGTTGGTGGTCGTGCAAATGGATGATATCCGTCGTGACGCCGTTTAAGAAATCGCGATCGTGCGAAACCACAATCAAAGTTTTCTTCCAACGCATCAAGTACTCTTCTAACCAAATGACCGCTCGTAAATCCAAGTGATTCGTCGGTTCGTCCAACAACAAACACGTCGGTTCGATGAATAAAGCTCGAGCTAAGGAAATCCGCATTCTCCAACCGCCGGAAAAGCTCTTGGTCGAATTGTGCATGGAAAATCGATCCGGGCCTTTCGTTTCGCCTTTCTTGACGACAGTAAAACCTAAACCGTGCAGAATCTTTGACGCTCTCGCCTCCGCAGTATCGTCGCCTTTCAGTTTCAGCTGGTCGTACGTCTTCGTCAACACTTGCGACGCGTCCATCTCGGTCCCGGTCTCTTCGTCTTTAAACGTCAACTGGTTCATTTCCTTAATTAAAGCTTCATTTTTGCTCTCGTCCGCTTGCGCCATCTTCTCCATCAACTGCTCGTACTCCATTTTCTTCTGTCTCAACTCCATGAGCTCCACGTCGGCGGCAACCACGGATTCCAACGCCGTTCTCTCGTCGCCGACGACTTCTTGCTCCACCAACAAAATGTCAATAAATTCCGGCACCGGAATCTTACGCCTCGCTAATAACTTCATCAACGTCGTCTTCCCGGTCCCGTTCGGCCCAACGATCCCGTATCGTCTCCCGTGCGCGATCGTAATGCTCGTATCCGTCAACAACGGCTTCCCTCTCACGGAAACCGAGAAATTGTCAATCTTGATATCGCGCGAGTTTGCCATTTGCGCCATCGCTTGGTCATCCATAGCCGGTAATCGAACGTTAAACGCGTCGTCGTCGTCTCTCATCGCCTCTTCTTTCGCCATCGCCTCTTTCCTCGCCATCTCGATTTCTTTCTTCCTCGCTTTCGCGGCTTCCTTATCCGAAGGTCCATCGAACGCGTTTTTGGTTAAATCTCTCTCCACCTTTTCTTCCACGTCTTCATCATCCGAGGAGGAAGGTAAGTCCATCCCGGCTAAGTAATCGTTTTTGCCACCACTCTTCTCCTGCATCATCCCCACTGGCGGGCCTCTCGACTTTTGCTTCTTCTCTTTCAAAGCCCCCTGTTGCTGCTGTCCACTTTGTTGTTGCTTAGACGCTTTCGCCGACTTTTCTTTGCGCTCGTCTTTTGATTTCCCATCGGATGATGATTTCGCCGCTTTTCTCGCCGCTCGTTCCTCCGGAGTCTCCTCTCTCTTCTTATCCTTTTTCTTCGACAAACCGGGATCCCGCTTCTCCTTCTCCTTGCGCTTCAAGCGCTCCTCCGCAGTTTCGTCCTTCTTTCCCATCTTTATCTCACTTATATGTTTTTGTGTGTTGTGAAAGAGATGGAATGAGAGAAATTTTGACGATTTTTAAAACCAAGAAGGCTTCCAACACACAGCGAGAGGTAGTACGGTACGAGCGCGAGCACACATACAAGTATACATTAGTATTAGTATTATGTTATTTAAAATCAAGAAGAAGAAGCGTTTGTTTGCAAAAATCTTTCCTTAAGCGGCGGAGAAGAAATTCACTCTTCTCACCCCGGCGTTCTCAAACAAGGTCGTCCACTCCACCGCTTTCTTCCCTTTGACTCCTGCTAAACACACGACGCACTTGTTATGTTGCAAACGCGTTTCGCCGACGATATTGGCGCGGGGAAACGCGTCGCCGGAATTCTCAAAGTCCTCGTCCCCAGTGGAAGAAGTCGAAAGCGCCGAACGAATCGTCAGGGAGTGGTAATCGACGATACCGTCGGGGTCTTCGTTTACCGAGGTTATGATTTTGACGCCCCCTCGCTTCCATCGTTCGATTTCGTCCACCGTGATTGGTAAGCGACTGGTAGATTCCGCGAGAAAGAAAACAGTCACGGGAGCTATGGAAGCGTGCGCGAGTAATGCCGGCGACGAGAGTAAAGATTTCGCGCACGCGAAACCTTCGGATTCTTTCGCGACAATCACGATGGGAACTTTGATTGTATCGGACATCATCGCGTTATCCAACGTCTTTTCGTTTGAAAACAGTGGGTTGGAAAATCCAAAGCCTCGCGGATTGGAAATTTTCATCTTCGCCTGTGGCTCTAATTTCGCTAAGTGTGCCTCCTCCTCTTTTTTACCATCGACGATGAATTCTGCTTGCGTATACGTCGACGCGCCGGGCGATTTCTTTCTCGCCATGTGTAAATTCGTCGGCGATTGCGCGATGGGCAGTTTGTGCGTTAATCGGCCAAGACTCTCATCCACGACGTCCTCTCTCAACCAATCTTCTTCTTTAAACAGCTTAAATTGCGCGCTTTGTCCTGGAAATTTATAACGCAACAACCACTCGCTTTCAAAATCTGACTCATTTTTCACGTATCCACCGTCAATTTGCGAATCTCGAGTCGTGTGTGTGTGCGTCCTCCCCGTCGTCGTCTTCCCGTTTGCCTTTTCCTTGTTCATTTTTAACTGTTTCGACATTCTGCTCATGGTCGCCACGTCGTCGTCGATTTCCACCGTCAGTAACCGAAAACTCTCGTCCGGAGATATCGGTTCGTTTGAGATTATCGTGCAATTGAAGTATTCGTTTTGTGTTTTTGTCGTCGTCGTCGCCTCGTCGGAGTTGTTGTCATTATTGTTATTAGAAGCAAAAGTTTTTCGTCGCAGATGCGCTCGAGAACGACTTTGACGATGATGATGATGATGATGAGGTTGTTGTTGTTGTAAAAGTTGACGCCTCCTTCGAAAATCTCCTCCTCCTCGCGGTAGTCGTTCTATACAACGAACGCGTACTAACGACGACGACGTCAAAGAAGAAGAACAAAAGCTCATCTCTCTTTTCCTCTTTTAACCTCTCGAGCGCGTGTTTGTGTTGTTAAAGTGTGTACTCTTTCCGAGAAGAGATGTAAAAAAAGAGACTAAAGAGAGATGTGTCTTTTCTCTTTTCGCTCTTTTTTTCGTCAAAAAAAAAACAGTTGTTTTTGTGCCTCTTCGTCTCATCAGACAAAAAATGACGATGAAAAGATATTTTTGCACTCTTGAATTTCAGCAAGTGCTTTTTCTGCGTTTCGTTGCTTCGGGCAAAAAATGGAAGGCACAACGCTCCTCATAAAAACAAAGGAACCACCACGCGAGAAGAAGAGATTGAACAAATCAAAAATCATGGGATTCCTAGGCCTCGGAGGACGAAAGAAGAAATCGGAAGCAGAGCTCGTGGAGGAGGAAAGAGTAAAACGAGCGAATGTGCCTTGGTACGCGCGCATGTTTGGGATGGATTCGTGCTGCGGGAATCGGAAAGAGAATAAGAAGAAAGATAATAATACTAATACTAATAATGGCTCGTCGTCGATGGATTAGTAAAAAGAGTGTAAAGAGAGCGAGAATTCAAATTGATCTCTCTCTCTTTTGCTTGCTCTTCTTAAAGACTCGGCGGGCTCTAAATCGCCGCTTCGAGTCTCGCTCTCGCTCTCGCTCTCTCTGTCTCGCACACGAAGGACGCATCATCATCGTGTGTTTTTGTGATGTGTGGGTAAACAACGTATGTATAGAAGAAAAAGAGAGAGAGAAAAAAGGGAGAAAGCAGCAAAGATATTCAGCAGCAGCAGTTTTGTAACAAACAAGTATAAAATGTAACAGCGCGTGTCATTTTCATTTTCACACTCGTATCAAAAATCGCTAATAGTTCCCGACAGATAAGACGCTTTTTAAAGCCAAAATAGCTTCGGTCAATCGCCCGGCTAAACTGAACGTGACGAGCACGACGCTCGATAAGCAGAGCAAAACGATGCATCGTCTTCGGGTGAACAAACGAGAACCGCCTCGTCTACGTTTCTTTTGTTGTTGTAACGACATCGTTTGCGTGTTTATTCGGTGCTCGCCCAGCTCCATGCGGTCGATGTTGGAGGAATTTGCCGTTTTTAATAAGCTTTCTGACATCATCGTCGACGAAGATGTCGAAAGTTTATTGTGCGCGTTCAAAGACGAAGCGGTGGCGAGTTTTTTTGTCGTCGGCGGTTTCTCCGGTTTCTCCTCCCTGCTCAAACTTCGCGTTAAGAATCTATCGACATCGTATGACGCAGACTCCGTGTTTATCGTACCATTTGGACCGACTAATCTCTGTAAACATTCCTTTGCAAACATTTGAGCGAGAGCAGGAACCGGATCGCCCGCCCTTCCCGTTGCCGTTTGTAACATCGCGCGAAGCTCTTCCACGACATTCGCCGCGCGCAAAGCCGAATGGTGCGCGGGATGAGACGATAAACCAGATAGCGCGCGGCACGCGTCCACAAGTGCGGCTGAAGACTGATGCTCGGTTTCGTTGTTGTCGTCGCTGTTAGCATTTTTCTTCTTGTGGGTACTCCTTCGAGTACCGAAACCATCGTCGTCGTAAAAATCGTCGTCGTCTTCACCACCGTCACCATTCTCCGAGTCGTTCTCACCGTCGGAATCGTGTTCGGGTGGCTCTAAAGACGCGCATAAAACGTACGCACCTCCTGAAGCGCAAAATGCGCTCGCTGATTGACTCGGAGGGTTCGTCTTCTTCGTCGTTTGCGCAGTTCTTCCTATAATCGCAGCGAGTTTGAGTAAATCCAACACCCCTAGAGTCCTCGCCGGATCGTTCTTCTCGACGACTCGTAAACCGAGCCATCTCGCGACTGACGTGCCTATGTACGTACCAATCGGCAATCGGTCGTTTTTCAACAGTTCACACGCGTAATTTTTGTCGTCGACTATGCGAGCAATCGTCGCGAACGCCAGCACGGACGTTTCCTTGTTCGTCGCGCTGTGTTCACCTCCTCCCGCTCCGCTGTTGATGTTGTTATAACTAGTACTACTATTACTACTTTCTCTCGCAAACGTCTCGCACAACGTCGCAAATGTTGTTTTCGCGTGTCGCTGTAAATATTTCTTGTTTTCTAAAAGCGAAGACAATCGATAACTGGTCAAAGTTGCCCGATGTCGAGCTATAGCTGAAGCTCCGGAATGCGCCTCGGCTATTTTAACG
>Ga0209091_10003258_pt1 | contig 13127 bp, 15 predicted proteins | sample ArcticOcean_MG_C_6_FD_187438 | JGI IMG/M metagenome (GOLD analysis project Ga0209091, IMG submission 187438) | Marine microbial communities from western Arctic Ocean - ArcticOcean_MG_CB8_128 (SPAdes) (version 2) | ecosystem: Environmental > Aquatic > Marine > Oceanic | place: Arctic Ocean...
TGTATGACTGATGCAAAGGAAAAACAAGCCGTAATATCTTCACAAGATACCAGTTTAGGACAAGACGCATCGAATGATGCATCTGATTTGATGGGCTCTCGCTCTGAAAAGGGAGGAGGAAACAGCGCACGCAAAAAAAGAGGCGGTGAAGGATTCACTAGAATAATAAGAAACGGAATTAAATATGCTGCAAGACTTCCATTAGAAGGTTCTAGGAAAAAGAAAACCAAAAGACGCTATTAAATTGATTTGATTATATACTAAATAATTAGTATTATAATCAATGTCCAACTTTATCCTAATTGATGGTAGTTACTATTGCTTTTACAGATACTTCGCAATTGAACAATGGTTTCGCTTAGCAAAAAAAGACGAGAAAATAGAAGATCCTTTCCAAAACGCGTTGTTTGTCGAGAAGTTCCGCAAAACCTTTGTTGAAAAAATTGGCGAAACAGTTAAAAAACTTAAAGTCGATAATCCTATTATTATTGTAGGAAAGGATTGTCCAAGGAAAGAAATTTGGCGAATGAAGTTGTTTCCAGAATATAAAGGCAACCGAGGACAAGATGACGGCTTTATGGGTGGTCCATTCTTTAAAATGGCATACGAAGATAATCTATTTGAAAAAGGAGGTGTTAAACTTCGTTTGTCTTATGATACTTTAGAAGCAGATGATTGTATTGCTATTGCTGCAAAATATATATTAGATAAATGGGAAGATGCTAACATTTGGATAATAGCAAGCGATATGGATTATTGTCAAATTGCATCAGACAGAGTGAAAATTTATAATCTGAAACATAAGGATATAACTGAAAGCAAAAACTGTTTTAAAGATGCAGAAAAGGACTTGTTTTGTAAAATTGTCGCCGGAGATAAGAGTGATTGTATTCCTTCCGTGTTCAAAAAATGCGGTATTAAAACCGCCGAAAAATATTGGAATGACAAAGTCTCCTTTCAGGCAAAATTGGAGAGTGATTTGGAGGCAGTTGCGCAATATGAACTTAATAAAAAAATTATAGATTTTAATAACATACCCCCGGCATTAGTTTTGGGATTTAAGGAAAAGTATGGTTTATCTGATTAAATTGCAGGCTGCTCTAAGATACATATCTTGTCGTCGAATCGAAAGCGCCGGATCCATGCTTTTTTCAAGCCACTTTGTGAGCAGTTTTTCTTTCTGCTCTTTCACAAAAGCCCGTCTTGACTGAGGCTTAATCTTCTGACACTTAGAGCATTTCCCGCCGTGTTGTGCCATATTGGCGGTTTTCTTTTTGTGAAAATTTTTTTTACAGGCTTTACAAGTGACCATTGTGTTCTTTTTTATATTAATATTTAATAATATAAAACATTCAATTTTTATCAATGGTTTTAAACATTATCTAATGCCTCTCCGTTTCTTATATTTTATGATCAAAGCACCCACATAAGAATATGATAAGCCGAAATGTCTAGCTGTCCCCTTTATACCTTTACTGGTTTGCATAAAATAACTGATAATTTCTATAGAAGACGCGACCATTCTTTATAAAAAATATAATTAGTTTTTATATTTTTTTTACTAATAATAAGGAATATTACGATTTTTACTGAAAAAAAGGCACTGAAAAAAAGGAACTCACAAAATGTTGTATAAAAGTCGGTGGACATTTTGGTATTTGGACATTTCAAAATGTCCAGAATGGGATTCTTGGTATTTTTTTGTAGTGTTTTTTTTGCACAAAATACAAAACACTTCCATTGTGTAGGAAAATTAAATAAACAGTGTGTTTTTGGATGAAGGCAGCCTATGGAGGGCCTAAAAAAAGGCACTAATAGGACAAGTTTTAAAATGGATTTAGGGGTTTTTTATGTTATCCATATATAGAGATGAAAAAACCCCAAAAAACCCCAAAACATTTTTGCTGTAAAAAGTGTGGGTTCACTTCTAGGAACAAAAAAGATTACACTCGTCATTTATCCACTACAAAACATAAAATGGATAACATGGATAACACCAAGAGTAATGCAAAAAACCCCAGACGTGCCTTCGAGTGCGTTTGTGGCAAGACATACAAATATAATTCGGGTCTCAGTAAGCACCGAAAAAAATGCACACGGAACTCTAAGGAAGAAAATATTAAAAATATTGAATCCACCACTGCATCAAGTAGTGCGGCAGTTTCTGCTGAAATGTTGAACAAACTTGTTGAGCAAAATAACACATTAATGGAAAAAGTGATAGAATTGTCAAAAGATCGACAAGTTATAAATTATCAAGATTGCGGAAACAAGAAAATGACCATAAATGTATTTTTAAATCAAGAATGCAAAAATGCCATGAATTTAACTGATTTTGTTGAAAATGTTAAAGTTTCATTGGAAGATTTAAAATATACAAAAGAACATGGATATATCAAAGGTATAAGTAATATTTTTGCTAAAAATTTACAAGATTTAGATCCTAAAGAAAGACCGATTCATTGCAGTGATAAGAAACGATTGCAATTTTATGTTAAAGAAGAGGATAAATGGGAAAAGGATATGGCGAATGCTAAAATAAACAAGACCATTGAAGATATTACGATTAAACAAATCAAGAGAATTAAAGAATGGGAAAGAAAACATCCCGATTATTTAAAAGATGACCGCCTTCTTCAAGAATGGCACAGAATGATTCAACAAATCACAGGTAGTGGAAATGATGACGAACTTGAACGTAGTAAAGAACAAATTAAGAAATCATTAGGGAATACTATAGAGATTAAAGACGCTATGGTAATCGATAATTAAAATGTGGCAAATCCACCTCCCCCAGAGTTGTAAGCCGCTGGCTCTAAAGGAAGATTGCTGTATTGTTCTTGTCCATTATTTTGTTGTTTTGGTTGTTGAGGTGGTGGTTGCGCCGGCATCATCTGAGTAGAACTTGTTTGTGCATTGGGTGAGTTTAAATAGTCTGCTCTACTAGGGGCGTGTGTTGGTGCACCACCCCGTGAAATGGGTTGCGAAACACTTACTACCGAACCGCCTCCTTGTTGTTTGACTACTTGCTTATTTTTATCTTTGTCATCGCTTGATTTTCCATCCCAAAGTTCCATCATTCTATTACTAATTGCTTTAAATTTCTTTTCAACTTTTCCATCGAACATAAATGAAGTAAGTAAAAATACTACAACAATACTAAATAAGTTTAGGTCACCCATTGCTGAACCACTAAATGTGGGAACAGCCGTAATAACACGATGAATAAAGAATAATCCTACTAATGTCATTAATGATTGACCTAGTATTTCTGCTAAAAGTTCCATTGTGCCTTTTGATGCATCAAATTCTGGAAATACCTTTTCAGAAATGTTTTGTAAAATAGCTACAGGTATAATTGCCAATACCATATATTGTGACAGATTCATCAAAGTAGATTTGGTATCATCATCAAATTTGAAAATATGTTTGATTATGGTATTTGCAGAAGATGTGGTTGGTGCCGATTCTTGTTTGTCCATATGAATTATAAAAAGATATTAAAAATCTGACAAGGTTATAAATTAGATGTTCCGACGATTTTCTACTGCGACCAGACATTCTACCAATTTTGAAGAAAAGCAATATCTAGGTTTAATATCTAATATTTTAGATAAAGGTGAATTTCAACAAGGAAGGAATGGAAATGTATATAGTAGTATTGGGAAGAGTATGCGCTTTTCACTTAAAAATAACACTATGCCATTATTGACAACCAAGAAAGTAGCATGGAAGACTTGCCTAAAGGAACTTTTATGGTTTATTAAAGGGGATACCAATAATAAATTATTAAAAGCTGAGAATGTCGGTATTTGGAATGGCAATGGAACACGAGAATTTTTAGATTCAAGAAGATTGTACCATTTAAATGAAGATGATTTGGGTCCTGTATATGGACATCAATGGCGATTTTGGAATGCGTCTTACAGTAAAAAACGGGGTTGTTTAGAAAGTTATGATGGAAAAGGCATTGACCAGTTGCAAAACATCATTGATACATTGAATCATCCTACAGATAAGTATTCGAGAAGAATTATTATGTCTGCTTGGAATCCTGAACAATTAAATGAAATGGCTTTACCGCCTTGTCATGTTTTGTCTCAATTCAAGGTCACAAATGAGAATGAATTATCTTGTATTTTATATCAACGGAGTGGAGATATAGGTTTGGGAATCCCATTTAACATAGCGTCTTACAGTTTTTTGACTCATTTATTAGCCAAACATTGCAATCTTAAAGCAAAAGAATTTATACATTTTATAGGTGATGCACATATTTACGATGACCATTGTGATATTCTAAAACAACAAATAAATAGAGAACCTTATTCATTTCCACAAATAACAATTGAAAATACATTTGATAATATCAATAAATATGAAGTAAAAGATTTTACTATAAAAAATTATAAATATCATAATGCATTAAAAATGGACATGCGTGTATAATTTAGGAAATATATGTGATTTTAGTTTATAATGTTTCAACGAGGGCGACAATCATTGCATGGTGGAGTAGATTCATCAAGTGACCAACATATATTAACAGTATTGAGATTCCATGAAGTGAGATTGGGTAAAATAGAAAAGCATCTTATTAATACTAGCAAACAATTAGACCGATTGATTAATCAAAAACAACCAATCCCAATAAAAGTTAGTGCAAAAACTACGAATAATACCGAATCATTTACGCTTTTGAAAAATATGATGACAAATTTAACAGAACAAGTGACGGTATCGCAAAATTTTATGAAAGAAATTAAAGAAGTTATTGGTAATTTAAAACAACATAAGGTCGAAGAAGTCGAAGAAGTCGAAGAAGTCGAAGAAGTCGAAGAAGAAGAAGAAGAAGAAGAAGAAGAAGAAGAATCAACCTCAAGCAACAATGATACAAATATTAAATTATTAGAACTAGAAAGAAATATTGCAAAGGCATCTATTATTAGTATTGGTATGGACCCGACTGCGAATAGAGTTGATGAATATGTGGAAAGGAGTCGTCGTGATAGAAAAAGGATTTTAAATCATTTAGAAGCAGATTCTGTTAATAAAAAAGTTCCCGAAAGTAGTACTGCAGAAGCCGTCGACATAAGAGAAGATAAGGAGGACGGCGAATTAATATTACTCGACCCACATCCAATAGTGGATGATGTATTAGAAAATGACATAACTAATTTAACAAATTTTAAATCGAACATAGAAGAGGAAGTGCAAGGTGTTATAGATAAAATACCGGTTATTATTAAACCCAGGAAGAAAAGACGAGGTAGACCAAAAAAGAAATAATTGCGTAAATCATTTAGAAGTTAAATAAATACATTTAACATAAAAACATGAGTGAATATAACAGACAATCATCTTCTAATACCAAAGGGCAATCTATCCCCGGAACACCCGCACAACAAATGTGGCATGTTTTAAATTTTCATGAACAAAGATTATCACAATTGACACAACATTTGCAACAACAGTCACCAAATAGTGCTTCCGATTCAAAATCAGAAGCACAACATTTAGTAGAATATAATACGTTATTGCAACAAGTAGAGAATTTGAAAGCAAGAGTAAGCACTTTAGAGGCAGAAAAGGAAAAAAGTCGATATCCGTCAAATATTACTTTAAGTATTGAGGAAGATCTAAATAATTCTTCACTGGGTCAACCGGATATTTAATTAAATAAATTGATTATAATAATAGATATTATATTATTATTATAATTAACAATGAGATTGATCATTACCGAACCCACAAAGGTAAAAGCTTTTGCTATAATCTTTAGACAGTTGAAAAATATCGTAGCCGATGTAAATATGGAGTTCAGCGATGAATCGGTGTATATTCAAGGCATGGGACAATCTCAAGTATGCTTATTTGAACTTTTTATACAAAAAGATTGGTTTACGGAATATGAAGTAAACAAACCTTTTGTTATGGGAATACATTGCGAGTTTATGTTTAAAATGTTAAACTGTTTAGAAGACGGACAGAAAATCACGATGTATATGAAAGAAGACGCTGATAAATTATCTGTGGATTTTGAGAGCATCGGAGAAAATAAAACAATAAGGAAATGTTTCAAAATGCCTCTTATGAATATAGATTCCGAACATTTAACTATCCCAGAGGTGGAATACGAAGCGGATATGTCTATTATGTCGGATGAATTTTCAGATCTAATTAGTCAATTATGTATATTTGGAGAAGAATTGAGAATTAATTGTAATGCGAAAACAGTTGATTTAACATCCAAAGGGGATATGGGGCAAATGACCGCTTCCATAGAAGAAGAGAATATCGTAGAATATGCTATTGAAGAAGACGTTGCTGTGAATATATGTGTGAGTCTTACTCTTGTTGCAAGCATGTGTGGATTCTCAAAAATTAGCGAGGTAGCGTATTTACATTGTAGCAATGGTGCACCTGTTAAATTACATTATTCATTGGATGACGAGGATAGCACCGATAGTGTGAATTATGTAAGATTCTTTATAGCTCCAAGGATAGAAGATTAATAATATATTAGTAGGTTTAAAAATCATCTATTTTATTCAAAGTCGGAATTAAATCGCGTGTAATATTTACACCCTCTAGCAAATCATATCCGATGCCAAAATATTCTATATTTAATAAATTGCTCAGTCGCATGTAGCAAATATTAATATCGGCGTTATTTATAAATTCAATAAAACATACTTTGTTTTTTGTAGCAATTAAATTTACACCACCTGCTCCGTGAGGTCCAATAATAACGGCAGCTTTATTAAAAATTGCAAGTTGTTCTTTCAGTGAAGGTAGGAAAAGATCGTCGTGGAGATAAAACTGTAGATTTCTTTTTGCACAAAAATTTTTACAAATAGTCTCAATAATTTCGTGGTTTTTTACTTGTCGTTTGTTATTCCTTTTAATCAAAATAAATAAATTTTGAGAGGAGTTATTTGGGATTGAATAATGCACCTTTTCTTTTAACCATAATACTTGATTGTAATAAGGGTTTCCACATTTACCCATTTCTGGCAATATTAGTTCCTCGGCATATACTGTTTTATCTAGAATTTTGTCAGGGGAAATTTCAATATCAATTAATTTGATCCAATCTAAACATAATTTACTTTTTTGTGAGATATGTAAATTAGTATCCTTAAAATCGGAAATCAGATTTAATGCCACCAAAGCTTCCATAGGAAAATGCCAGACGCCAGATGCCCAGAGTGCGGCAATACTAACGACTTTCTTAAAGCGTTGTTGTGTTTTAACAATGTGGTTGTAATATTGCATTGCTTGATTTGTGTTAATTTGTTCATTAGCAACACATCCGCCCATTTTCCATATTCCTTGTGGATTTATTATAATCCCATTACTAGTAATTAAAGCATTTTTAAGTGTTATTATTCTATTTTTGCATAGCTTTCTCCAATCTGTTATATTTTCTTTATTTTTAATTTTTATAGCAAATTTTTTATAGCTATCTCTTGAATTTGATCGCAATAGCTGTAATACTTCAGGAGACAAATCCAAGGTTGATGTTCCTGCATCCTCGATAGTAGAATTTGAACAATCGATGATTTTACAATTATATAGTTGTGGGGATTCATCATGCAATTCGAAAATACTCATTTAATATAGATATATCATTTGATTTAAATCAATATTATAAAGTTTTAATACGGAAAAACTACAATAATCCTTTCTAAAATAGTAATAATATGAATTATTTTATTGCTATTTTTATATTTTGTGTAGTATTATTTCTTTACCTACACGTATATTATCATTTGAAAACCAGTAATGATTTAGAAGTTTACACGATTGAGCGTCCCTCAAAAAATAAGTTAGAAGAAATTTGCGACTTACGACAACCGGTTGTTTTCGAGTTTTCTAATGAACGATTGCTCGAAAGTTGTAATTTGGCCAATCTAGATGATAATTATGGCGCTTTTGATATTAAATTAAGAGATACGCAACAAAAAGATGAGAATAGCGAATTATATTTGCCTTTTTTACTGAAAGAAGCATTAAAAGTATTTCAAGATGACAAGAATGCAAAATATATAACAGAGAATAACTCAGAATTTTTAGAGGAAACTGCCGCTGTCAAGAACTTCCGTTACAATGATTCATTTCTTCGACCCCCGATGATATCTAAATGCACATATGATTTTTGGTCAGGTTCGGTCGGTGCCCGAACTCCTTTAAGATATAATCTAGAATATAGAACATTTATTTATCTAACATCCGGAAAAGCCAAGTTAAAATTAATACCCCCACACAGTAGAAGGTATTTGAATGAGGAAAAAGATTATGATAATTTTGAATTCAGGTCAATGATAAATCCTTGGAATGTTCAACAACAATATAAAGCTGATTTTGATAAAGTAAAAGTATTGGATTTAGAAGTGACGCCTGGCTATATTATTTTTATACCAGCATATTGGTGGTATAGTATAGAGTATGAAGAATTATCCTCAATATGCGTTTTTAAATATAGGACATACATGAGTACACTGTCCACGTTACCGCAAATTCTTATGTCCTATTTACAAAAACAGAATGTCAAACGGGAAATTGCAAAGAAGTTGGATATAATAGAACAAATCATACCCTTAAATATTGAGCAAAAAGTTAATAAAAACAAATCTGTTATAGATTTAAATGAAAAAGTTGTCAATTGAATCAGATGTTCTTATTCTTTCTTTTTTGAATAAAAAAGAATTAACCCCTTATGATAAATGGAGCAATGTTGTTATGAAATCCAATTTTGTATGGAAACAACTATTGATTAATAGATTCAATATTTGTAAAAGTATTAATTTTTATGAAGAATTTAAATGGCAGATAAACTTGGAAAACAATAGAAAAAAGTATAAACAAAAATGGACTTTGGGATGTGTTGGTAAAATTACACCATTGCAAAAACCATTAATTCGAGTTGCAAAAAACCCGTATAATGATTTTAAATAGTTCAATGTTTTCTGTACATATATAAAGAACATTTATCTATGTATATAATAAGATATGAGACGATGGATTGAGTATATTTGGTTAGATCACGAAAATAATTATAGATCCAAAACACGCATTTTAAACGACGATGGGTCAGTCGGAGATTTTTGTATTGAAAGACTCCCAATATGGAATTTTGATGGAAGTTCTACTGGACAGGCAGACGGCGAAGATAGCGAAGTCTATATTAAACCTATTTATATGGTCAGAGATCCATTTAGAAGAGATAAAGATTCTTGGTTGGCACTATGCGATACTTGGTTACCAAATGGTAACCCTCATCCAGATAATACACGATTTACAGCAATGAAAATATTTTCACAAAAACAGGTTGCAGAAGCAAAGCCTTGGTTTGGCTTGGAGCAAGAATTTTTTATTAGAAAATCAATCAAAGGATATCCTCTGGGAATGGATAAACAGTTATATGCAAAATCTCAAAAGGATAATATACAAGGCCCGTATTATTGTGGTGTAGGAAAAGGAAATTGTTATGGGAGAGAATTTGTAGATGAGGCGATTGGTCATATGGTAGACTCGGGGTTGAATATGACTGGTCTGAATTTTGAAGTGGCGCCTGGTCAGGCAGAATTCCAAGTTATGAATAGCGGTATAGATGCTGCGGATGAATTGCATATGGCTAGATACATTTTAATGAGAACAGCTGAAAAACATGATTTGACAATTGATCTGCACCCCAAACCTTTCAAAACAAACCTAAATGGTTCCGGGTGTCATACTAATTATAGTACAAAGGCAATGCGAGAGGAAGGGGGGTATGACCTTATTATTGCCGCGATTGAGAAATTAAAAGATAAACACGATGAACATATTGCCATTTATGGTAAAGATAATGATATGAGACTGTCTGGTAAATTTGAGACAGCTGATATAAATACATTCACATACGGCGTGGCTGATAGAGGAGCATCTGTTCGTATTCCACGATTTACGGAGAGAGACAAAAAGGGGTATTTGGAGGATAGACGCCCGGCTAGTAATATGGACCCTTATTTGGTAACAAGTAAAATTGCTGAAACAACTCTTTTATAAATATACTTTCTTAGACTATATTATATGAGAAAGGGTCCAGAAGATTCTGCAACAAAATTTTCAGTTGGAACTAAAAAAAAAGGAAATGATGGTAATACTTGGATAATAACTAAAAATAAAAATGGTGTCCAACGATGGAAAAGAACAAGAAAAACACAGAAAACAAAGAAAAGAATAACAAGAAAAATATTTAAGAGTAAAAAAAATAAAATTACTGGAAAAATATTAAGAGCATTAAAGAAAAAATATAGTGTAACCACAACCGGTAATAAAAAAGAAATGGCGGAAGGTTTATGGACGGTGCACGGGGGTTCGATGAGTGATGATGATTTAGTATTGATTATTCCTTTGCTTTCAAAAAGAGATAAGAAAGATGTTGAAAAACTTTTATCAAAAAGAGGAAATAACCCAATAACTAATTATAAAGGTATGTGGATACCACAACCAAAACCATTAAGCAAAATGTCACGTAAAGAGTTGATAAAACATTTACGTCATTTTAGAAACGTATGGGAAAGAGAAACGACAAGAAATCAAGATTTGAGCGATGAACGATTGAACGAAGAATCGGATAAAGATTTGCGTGGATTATTGGAATTTTATTTTAGCGATGAAGCCAAACAAATGGCAGGTGATTGGTTAAGAAAATAAAGAAAATTGAATATATACAATTGTTGTTTAATTATACTAAACAACAATGCCTTTTAAGCTGCATGTAGCAGATAGGAACTATGAGTCTTTTGATATAATAAATTCATCTACTTTATCTAAGGAAGTAACTTCAATTAATCCTATAGAACATAAGTTATTAAATCAAGATATATTTGATTATGACGTAGAGTCAAATACAGTAATTATTCAACATTCTACAACTCGTTCCATGCCAAATATTCCAGGTGTATTGGTTCTAGAAGGCAATAAACGCTACGGCAAACACAAAAAAAAATTCTTATATAAGTGCATTCCAGATGATAGAAGATTGCCTATTTTCATGATACCTTACACGATAAGATTGGTGTTCAATAAAAGATTTCACAACAAATATGTTGTTTTCAAATTTAATCACTGGAATTCTAAACATCCACAAGGTATGCTGGTGCAGACTGTGGGAAATGTTACTAAATTGTCCAATTTCTATGAATATCAGTTGTATTGCAAAAGTTTATACGCATCTATTCAAAATTTCAATAAAGCAACTATGCGAGCATTGAAAACAAAATCGGAAGCAGAATTTATTGAACATATTCAAACAATTCATGATGTCGAAGACCGACGAGAGTGGGATATCATATCAATAGATCCTCTTACTAGTAAAGATTTCGATGATGCGTTTGGTATAAAAGAATTGGATAATAAATTTATATTGAGTATCTACATATCTAATGTATCCTTCTGGATGGATGCATTAAATTTATGGAGTTCCTTTTCACAAAGAATAGCTACGATTTATTTACCTGATAGAAAGAGACCAATGCTCCCAACGATTTTATCTGATGCATTATGTAGTCTGCAGGAAAATCGCTCGCGATTCGCGTTTACCCTTGATTTAGTTATTAGCAAAGATAATTGGTTAATTGAATCCTCTTCTTTTAAAAATACGTGTATTAGTTTGCGCAAAAACTTAAGATATGACACTGCCGAGCAAAGAGACGATAAAATGTTCAAAAAAGCATTAAAATATGTTAAAAAAATGAATCAGAAGAAAAGTTATGTAGATAATGTTGTAAATTGTCATGATTTGATTGCTTATTTAATGATTTTGATGAATTATATTTCGGCAACTTATTTGAAACAAAATGAGACAGGTATATTCCGTTCTGCAAAGTTTAACAAGGAGTTTGTTGCACCCGACACTGTGCCATCAAATGTTCAAAAATTCTTAAAAATGTGGAATAGTTTTGGTGGACAATATGTTAAATACGAACACGTAGAACGACATGATATGCTCAAATTAGACGCATATGTACATATTACATCCCCGATTAGACGACTGGTTGACCTATTAAATATGATTATAATACAAGATTCGCTGGGCCTTATGAAGTTAGAGGGCGAACAATTAATATTTTACGAAAGATGGACAGCATCGGTTGATTATATTAATAAAACGATGCGGTCGATAAGAAAAGTTCAAAACGATTGTAGCCTTTTAAATATATGTACAACTGATACACAGCTATTAGAAAAAGTACACACTGGGTTTATATTTGATAAAATTATTCGAAATGACGACCTGTATCAATACATGGTTTATTTCCCAGAATTTAAGATGGTCAATAGATTTACTTCAAGGCACGATAAGGCTGGGTTATCAAAACAACAATTTAAATTATATGTATTCACCGATGAAAACCAATTAAAACAAAAAATAAGAATAGAATTACAGTTATAAATCATACAAAATCTCCAATTCAAAAGACAAAGAATAATCCATATTATTCATGTCTAAAATTCGTCCATATTCATCCATTAATTTTATTTCTAATTTGGTTAAATTAACCGGACCAAAGTATATGCGTTTAATATGTTGACAGCAACTGTCTTTGCAGCAATCAGTTGATATTTTTGCTAGAATATTATTATCAGCAAGCATATCTTCTTGAAATGGTGAAATAATACTGGTGCCGTGATTATTTTGAAAATCATTTACCACAAGTAAAAAATACCTTGTTCCTTGAAAATCATATAATCCTTCGCCGGTATAAGTGGGTGGAGATGGGATTTTCTTTTCCCATTTATATTTTGATTTGCGAAAACCCATTAACCAACCCGCTGTTAACTGTGTCGGGTCGATTTCCCCGTGTGTGGTATATGAACACGGATTTTTATCTATGCAAGAAAAATCTAGGTCAAAATAAAAAGTGCTTGGTGCCACAAGTGTTCTACTGAAATTAAATTTTCCAGTATTCGTATTATAAGCGGCAACTATTTGTCCAAGGGGCGCTATGGTAAATACAGTATTATTTAAATAATCAACCAAATCACTTGGAGTATATGTACCGTTAGGAATATTAATTTCATTTGTTACAATAGTGGCGGGTATAATAACATTTAAACCATCAACATCATAAGTA
>Ga0209091_10003263_pt1 | contig 13119 bp, 13 predicted proteins | sample ArcticOcean_MG_C_6_FD_187438 | JGI IMG/M metagenome (GOLD analysis project Ga0209091, IMG submission 187438) | Marine microbial communities from western Arctic Ocean - ArcticOcean_MG_CB8_128 (SPAdes) (version 2) | ecosystem: Environmental > Aquatic > Marine > Oceanic | place: Arctic Ocean...
TAATTTCTCCATAATTAATTTTTGATTATTTAATATAGTAGTTAACATATTATACAATGAATCTGTTTTATTATTGTTATTTGCTATAAATTCTGTTGTAGTTTCTTGTTTTAAAACTTCATCAATATTTGTAATATTTATTCTTGAATCTCTTTTTTGAAAATAGTTTTTACGTGATTCTTCATATTTCTGTTTGTATATTTCTTCTTTTAAAGCATTTGTTTCATTGTTAGAATCTAAATTTTCAATATTTAAATTTGATTTTAATCCGGCTTCTAATAAATCTTCAATATTGGAAATTTTTATTTTTGGAACATCGCTTTGTTGCAATACTTCATTGCTTTCACTAATTGGCTCCAATTCTTCTATCTTAAGTTTTACTTGTTCATTGCTATTGCTATTGCTATTGCTATTGCTATTGCTATTGCTATTGCTATTGCTATTGCTATTCGTATTTAAATTTATATTTCTTTCTTTTTCCATTTCTTGTAATTTTAATAACATAACATTATTTTCAATTGGTTCATCATTTTTATCACTAAAATCAATAGTTGTTGGTTTATCGGCATTTAAAGTATTATTCATTGATTCTTTTTGTTTGTTAAATTCTTCTTGTAGTCCATCAAATTTTGTTTTTTTATAAATGTCTTTACTATCTATAGGTGAAAGCATTTGACTTTTATATGCAATAATATTAGAATTTAAATTTTTGACAATTATTTTATTTAATTCAAGTAAATTATTGTTTTGTAAATTGTTTTGTTTAATAAAATCAATGCTATTATTTATTGTTTCTTCAAATAAACTTTTTATTTCAGGTGTTTTAGAGTTGGGTATAGCATTAAATACATTATTTTTATATAGTACATTCCATAAAAATTCCTTATTTTCACTTTTTAATAATTCGCTTACATTATTTGACATAATATATTAATTTGCTATAATTTAATATATTATAAATTAATTTTATATAGTTTTAAAGTTTTTATATTTTTATTCGCTATTATAATATTTAATTCTATAATCTCTCATTAATTCATCAGGAACTCTTTGATCTTTAAAAAATTCGGGTTCTTTATTTTCTTGTAAAAGTTCAGCAATAAAATATAATGTATACATACCACATTGACCGTCGCGTTTTTGATGGACTAAACCTTTATTATCGTAATATTTTAAATTTAAATTTATTTTATTGCCTTGTTCTATTATTCTATTTTTTAATATATCTACTTGTTTTTTAATTTTTTCACCATTACTATCAAAATAAAATACAAACTGCTTCTTTAAATCTACAAATAATGCTATCCAATGTTCGCCCGGTTGGTCATGTGGGTCTGTATTAAAAATAATACCTATTTTATCTTTTCTGGGTTTTGCGTTATAATATTTATTAATATCAAATTTACATAATTGCTCATATATACAAGTACCAAATAAATCTTTATTATCAAAATCAATTGGAGTTGGTCCAATAAAAACAAAATTTTTATTTGTTCTTTGATATTGTTCCATTACTTTTAAAATATCAACACTTGATAACCATTCATATGGTTTTGCTTTCCAGCTAGTAGGTGAAAATGGTCTAAATACATTTTTTAATATATGATCTTTATTTATATTTCCAATATGATTCTCTTTAATCCAACATAGTTCATTATAACATTTTGAACTTAAATTAGTTTTAAAAAATAACCAAATATTTTTGGGGTTATTAGTTTTTATTAAATTATTGGGATTTTTAGAATTCCATATTTTTTTAAAATTAAATAATTCACTATTGTTGTAACAAGACAATTTTTGTAATTCTCCATTTATTTCTTTGCCCCTATTTGGTGCGCAATTTAATTTTTTAAATTTTGCTGTTTTATTTTTATTATGATGTTTATTTTTTCTTTTATTTTTATTGGTTGGCTTTGCCATATTGAAATATATGAATATTTTAATATATAAATATATTTTTTATTTTTGGTATCTTTTTTTGGGTAATATTTTTGGTTTTATATTAATATTTCTTTTCTCAATAAACTCATCTAAAGTATTATTTTTATTTTGTGGTTTATTAAAAAAATCTTTATTTATGTCTATATTAACATTACTAAAGTCATTATTAAATGAACTGTCTTGTAACTTATTATTTTTATTATTATTATTATATATACTTAATTCATTTTGAATTTCTTTTTTAAAATTATTTGTTTTAATATTTTCTACATAATGATTAACAAATGAATTAAATGAAGTTAAATATTTATAATCTTCATTATTATTATCTATAAATAAACAATTATTACTTGGATCACTATAATAAGTAAACAATTCATTTATCTTTGTTTTTATTTCTTTTTTATATTTTATGAAATCATTTTTCATTATAATTGATTTTTCATTCTTATTAACTAATTTATTATATAATTCTTTATTTCCTAACAGCATCAAATCCGCATCTTTTGTTTTATTAACTTCCATATTAATATATACACGATTATAAGTATATATTAATTTTTTATTTAATTATTTAATTATTTAATTATTTAATTATTTAATTATTAACTAATTATTAACTAATTATAAATTTTTAAGTTGATTTTTTGTAGAATTTAAAAATATTTCATTTCCAATATTATTTGACAAATTTGGATTAAAATCATTAAAACTAGGTGTTTGAAATAATAAATGATTATCTAAATCTTGATTAGTATTGACAAAATCTACTGGATTTTGATATAAATTACTAGTAGATGATGGTATATATTTTGCCTGATCACCTTTTTGTAATGCAAAAAATTGGCTTCTTAAACTGGATTCTAAATCAACATTTTTTGCAAAACCACAAAAATGTGGCTTAGAAGTTCCTGGAAAAAATGTAGAATTACTATCATAAATTGGATAATTATTCATTGGTACACTGGATTCTTGTCTATGGTCTAAAATAGGTAATGTGCTATATTTGGTAGATACTGAACGTGGTGAAAAATTCATATTTAATTGTTCAGATGGAAAATTACGTGAATATATTTCATGATTTATGTTATCATTTTTTTTGAAATTTTGCAAAGTAACATTATAATTCATATTATATAATAAATAATATAATAATATAATATTTTATTTTTATCAAAAAATAAATTTAAAAATATTTAAAAATATATTTAAAAATATTATTTGATAATATATTAAGTATGTGCGGGATATTTGCATTAATAAATAATAATAGTAATAATAATATTATTGAAAATAATTTCAATAAAGGAAAACCACGTGGTCCTGAATTCTCTGTTTTAAAAAATCATAAAAATATAATTTTTGGTTTTCATAGATTAGCCATCAATGGATTAAATACTAAATCTAATCAACCCTTTGAAATTAACAATTGCGTTTTAATATGTAATGGTGAAATTTATAACTTTGCACAATTAGCAATTGATAATAAAATAACTCTTGAAACTGATTCTGATTGCGAAATTATTTTGCATTTATATAAACTATATGGAATGGAATATACCATTCAACTATTAGATGGTGTATTTGCGTTTATTTTATATGATATACAAAAAAATTTAATTTTTATTGGACGAGATCCATATGGTGTGCGTCCGTTATATTATTATATTGAAAATAATACTATTGGTTTTGCAAGTGAAATAAAAAGTTTATATAGTTTTCCATCTAGAAAAAATAACATTTGTAATTTTATACCAGGACATTATATGATGATATCCGATTTGAATAACAAACTTACTATGGATTATTCTAAATATATAGCATTTCCGTGCTTCAATAATTTAGATTCAATAAATAATAATATGAATGATATTAATCATCTTATTGTAAATAAATTTATGGAATGTGTTAAAAAACGCACACTAGGAACAACACAGAGACCAATTGCTTGTCTTCTTTCAGGTGGATTAGATAGCAGTTTAGTTGCTTGTATTGTAAATCGATTTATTAAAAATGCGAATAATACCAATGCTAAAGAAATTAAATTAAATACATTTAGTATTGGATTAGAAGGTTCGGAAGATTTAAAATATGCGAAAATAGTAGCACAACATATAAATAGTAATCATCATGAAATTGTTGTTTCCGAGCAAGATTTTTTTGATGCTATACCTGAAGTTATAGAAAAAATAGAATCATTTGATACCACAACAGTTAGAGCAAGTGTCGGTAATTATTTGGTTGCAAAATATATTAAAGAAAATAGTGATTGTAAAGTAATATTTAATGGTGATGGTGCAGATGAATTAATGGGTGGTTATTTATATTTTAAAAAATGTCTGTGTGCTCAAGATTTTGATTTTGAATGTAAACGTTTATTAAATGATATTTATAATTTTGATGTATTGCGTAGTGACAGGTCTATTTCATCAAATGGTCTTGAACCTCGAACTCCATTTTTAGATAAACAATTTGTTGAATTTTATTTGTCTATAGATAAAAATTTACGTTATAATACTACTATAAATAATTGTGAAAAATATTTAATTAGAAAATCGTTTTCTGAATTAATGCCAGATTTAGTACCAGAAAAAATTTTATGGAGAACAAAAGAAGCATTTAGTGATGGAGTAAGTTCTTTAAAACGCTCATGGTTTGAAATTATTAAAGAAAAAATACAAACTAATAAAGCATTGCATAATGAATTAGATAATATTATAAAAAGTTATAAACATATGAATTTTTCAAATACAAAACCAGTTACATATGAACAAGCATATTATAAATATATTTATAATAAACATTATCAAGGATGTGATAATTTAATTCCATATTATTGGATGCCTCGTTTTATTGATTCCAATGATGCAAGTGCGCGTACATTAAATATTTATAATGAAGAAAATAATAATATAGAAGAAAAATAGTTTTATGATTTATGATTTATGATTTATGATTTATGATTTATGATTTATGATTTATTTATGAAAATTATATAATAAAAATAGGAAAATATAAATTAATATAGAAAATATAATAATTGTGCTTCTTGGTAAAATATATGGCCAATATGGTAAATATAATATTGTAACAATACCTAAAAATGCTAAAGCAATATTACTAATATTAAGTTTTAAATATTTCTTAATATTTGTTAATGGATATAATAAAATTGCGTGTAATATTAACGATGCGCTAATTAAAAGAAAATAATTATATCTTTCAATTAATAATATTGTATCAACTATACCAACGATTGCAATGACAACAAATGCATAACTAAAATATTTGATATAACTTTTATAATATAATATTATATAACTTAAGGGTATTAATAACCAACTTAACATTCCATTATTTAATTTGTAATCATAATAATAAAAATCTTTATCAAAAATATTATTTAATATAATATTTTTCATTATTATAATTTATATTATATAAATATTTATATAATATAAATGAATGAAAAAGTAGGAGAAGGAACATATGGTTGTGTTTTTAAACCAAGTTTAAGGTGTAAAGAAAAAATTAACAGTTATGAAAACAAAGTTTCAAAAGTTATGGTAAATAGGGAAGCAACCAATGAATTAAAAGAATATAAAAGTATTTCAAAAATTGAAGGTTTAGAAAAATATGCAATTACACAACCGATTCTATGCAAACCAATAATAGACGATAACTATATATCAAGTGTTACTCAATGTGAAAATCCATTAATAAACAATGTTAATAAAAATAAATCAGAACATAGTATGTTATTATATGAAGATGGAGGTATAAATATTACTAATTTTGTAGTAAATATTTTCAAAAAAGCAGAAGTAAAAGAACAGCATTATTTTTTAACATCGTTAATTACTTTATTAGATGGATTACAATTTTTTAAAACTAAAAATATTCTACATAGAGATATAAAAGCAGATAATATTGTTTATAATATTAATAATGGTAAAATCAAATACATTGATTTTGGTTTAATGATTAAAAAAACACGAGCAATAGAGTTGTCAAAAAAAAGTAGTGACGGTTTTGCTGTGGATCATAGTTATTGGCCTCCTGAAAATATATGCAGGAATTTTCATAAATATAATTTATCAACTAAATGTAAATATTTAAAAGATAATAAAAAATATAGTTATCATGATTTTTTAGAATTGGCTATTAATTCTTTTGATTTATATACATTAGCTTTCGTTTTTAATCAAATTGGTAATTTTTTAATTAATGTTGATAAATATAAAAATTTTGGAACAGATTTAAAAGATTTATCAAATTATTATATATTAGCTAATTTATTTGAACGAAAAACAAACATAAAAACATTTAAAGAAGAATATACAAAATTATTAAAAAAACACAAAATTTATTTAACAACTGGTAATCCATCGCCTAGTGTTAAAATACAAGATAAAGTAGAAAGTATTTATAAAGAAGAATTGAAAAAGGAAATTAAGAAAAAAGAATGTCCGCCAGAAAAACCTATTCATAATCCAAATACAAATAGATGTTTAATGTTATGTAAAGATGGGTATATACGTAATGAAGATTATAAATGTGTTGTAAATAAATCATTAATTAAAAAAAAATCTAATAAAAATAATAAAATTAATAAAAATAATAAAATTAAAAAATCATCTTCAAAATCATCTTCATCTAAAACGTCTAAAAAATCAGCTTGTGTTAAAAAAAATATGGATTATAATGTTAAAACAAGACGTTGTAATAAAAAATGTAAAGCGGGGGAAACAAGGAATGATAAATTTAAATGTGTAAAAATTACATAACTCTAACCTTATAAAATTTATAAAAAATTAAATCTTAAATTTATTTTTAATTAATATAATAGTTTATTAATATTATATTAATATATGGATTTTGATTTATTAAAAAAAGCGTTGGAAAATGATGATAATGTAGGGCTAATAAATACAAGTATTCAAGAAATAAAGGATAAAAAAAACAATATATTACAACAATTGGGATTAAATCGCGATGATTTAAAAATGTTTAATTCAAATTTAAAAGGTTATAGATATATAGAAGAATTAAAAGATTTAAAAATAGGCAGTAATATACGTTATATAAAATTAAAAAATATAGAAAATATAAAATTATCGGGTGTAAATAATTTATGTGAAATAAAAGTTTTAAATAAAGGAATTGGTTTAGTATTTAAAAACTTTCAAAATAGATTTTTTACTATTTATTTTAATGATAATTTAATATTTCAAAAAATTAATTGCGAAGAAGAAGTAATATTAAAAGCTATTAAACATTTGAATAAATAAATAAAATATTTAGTTATATTATAAAAAAATGCCTATAAATTTAGAAAAATTAGAAGAAGTAAGTAACAAGATGGATACATTATATAACAGCTTGAATGAACTGAGATTTACAGAAGATGAGTGGGAACTTGGCTACGAAATATTTAGGATTGCCCGCTACGAGGCTAGAGTAGATGGTACGTTATTAGATAAACTGCAAAGATTGGCGAGCAGAATACATGACACACGCTTCCAGCTCACGCGCCCTGACAACGATTATCAGAGGGTGGTGGTTGGTGTAGAAAATTCAATTGGTCAACTCGCAAACTGGACCAACCAGGCGCATATGGATATAAAAAATTTATTAAAGCTTGAGAAGGAGATTGCGGAGGCGATCAAGAACGGCGACGCCGGGCGCAGGGAGACGTTCGTGCGGGAGAGGGAAAACTTTCAAAGGGAATTGGCCAACCCATACCTGGGCTTTGTAGAACTCCCAAGACCTAACACGGATGATGTGGGTAGAGGAGGGAGAGACAAAACAAAATCAAAAAAGATAAAATCAAAAAAAAGAAGACATACAAAAAGAAGAAAATCTAAAAGAAGAAAATCTAGAAGAAGAAAGTAAATCTATTTTTTTTTCTTTTTTGTTTTATTAATTGTTAAATATTTTCCATTTTTTTTAACTTTCTTATTTCAAAAAATTAATAGCGAAGAAGAAATTATATTAAAAGCCATTAAACATTTGAATAATTAAATAAAATATTTAGTTATATTATAAAAAAATGTCGAACCATTATAGAATAAATATTGCTAATAATGAAGAAACGGATCCAATTTATGAGCCTACTATACTGTTATTGGACATGCTAGAGTATGCTGGAATAGATCGTGTACCCGATGTTAATAAGGAGAATTATCTTAATGTTGTTGAATGGTTTGAATCATTTCATAAAGCTAATCCAGATTACGATCCAGATAAAGATAGCGAAATTTTACGAGATTATAGATCGTTTAATTGGGATACAATCATGGGACATTTTACGGCGAAGTATAACAGCCCAGCGGGTACCCTTGACGCAAAGGAAGCCTCCGTCAAGTGGAGTAATGCAATAAGCAATTTTGCGCATAAAGCTGATAACGCACTGCAGCCGAAGAGGAATGAATTCACTATAGCTTCCAATGTCGCGGCGTATTCCTATGGGATGAAGGATCCAAGCACGATAAAAGGTAAACAAGTTCATGATGCATACAAAGTTCAATATGCCCAACATATAGACCGCTATAGACAATTTAAAGAAAAACTAAATCCTGAATACCGCGAGTACCTGAAGAAAGTCGCCAAAGACTTTGGCATTACCATCGAAAATCATCATCTAGAGCTGCAGACCGCGACCAAGTGGGGTGGGGGAAAAAAATCAAAAAAAAGAAAATCAAAAAAAAGAAAATCAAAATCAAAAAAAAGAAAAGGAAGAAAATCTAAAAGAAGGCATTAAATCTATTTTTTCTTCTTTTTTGTTTTATTAATGGTTAAATGTTTTCCATTTTTCAAAACTTTATTGCCTTTAGGCTTTGTTTTTAAAGCTTTAAGTGTTTTCTTTTTTTTACAAGAAAACCCGTAAATTTTTAAGTTTTTTTTCTTTATTACACTATTATTACATATAGCAATAGACCTTGATTCTTCATTGTCATTATATTTTTCTTTTACTTTTTTAATACAACTACATATTTTTTTTGCTAACTTATCTTCAACCATTTTGCGTAATAAATTAATGGGTAAATTTTTATTATAATTAATATTATAATAGTCTAAAATGGATAAATAATCTTGTTTCAATAATCGCATATTTATGCTACTAATATATGCAAATAAAAAAAATTTATAATATTTTTATTTTTAATATATTTGTAAAAATAATAATATTATGTTATATTAGAAGAAATGAATAAAAAATATGTAATAGTTTTTGATTTGGATGAAACATTGGGGTCATTTGGGCAACTTTCTTATTTTTGGAAACTTACTAAAGAGTATTTAAAAAACAATGAATTACATAAAAAGTATTTTTTTAATATAATAGATAATTTTCCTTTATTTTTTAGACCAAATTTATTAAAATTATTAGATTTTATTAAAAATAAAAAAATAGAAAAAAAATGTGATTATGTTATAATTTATACGAATAATAACGGACCAAATGAGTGGGCAAATGTTATAAAAGATTATCTACATTATAAACTTCGTTATAATTTATTTGATAGAATTATACGAGCATTTGAAGCGAAAGGAACAAGAGTAGAAATGTGTAGAACAATGAATTCAAAATCATATGATGATTTTATAAGTTGCACAAAATTACCAGAAAATACTCAAGTTTGTTTTTTGGATGATGTTTATCATAAACCTATGGAAAATAAAAATGTAGATTATATAAAACTGAAGCCTTATCAATATTCTACTGATTTAAATTTGTTAGCAAAAACCTTTTATAATAAAAATAAAAAATTATTTAAAGCAAGTGGTAATACTTATTTAAGTTTTATAAATAAATATGCAAATAGCTATAAAACAATAAATAAAAGCAAATTGGAAGAATTTAATGATAAGGAATATACTGAAGAATTACTTAAAAAAATAGATAATTTCTTAAAATCAAATAAAAATAAAAGCATAAAAAAAACTAGAAAAAAAAGAAAGAAACCAATTAAAGGAGGGTATACTAGAAAACATAATTAAAATTATTTAATTAATTGAACCCCTGATTGTAATAAATCTTTAGATTTATACATAATATATTCATCCATTCCTTGTGTTAATGAAGTTGATAATAATAAAAATATAGCACAAGAAAATACGATATTCCTATCAAATTGTTCAAATTTTCTTTCTTTATAAAATAATGGATTATACAAAACAATCAAAACTAAAGAAATATATAGTTTTAATAAAGTTCTTAAATAATCCAAATATTGAGGCGCATATCCGCTTAAACCAAATAAAACTATAAAATACAATATATAACTCAAATACAACCCATATAAGAATATGTTTTGATAAAGTTTTTTCATAATTATATAAACAATATATTTTATATAAATTATATTGTTTATTTTAATATATATTAAAAATGAACTTAAAGAAATATATGTAAAAAATCATTATAAACTGTTGTGTTACCTTTTATGATAATAAAAAATATAAAATATAAAACCGTGATTTTTTTTGTAATTTATTGTTTGGCGTTTTTTTTGGGATTGGACATTTTTGATTTTTTAATAAATGTCCATTTCTTATATTTTTGACAAAAAATAAATTTCAAAAAAAGCAGTTTTTACCATTTTTAACTTCCTACCAACAACCATTTCATTTTAAAACATTTTTATATAAAAAAAATTTATGGTAAGGCAATAATTTCCAAAATTTTTTAAAAATTAAAATTTGGTGTAAAATTTATAAGTATTAAATACTTATAAAATACTTATAAAAATACTTATAAAAAAGTCGCGAAAAGTCGCCGAAATTTAAATTACATACTTTTAAACTCATTATGTATATATAAATATAATTAACCAATATTATATTTATACTCGTATATGTAAAATACTTATAAAAGCGCAAAAAATCGCAAAATAAATTTAAATTATATATATTAAAAATGAACTTAAAGAATAATATGTCTTTTTTTACTAAAAATTATATTCTTACCTTTTATCATAATAAAAAATAAAAAATATAAAACCGTGTTTTTTTTTGTAATTTATTGTTTGGCGTTTTTTTTGGGATTGGACATTTTTGATTTTTTAATAAATGTCCATTTCTTATATTTTTGACAAAAAATAAATTTCAAAAAAAGCAGATTTTACTAATTTTAACGTCTTACTGATAATCATTACATTTTTTATGGTTTTATTAAATAAAAAATTTATGGTAAGGCAATAATTTCCAAAATTTTTGGAAAATAAAATTTTGCGACTTTTTTTATAAGTATTAAATACTTATAAAATACTTATAAAAATACTTATAAAAAGTCGCAAAAAAGTCGCAAAATTTTATAAGTTTTAAAAAATAATCTCTTAAATAATGTATTATTACTAAATTGTTATAATATAATTTATATGTTTAATTCAAATACTTATAAACTCTCAAAAAATCGCAAAATAAAGAAAAAGAATTTAGAGAGTTTTTTATAAGTATATTATACTTATAAATGACTTATAAAAAACTCGCAATTTGTGTTACAAAATATAATTGTGAAAAATGCAAGTATGTAACATGTAAAAAATCTGATTATTTTAAACATCTACAAACCCAAAAACATAATTTGGGAGAAATACTTATAAATGATGAAAAAAAAGTCGCAAATAAAATATTTGAATGTATATGTGGGAAAATATATAAACACAATCAAAGCTTATTCAATCATAAAAAAAAATGTGTTTTTGTAAAAGAAGAAACAAATAATGATATAAGCAATAATCAATTAACATTAAATAGTAACCATAATAGTAATAATATAATTACTCAAGAAACAATAATTAAATTAATAAATGAAAGTACTGATATAAAAAATTTATTAATCACACAACAACAACAATTATTTGAACAACATAAACAATTAATAGAACAACAAAAACAATTGGTAGAAATTGTCCCCAAAATAGGTAATAATATTACCAATAATAATACTGCTAATATTAAACAAAAATTCAATATAAATATTTTTCTCAACGAACAATGCAAAGATGCTATAAATATGAATGATTTTATAAAAAAAATACAACTAACATTAAACAATTTAGATTTTACAAAACACCATGGTTTAGCAGAAGGTTTAAGTAATATTTTTATTGAAAATATGAATAAATTAAGTTTATATGAGAGACCATTGCACTGTACTGATAGCAAACGAGAGACATTATATATAAAGGACCAAGATGGATGGGAAAAAGATAAATCAAAAACAAAGATAAAAGATGCTCTTAAAAGTTTAAGTAATGAACATTATAAGTTAATTAGAGAATGGATGAATGAAAACCCAGATTTTAAAGAAGTAGATTCTAAACAGGACTATTTTGCTCGTATCATTAAAGAATGTGGTGCAAAATTTGATAATATAAGTGATAAACTTGTAAAAAAAATATGTAATAATAGTCAATTAAAAGATGATTTAAAAGATTTAGATAATACTTTTTTGGAATAAAATAATTATATTGTTATATATTAATTTAAATTAATAATGTCAAGTAATAATGAGAGTCTTTTTGAAAAATTTATAAAGCATCTAGAAAATATTTTTGAAAGTATTTATGTTAAAAACGGGACAGCCAAAATAGTAGAGTTGGAAGGCAACAATATAATTATTAAAACTTTAACATTAATTTCAATGATAGCTTTAATTATTGTATATTTTTTTTATATATTAAGTTTTATTTTGCATTCTTTTGGTATTGACATATGGTTCAATTCAGCTATTATTATATTTGTTATCTTTGTAATATTTTTTATTTTATTCTTTTTTTTATCATTTATTATTGGATTTGCGATAAATAAAAATAATAATGCACCTGGTACTGATAATATAAAAAATTTAAATGGTTTTTTTGAAACTGTTTCACATTTATTAATGAATATTTTATTTTTAATACCAGTAATTTTATCATTATCATTAATGTGGTCAATATTAAAATTACACTTTGATATTAAATTATCAAATATTCCAAAAAATATAATTAAATATACTTTAATTTGGTTGCCTGTAGGTATTTTAGTGTTATTAATAATTTCTGGATTAATAAATAAGTCTCAATATAAATATATGAAGTATATATATTCTCTTCTTTCTGGAATTTTTAACATTTCAACAATATTATTATTATCATTTGTTTTTTCATTTATAATTGAAAAATTAAT
>Ga0209091_10003265_pt1 | contig 13113 bp, 13 predicted proteins | sample ArcticOcean_MG_C_6_FD_187438 | JGI IMG/M metagenome (GOLD analysis project Ga0209091, IMG submission 187438) | Marine microbial communities from western Arctic Ocean - ArcticOcean_MG_CB8_128 (SPAdes) (version 2) | ecosystem: Environmental > Aquatic > Marine > Oceanic | place: Arctic Ocean...
ATAAACAGAACTGATTTTGGCATTGTTTATGGATCTGTAAATTATTTCACAGACCTTTCGAAAGATAAAATTATAAATGATGAAATAAACTTTGATGTTAGTTTGGCCGCGTCAAAATAACATTACTCGTTGATTGTTGAAGAGAGGGGGTCGCTTAGCGGTCCTCTTTTTTTTTGTAGCCAGCGTTACTTATTGGTGTCTGCAGTTGTTAACACTTTGTTAGTTCTTTACTTCATTTATTGAATGTATTTAAATGGGATTTTTGCAAATTTGTAACTGTAGATTATATCATTTGAATTAGCTAAATATTAGAGGGTCATGAAGCACTATTTGGATTTAATGCAGCGAATTTTAGGCGAAGGCGTTGAAAAAACAGACAGAACGGGAACTGGTACCAAGAGTGTATTTGGTCATCAAATGAGGTTCGATTTGTCGAAAGGATTTCCTTTAGTGACAACAAAAAAGTGTCATTTACGATCTATTATTCATGAATTACTGTGGTTCTTAAAAGGTGATACAAACATTGCATACCTGAAAGAGAACAAAGTGTCTATTTGGGATGATTGGGCAGATGAACAAGGGGATTTAGGACCTGTTTATGGTTATCAATGGAGGTCTTGGCCAACAGCTTCAGGAACTCACATTGATCAAATTACAAATGTTATTAATCAAATTAAGAACAATCCAGATTCAAGAAGGTTAATAGTTAGTGCTTGGAATGTAAGTGAAATTGAAAACATGGCTTTGCCTCCCTGTCACGCTTTTTTCCAATTTTATGTCGCAGATGGTAAGTTGTCTTGCCAGTTGTATCAGCGAAGTGCTGATGTGTTTTTAGGAGTTCCATTTAATATTGCTTCATATGCTCTTTTAACAATGATGATGGCTCAAGTTTGTGATTTAGAGCTTGGTGATTTTGTTCACACTTTAGGTGATGCTCATTTGTATAGCAACCACTTTGAACAGGCAAATTTGCAATTAACAAGAGCTACTAGGTCGTTACCTCAAATGAAAATGAATCCGGAAATTAAAGATTTGTTCGATTTTAAATTTGAGGATTTTGAATTAATAAATTACGATCCACACCCACATATCAAAGCTCCAATTGCTGTATAAATCATGAAAGTAAAATTAATAGTTGCTGTTGCGCAAGGGAATAATGCTATTGGTAAAAACAATGATTTGCTATGGCATTTGCCAACTGATATGAAGTTTTTTAAGGAGACCACAAGGGGTGTTCCTGTAATTTCTGGAAGGAAAAATTACGAGTCAATTCCAGAAAAATTCCGGCCACTTCCAGGGAGGAAAAACATCGTTGTGACTAGAGATGAGAGCTATCAAGCACCAGGCGCTTATGTTTGCACTTCCATTGAGGAGGCCTTTAAGAAGGCTCTTGAATTCGAGATTGATGACTGTTTCGTAATTGGGGGAGGTCAGATATACAAGCAGTGCTTGGATTCCGGTTTGGTTGATGAATTGTATATTACCTGGGTTGATGCAACAATTACAGCAGACACTTTTTTTGAGGGCTTTTCAATGGAGGAGTGGAAAGAAGAATTGTTGATGGCTCAAGAAAAAGATACTGCCAATGAGCATGCTTTCAAAATCATGAAGTACACGAAGTTCAAATAGTTTTGTGGAAAAGAAAAATCACAATTGTGATTTGATTTAAATAGATACACCTAAATTTGTTGCATGAGGTATATGTTTGTGTTTGCGGTCGTTGCAGTTTTATTAGGATCTTGTAAAAATGATTTATCAGACGAGGTGATTGAAACTTCTCATGCCAAAACTTTAGCGCAATACCTTTTCTTAGATGTGTTTAGGCAAACCTTAGCGGTTGTTCCTGATTATGTTGCGAACGGCTCAGTTAATGGAGCTTCAATTACAATTTCTTCTTCGTCGTCATTTAACGAGAATACTTATCCCAAAATTGTGACCGTCGATTATGGTTCTGTTAATCAATTGGATGAAATGGGAATTAATCGGAAAGGTAAAATTTTGGTAACTATCTTGAGTGATCAAATAACAAAAGGTGATTTTAAAATATCTTTTGAAAAGTTTTATTTAAACGATACAAGAATGCTAGGAGAAATTTCATCATCATATGTTGGGTCTGCTTCAGGTGATGATTATAATTTAACTCTTGTAGATACTTCTAAAATTACTAATGGTAACGGAACAATGTCTTTTGGTGCTGATTTCACGGTGAAGATGACAAGTGGAAAACAAACTTTTGACGTTTACGATGATTTATATACCGTAAGTGAAAAGTCTTGGGGTCAAGATTTTCAAGGAAGATCCTATACTTCAAGTTCCGCCGAAGCATACATTGTGGACTTCTCTTGCAGGTGGCTTATTACCTCTGGTATGAGCGAAATTAACCCTAATGATATACAATTACAAACCTTAGACATGGGTAATGGAGGTTGTGAGGGAGTTGTGACCGCAGAAGTTAAGAAAGATAAATTCGTAAGCTTTCAAATAAAATAGAATGATCTGTTTGTCGTGTACAAGCAGTTGCTATGATGTTATTTAATAGATGTCAATAGTGTTTCTAAAGTTTTTATTTTCAGATAAATGTGCTATCTTTGCAGTCCGAATTTTCGGAAAAAATTATTAACTAATTAATTGTTATGTCAAATCAATATGAAACTATTTTTGTGATGACACCTGTTCTTTCTGACGATCAGTTAAAAGAAACGGTGAAAAGTTACAAAACCTTTTTGAAAGAAAAAGGTGCCGAGATAGTGCATGAAGAGAACTGGGGCTTAAGAAAGTTAGCTTACCCTATTAAAAAGAAGTCTACTGGCTTTTATTTTTTAATCGAATTTAAAGCTGAGGGAAAAGTTATTTCTGAGCTTGAACTTGCTTACAAAAGGGATGAAAGATTACTAAGATTCTTAACTGTAAGTTTAGATAAGCACGCTCAAGCGTTTAACCTCAAATTCAGGAACAAAAAAACTACTAAAGCATAAGACATGGCAGATTCAGAAATTAGATACTTGACTCCTCCTTCTATTGAAGTGAAAAAAGGAAAATATTGTAGATTCCAAAGGAGTAAGATAACTCATATCGATTACAAAGATCCTGAGTTTTTATTAAAGTTCTTAAACGAACAAGGTAAACTTTTACCTAGAAGACTTACTGGAACTTCTTTGAAGTTTCAAAGAAAAGTATCATCATCAGTTAAAAGAGCAAGACAACTAGCATTGTTGTCTTATGTTGCGGATAACTTAAAATAAGAATAGAGATGGAAGTAATATTAAAAAAAGATATTCAGCCTCTAGGATTTAGAGATGATATCGTAAACGTAAAGCCAGGTTTCGGAAGAAACTTTTTAATTCCTAAGGGAATTGCTGAATTGGCAACAATTTCAGCTAAAAAAGTTCACGCTGAAAACTTAAAGCAAAGAGCAGTAAAAGATGCAAAACTTAAAGACGAAGCGGAAACATTAGGTTCAAAATTAGCTGCGTTGACAGTTAAAGTTGGAGCGAAGGTTGGTGGTTCTGGAAAGATTTTTGGATCTGTAGGAAATATTCAGGTAGCTGAAGCTATCAAAAATCAAGGAATTGATTTAGATAGAAAGGCAATCAAAATCATTGGTGGAAATCCAAAAGAAGTTGGTTCTTTCGAAGCTGAAGTTAAACTGTACAGAGAAGTTGAGATCAAATTTAACTTTGAAGTAGTAGCTGAGTAAGCTGTTACACATTGCAAATAAATAAAAAGGGTTGCTAATTTTAGCAACCCTTTTTTTGTACCGTCTAGTTTAGAAAAATCTTCCTAAATCAACTAGTTGACTTAAACCATTACAATCCAGTCGTGATCCGTAGATTTAACTCCGCGTTTGATTGCCTCTAGGTCTTTTTTCAGTTGAATTGAAATATGCCTTTCAGTAACAGGTGGAAGTTCAAAAAGTTCCGTTCCAAGTCCAAATGCTGAAACATGTGTAATTGTCACAGCTGTTCCGGTACCAAACATGTCAGTTAACGACCCGTTTCTATGTGCAGCAACGACTTCATCTACTGAAAGCTTTCTCTCTTCGGTTTTATAACCAAGATCTTGAGCAATTTGAAGTACACTGTCTCTTGTGATACCTTTTAAAATAGTTTCTCCGCTAGGAGGAGTAATAATAGTATCATTAATGATTACCATCAAATTCATGGTTCCACTTTCTTCAATGTATTTATGTTCCTTAGAGTCAGTCCAGATTATTTGATCAAAACCTTCATCGTTCGCCAATTGTGTTGGGTACAATGACGCAGCGTAATTTCCTGCTGCCTTAGCATATCCAACCCCGCCTTCGCTTGCTCTGGCATACTTAGTTTCAACTTTTACCTTAACAGGTTGCTCGTAATACTTGTTTACAGGGCAAGTGAAAAGCACAAAACGATATTTTAAAGAAGGCCTAACTCCTATGTACTCGTCTGTAGCAAAAATAAAAGGTCTTAAGTATAAAGCTCCATCAGGAGTAGTAGGGATCCAGCCCTTATCTATTTTCAAAAGCTCTTGAAGTCCTTCAAGTAAGGTGTTGCTGTCTATCTGTGGAATACACATTCTTTCAGCAGAAATGTTTAATCTGTTGAAATTATCCATTGGACGAAACAGCACTATTTCTCCTTCAGGCGACCGGTGTGCTTTCATTCCTTCAAAAATGGACTGGCCATAATGAAGTGTGAAAAAAGCAGGGCTAACTTCAATGTTTTCAAATGGAGTTATTCTAAAGTCTTGCCATTTCCCATCGTAATAGTCGGCAAGTAACATGTGGTCCGAAAATACTTTTCCGAATTCAACAGCATCAAAATCAATTCCTTTAAGTCTTGAACTAGATGTTTTAACTATGTTGATGTTACTTGATTCCATAATTACTTATTTTTTAGAACCTGCTAAATTAACATATTTCCCTTTGAAAGGGCATGACAACGGTAAAATTATTGTCATTATTTCCGTGCAACTAACATTGTGTCATGTTAAGTACCAATTTCCTCAAGTGGCATCGGGATTGCTAAATGAAAGATGAGTTGAGAATTAAATTAGAATTTAAAACGAATATTAAAATCGAAATCAAAATTTATAATAATGGCAAAAGGAAAAATTAATGTAAAAGCGGAAAATATATTCCCGATAATTAAGCAGTTTTTGTACTCTGATCAGGAGATATTTTTAAGAGAATTAGTTTCTAATGCAGTTGATGCTTGTCGGAAATTGAAAGCTCTTTCATCAATGGGTGAAGCTAAAGGAGATATTGGTGATCTAAGAGTTGAAGTGTTGTTAGATAAAAAAGCAGGAACTATAACAGTTAGAGATAACGGGTTAGGAATGACTTCTGCTGAAGTAGAAAAGTACATTGCACAAATAGCATTTTCAGGTGCTGAAGAGTTTGTTCAAAAATACAAAGATCAAGCGGAAGGTATTATCGGTCACTTTGGTCTTGGTTTCTTTTCAGCATTTATGGTTAGTGATAAAGTTGAAGTTTTTTCAAGGTCTTTCAAGGAAGGTGAAGATGGGTCAAGATGGATTTGTGAAGGAAATACTGACTACTCTTTAGAAGCAGAGAAGAAAGAATATAGAGGAACCGACATCGTTTTGCACGTGTCAGACGATGCAAAAGATTACTTGGAGGATGCTAGAATTACTGAGTTACTTTCAAAGTATTGTAAGTTTTTGCCGGTAGAAATCAAGTTTGGAACAAAGGAAGAAACTGTAACAGCTGAAAAAACAGAAGAAAACAAGAAAGAAGGTGAAGAAGAAAAGGAAGTTAAAGAGGAAAAAATTACAGTAGATAATATCGTTAATAATCCAAGTCCTGCTTGGACAAAATCACCTACAGAACTAAAAGATGAGCATTATACTCACTTTTATAAGGAATTATATCCTGCAACTTTTGAAGATCCGTTATTTCACATTCACTTGAATGTTGATTACCCTTTCAACTTAACCGGTATTTTGTATTTCCCTAAATTGAAAAATAATTTAGAAATTCAAAAGAACAAAATTCAACTATATAGTAATCAAGTATTCGTTACCGATTCAGTTGAAGGTATTGTTCCGGAATTTTTAACAATGTTACATGGAGTATTAGATAGCCCAGACATTCCACTTAATGTTTCTAGATCGTATTTGCAAAGCGATCAAAACGTAAAAAAGATTTCATCTCACATTACTAAAAAGGTAGCTGATAAATTAGAGTCTCTTTGTAAAAATGAGAGAGCTGATTTCGAAGCAAAATGGGAAGACATCAAAGTTTTCATTGAGTATGGAACTTTGAGCGACGACAAGTTTGCAGAAAAGTCTAAGAAATTCATGTTACTTCAAAATGTAAAGAATGAATTTTTATTGCCAGATGATTATTTGGAGAAGGTTAAAGCAACTCAGACAAATAAAGACAAGAAAACAGTCATTTTATACACGCACAACAAAGAAGCTCATCACGCACAACTTCAAAAAGCTGAAGACAGAGGGTATGATGTAATTGTAATGGACAGTCCATTAACTTCTCATCTGATTCAAAAATTGGAGCAGAGCATGAAGGATGTAACTTTCGCTAGAATTGATTCTGATACAATTGACAAATTAATTAGCAAGGACGAAGAAGCGCCTTCGAAATTAACAAAAGAGGACGAAGATAAATTGAAGCCTATTATTGAAGAGGTTGTTGATAAGGCCACATTTACAGTGTTGTTTGAAAGTTTAAGTGAAAAAGATGAGCCAGTTTCAATCACTCAAAGCGAATTCATGAGACGTATGGTCGAAATGCAAGCAATGGGGGGCGGAGGCTTTATGGGTAATATGCCTGAAAGCTATAACATGGTTGTGAATTCAAATCATCCAATAATTGGAAAAATGTTAGCTTCAACTGATGCAGAAGCTCAGAAAAGCATTGCAAAACAAGTGTCAGATTTAGCGTTGTTATCTGCCGGTTTATTGAAAGGTAAAAGTTTGACAGATTTTATTGCAAGATCTGTTGATCAGATTAACTAAAATGATCAGATAATCAGATTGTATTGTATGATCAATTAATCAGAGAGACCCTCTGAAAAAAATAGGGGCGCGAACAGCGTCCCTATTTTTGTTTACTTTTATAAGTAGAGGTCATGAAAAAAACATTGTTTTCATTTTTGTTGCTAAGTTTTGTTTCGCTTGTATGTGGAGCAAAACCTAATGGAATAGATTCTTCAGGATTGCAGTTAGAGTGGGGGAAATATGAAAAAATTGGAAAAAAACTGTACGGAAAGGAAATAGTATATGAAAATAGCGATTTTGTATATGTCATTGAAAAAGAAAACAAGAACATCAACCTGTTGTTTTTTGAGATTTCAAAACCTCACGGTTTAATACTGTCCGTATATAGAAGTCATGGATTAATAATAATAAATTCAAACAAATTAAAGTTTCCAAAAAGTGATGTTAAGTACGAGTACTCAATACTAAAATTAGGCGAAATTGAAAATAAGCTTTACGTATTTATAAAAGCTCATCATCCAAAAACAGATGAAGTAAAATTATTAGTTCAAGAGCTTGCGTCCAATGGCACTCAAAAAGGATTCATCTATGAGGTAGATGCAGGTGTAGCAACTAAGTCAGCAGGTCTTTTTAAGAAGACAAAACTTACCAATTTTAGTGTGCAACTTTCTCCAGACGGTACTAAGATTGGAATTGTAAAATTTAACTCAGTACAAGAAGATCAACCCCTATCTATTGGTTATAAAATGTTAGACGCCTCCTTAAAGGCTGTGTGGTCAGGTTCAATTGAGTTACCATATAAACAACAGTTTTTTGATTTAACCTCCTATGAGATGGGGAATGATGGACAATTATTTTTGCTAGGTAAAGCATGGAAATTAGAATGGAAGTTTGGGTCTTCAGGTAAGTCAAAAACGAAAATTTCTAAGCAAAAAAAAGGTTTGCCAAATTATTCTTACAAGTGTTTAATTTTTGAAATCAAAACCAAGACCTTGAAACAGGTTGACGTAGGGGTAAAGGATAGCTATGTGACCGATGTGTCAATGAGGTATCTGCAAGATAGTAATCAATTGTATTTAGCAGGTTTTTTTTCTGAACAATGGGGAAGTTCGATACGGGGCACCTTTAACAAGAGCATTGATGTTGAATTGGCTCAAGTCGTTCAAGCTAAACAGAAAAAGTTTAATCAAAGGTTTTTGGAATTGTTCCTGAGCAGTAAAAAAGTAAAAAAATTACAAGGTGGAAAAAACGGAAATTATGAGTTGGCTAATTTCCGTTTAGATAACCTAACAATTAAGGAAGACGGAAGTGCTCTTGTTGTTGCCGAACAGTACTATGTTAAAATGAATACTTCTTCAACTGTTGAATCTGATGGGTTTATAAGTACACGGACAAATTACACCTATCACTATGGTGACATTGTTGCGGTTTATATAAATCAAAATGGAGAGATCCGTTGGACGGCAAAAATACCTAAGCACCAAATTTCCTATAACGACGGAGGTCCTTTTTCTTCGTACATCATTAATGTTGAGCGAGACAAAGTTTACCTAGTATTCAATGATCACAGAAATAACGTAGAAAATTGGAATGAAGGAAAAGAAATTCAAAAGATGGGGAGTCCTAGAAGTTCGATCACTGTGGTAGTTTCTATTAATAACCAAGGTATAATGAAAAGAGAACAGTTGTTTTCAGCCAAAGAATCTAATGTGGTTTTTAGGCCAAAGTCAAGCTGGTATAATCGTGATACACGCGGCAGCAACAGAATTTATTTATTTGGATTGAACTACAAATTATTCTCACGAGCCAAGTTTAAATTAGGTTCTTTGACTTTTCCTCGAAATACTGTTTCTGATTAACGATGAAACGGCCTAAGATTCTTTTTCTATTATTTGTTTCGTAAATTTTTATGGCTTTAGTCAGCTGCAAGGCCCTGCCCAGAAACAGTCCGCTATTATATAGCGTGTTAAAAGTATTGCTGGTCATCATAGCTTATTTCAAGAGCAGCTGTTTTTAATAGCTATGTGAGGGTTTATCAATATGATCATAGGTTGGTAATTAAGAAGATAGAAATCAAACCGGATAAAGACGGGTATTATATGATCAGATCATTTCAGAGATCAATCGAGTGACGAAATAATTGGTTCCTGGCTAACTGACGGGCATTACATCCTAGCAGTTGAGAAGTTATTATGGTGCAAAAATGAATATCCCTGCCAAGTTGTATTGGTAAACGATCAATTGTTGCATATTGTGCCGAAATTTCATTCTGCCAAGGACAGTTTAATTACCTGTGATGTTTTTTACCCAAATCCTGTAGTTTCATCAAACACGACATACGGAGCTCCATTTGCAGATAACTACGATTTGTCAAATCTGACTCTTGATTTTGAGCTTCAAAGTAAAACTATTGAAGCAACATTTGATATTGGCATATTTAGCTTACGCTCTGATAAATTACAGAGAGTTGATTTCAGTCCGCCAATTAATATCGTTCCAACAAATCCTTTTGGTCATTTTATTTTTAATAGATTAAGGCTTGAATTTTAGGAGGTAAAATACTCGTGTCAAAGGTCTTACCTCGTTACTTATGTTGATAAAGTGCTGGGTTTTTCTTCTTTATTTAATGACCAGCTGCAAATTGATGTACACGCGTTAAATGATGCGGATAATTCGATTTTTATAGGTGTCAGCGCTCTGCCTCGAATTCTATTTGACGACGGAGGCGTCGATGATGCAGAAGATACTCAAGTTATTGTTCATGAATTAGGTCATGCTTTGATTTATGCTTCAAGTCCAGATAGTAATGTTGGCTTGGAGCGCAATGCTATAAATGAAGGGGTAGGGAATTCTTTGACTACTTCCTACACACGCATTTTAAAACCAAGCAGTAATTGGGCTAATGTTCCTTCGTGTGATGGTCATAATGAGTTCTGGAATGGAAGAGTTGTAATTTCTAATAAAAAATATCCAGATGATTTATCGGCAAAGCTATATCAAGATGCAGAAATTTGGTCATCTTCTATAATGGAGGTTGAAATCGGGTTGGGTAGAGATTTAACACATAAAATATTAATTGAATCAAGTTTTTTCTACCATGAACTAATGGTAATGGTACAAGCTGTAAATTATTTTTATTGCCAGATTGTTTGCTGAATAATGGTCAGAACAGTGAGGTGATTGTAAGCGTTTTTTGTGAGAGAGGGTTCTTTTCGGACTTTGATACTTATAGTTACACTGATTATCCAATTTATGCTGACCAGCAAATATTGGTTAGTGGAGAATTATCACTTTCGGAAAATATTTACCAGTTCGAGGATTTGAGAATGTTGGATGAGGGAGGAAAGTTCGTTTATCATGTCATTGGAGAGGTGTCAAATATGATCGATGTAAGTTGGTTGGGAAGTGGAGTCTATTTTATTAAGGTTGGAAATGAAAAAAAGTTTCAGTTTTTAAAAGTTGTTCTTCTTTAAAATAGATTGATGGATTTGTAACCTTATGAAATAAGTAACGTTAATGAAGTAGTCAAAGTTAATTTAGGTGTTAAAATTAGTTCAAGAAACCGCTTCTAGTCAGGCGGTTTTTTTGTGGGGTAAAGTGCAGGTAGAGTAAAGCAGATGGGGTTGAATAGGGAATCGATGATAGATGTTGGGTTGACAAAGCAATCTTTGCTTTAGTAGGGGTTGATTCACTGCGTTCATCTATACCCAGCCTGGACGAAGTCCGAAAGCAAAAGTAATTGTTTTGCTGCGCTGCAAAGTCCTTTTTCTATATCTAAACGGTATTTTCACTCAAGCGAGCTTGGTTTAATACCGTTTGGCCATAAAAAAAAGCTTGTCCATAATGAACAAGCTTTTCCTTTCTATGTGATTTGGCTGGGGTTCGAACCCAGGACCCTCTCCTTAAAAGGGAGATGCTCTACCAGCTGAGCTACCAAATCCTCCGTAATCGGACGCAAATATAGCAGGCTTATTCTATATAACCAAAAGGAAAATGCGCTTTTTTTTAATTGCTTGAAATGCTTTGAGTTACGGTGTGTAAATTGTCATTTTTTTTAGCTTTGTACAACATGATTTCAGAGAAAGAACAAAATATCATACTAATTGGGTTTATGGGTTGTGGAAAATCAACCTTGGGAAAAGAGTTTGCTTCTAAATTCAACAGGACATTTGTGGACATGGATGAGGAAATCGAAAAACAAGAAGGTATTCCTGTGTCTGATATATTCGCTCAAAAAGGAGAGGCCTATTTTCGAGAGTTGGAATCGTCAGTACTAAAATCATTTCAAAGTAAAACGAATTCTGTTATTAGTACAGGCGGAGGTACACCATGTTTCAATAATAACATGGAAATAATCAACAGGTTGGGTAAAAGTGTTTACATAAAATTAAATCCAGAAACCTTGGTTGAAAGGTTAAAGGAGGAGAAAAGTAAACGTCCTTTGATTGCCGACTTGTCTGAATCGGAACTACTGGTGTTTATTCAGTCAAAACTTGACGAGAGGAAAAAATATTATTTGGAAGCAAATATAGTACTGGAGGGCACTAAGGCTAATGTTCATAGTTTACTTTTAGGATAGATTAAAAATCTGTAGGATTTTCACCTAAAAGACTCAAAAAGGGGCAATTCAATAATTGTACACTAATTACACATTTTTGTACATAAGCATCAATTTTTAATCGTTTAATTTGTATCTTGATGTAACTTTCTGAGGGCTTAACGGTTCTAGTACTCAACTTGAATGAAACACTTATAACTCAATATTTTGACTTCTACATTAACTTCTGTTTTAAATAAAATATTTTACACATTCTTTATAGCAGCATTTTTGCTAATTCCTTCACAGGTATTTTCTGCGGCTTGCGCCACAACATGGAGTGCAAATAATGGGCAGGCTGCATGGAATTCTCCCGGAGCATATCTTTTAGGAGATATATGTGAAGATGGAGGTAATAATTACACTTGTATAAGTGTTGCCTGGGGAAATCAGGCAAGTCCTACTACAGTGGGGACAGGTCCACTTGGATGGAATAACGCAGCAGCTTGTGGGGCAAATCCACCAACATTATCAGCTACTATAACCGCAGCGGGATCAATAACTTGTATAACCGCAACCTCTGGAGGTGAGGTGCTTACTGATGGAGATGGCTCAGGGATTGCATTGAGAGGAATCATATACAGTAAAGTAGCATTGCCAGAAGTAGGTGATGCAGGTGCGTTGGTAATTAATGACGGAACAGCAATTATTGGTGCTTTTGGTCTTTTAACAATGACAGGATTAGAAGTTGGAGAAACATATTTCGCCAGAGCGTATGCTCAAAATAACTCGGGGGATATTGGTTATTCAACTGGGCAAATAACTTTTTCAGCGCTAGGTTCACCTACAATTGCTGCTACAACGAAACCATCTAGTATTACTGCAACAACTGCTTCGTCAGGTGGAAATGTCACTAGTTTAGGCGGATGTGGTATCACTGAAAGAGGAATAGTATGGGGGACAACAACAAATCCAACCATTACAGTAGACACTAAAGTTGTTGATGGTGTTATGACCACCGGCGCTTTCACCTCTAATATCACGGGCCTTCCTGGAGCAGCGACAAAAATTTTTATTAGATCATACGTTACAGTTGGAGGCACTGAAGTAAATACTGTGTACGGAACAGAGACTTGGATGCACTGTGCAACCGCAGGTACTGTCGTTACGGATAACCCTAGTGTTGCCACTTGTGAATCCATGACTTTTGAATTAAAAAGTAAAGTTGCGGGAAATGTAGGAACTGTTGATCCCAGTCTTTTTCCAGGAGGTGCAGCTACAATTCTACAAGTAGGATATTTGTATGGAACTTCAATCGCTCATGTTACAGCTTCTACTACCACATCTCTTGTGGGGTCCACTATTAATGAAGTGAGCATTGCAAATACAGTTGCTTCTATTGCTGAAGGATCTAAATTCACTGAAGTCACTGGTTTGACTGTAGGCACACCCTATCATGTGAAAGCTTACATTTCCAGTGATAACGGTATATATTACGGATCTGTTAAGACATTATCAACTGCCGCTGCCTGTCCCGTTTGGTACTCTTGTACCGCCTTTGATACTTGGAGTACGGATGCGGCATGTACCTCACCTGCTCCTTCTGCTGCTGGGTC
>Ga0209091_10003266_pt1 | contig 13111 bp, 10 predicted proteins | sample ArcticOcean_MG_C_6_FD_187438 | JGI IMG/M metagenome (GOLD analysis project Ga0209091, IMG submission 187438) | Marine microbial communities from western Arctic Ocean - ArcticOcean_MG_CB8_128 (SPAdes) (version 2) | ecosystem: Environmental > Aquatic > Marine > Oceanic | place: Arctic Ocean...
AAAAAATAAAAGTATTACAATAAGAAAATTAGGATCTGAAAAACAAGAAACTTTATTGCTAGACCAGGCAATTAAAAAAATATCTCAACAAAACAAATTTCCTATTAATTAAGTGGCATTTCAAAAACAAAATTATTTTCAAAGAAGAACTAAGCCAAGAGGGCCAAAAGCAAACGAGAGAATACGAGCACCTCAAGTTCAAGTTATCAGCAGTGATGGAAAAAATCTTGGAACACTTGCTACATCTGAAGCAATTAATATTGCTAAACAAGAAGGGTTAGATTTAATTGAAATTTCACCCAACGCTCACCCACCAGTTTGCAAAATTATTGATATTGGAAAATATAAATATGATATACAAAAAAAAACAAACAAAGCTAAAAAAAAACAGAAAATAGTTAACTTAAAGGAAATTAAACTTAGACCTACTACAGAAATTCATGATTATACTTTTAAAGTAAAAAATGCACAAAAATTTTTAACAAAAGGTGATAAAGTTAAATTCACAGTCCAATTCAGAGGAAGAGAGATGCAGTTTACAGATTTAGGTTATAAACTAATGAAACGTATTATTGCTGACACAAATACTATTGGAAAAGTAGAAATACATCCCAAATTTGAAGGTAGACAAATGATTATGATAATCCAACCGATATAATTGTATTGTAAAGTAAATATAAAATTTGTATAACCTGCTTGAAATTATGCCTAAATTAAAAACTAAAAGTTCAGCAAAAAAAAGATTTAGATTAACTGCAAAAGGTAAGATCAAAATGGGTCAAGCTGGAAAAAGACATGGTATGATTAAAAGAACAAATTCTCAAATAAGAAAAAAAAGAGGCACTACAATAATGTCGAAACAAGACTCAAAAATCGTTAAGTCTTATATGCCTTACAGCTTAAGAGGTTAAAATGGCAAGAGTAAAAAGAGGCGTAACAAGCCACGCAAGACATAAAAAAGTTTTAAAGCAAGTTAAAGGACAATACGGTAGAAGAAAAAATACTATTCGTGTAGCCAAGCAAGCATTGGAAAAAGCAATGCAATATGCTTATAGAGATAGAAAAGCTAAAAAAAGAGAATTTAGATCTTTGTGGGTACAAAGAATAAATGCTGGCGTGAGAGCTGAGGGAATAACTTACTCTAAATTCATAAATGGATTAAATAAATCTGGTATTAAACTAGATAGAAAAGTATTAGCAGATATTGCTTATAACAACCCCGAAATATTCAAATCCATAGTAAAAAAAGTACAATCCAACCTAAATTAAAAGTACTATTAATTACCCAAATTATATTTAGTTTATTACGATAAATCTAACTACTCAATCATTTCTTGTTTACAACTTGAAACTAATTTAAAACTGATTTGGGGAGGCGTGGAAAAGTAGTAAAAATATCAAAATACAATGGAAAATTTTAATCAAATAGAATCTGGAATTTTAGACAAAATAAAAAATATAAGTGATCGCAATTCTTATAATGTTGTTAAAACAGAAATTTTTGGGAAAAAAGGTATTCTTACAGAGCTATTTAAAAAAATTGGAAGCTTAGACCAAGAGCAAAGAAAAGAATATGCTTCGAAACTTAACTCATTAAAAATAAAAGTTACAGAAATTCTTAAAAAAAAACTTAACGATTTCGACCAGCTAGAAATTAATAAAAAACTTGAAAATGAAAAGATTGATGTAACTTTGCCTGGACGAACTCATTTTTCTGGAAAAATTCATCCTGTATCACAAGTTATAGATGAAGTGACTACTATTTTTTCCGAAATTGGTTTTTCTGTTGAAGAGGGGCCTGATGTAGAAAATGAATATTATAATTTTTCTGCACTAAATACACCAGAAAACCATCCAGCTAGAGACATGCATGATACTTTTTATCTTGATCAATCTAAAGATTTACTTTTGCGAACTCATACATCTCCAGTTCAAATTAGAACAATGTTAAAAAATAAGCCACCATTTAAAATAATTGCTCCTGGAAGAACTTATAGACGCGATAGTGATCAGACACATTCACCTATGTTTCATCAACTTGAGGGTTTACATATTGGAAAAAATATTAATATGGGTCATTTAAAAGGATGTTTGTATTATTTTCTGAAAAAATTTTTTGAAGTAGAAGAAGTAAAAATAAGATTTAGACCTAGCCACTTTCCTTTTACTGAGCCGTCAGCAGAAGTTGACATTGGATATAAAATAGAAAATGGAAAAATTAAAATTGGTGAGGGTGACAAATGGTTAGAAATCCTTGGTTGTGGAATGGTACATCCTACTGTCCTTAAAAATGCGAAAGTAAATATTAAACAATATCAAGGTTATGCCTTTGGTGTTGGGATAGATCGTTTAGCTATGTTAAAATACGGAATTAATGATCTTAGAGCTTTTTTTGAAAGTGATATAAGATGGTTAGAGTTTTATGGCTTCGACCCTCTAGATGTTCCTACAAATTATAGAGGTCTTAGCAGATGATTGCTTCACTTTCTTGGTTAAAAAATCATTTATCAACTAAAGCAAATTTAAAACAAGTAGTTGAGCGCTTGACTGAAATTGGCCTTGAAGTTGAAAGCGTAAAGTCACCAAGCAGTGATTTAGATAATTTTATTATTTGTAAAGTTATTAAGTCTCAAAAACATCCAAATGCAGATAAACTTAAACTTTGTGATGTTGATATAGGTAATGAAAGCTTAGTAAAAGTTGTTTGTGGAGCTCTAAATGCAAGAGAGGGACTGTTTACTGTCTATGCCCCTCCTGGATCAATCATTCCGAAAACAAAAATGAAATTAAAGGTAGCAAAAATTAGAGGAATTGAATCTTTTGGTATGCTTTGTTCTGGAAATGAACTTGAACAATCTTCAGACAAAGATGGAATTATTGAATTAAGAGAAAATGAAAAAAATATAGGCAAAAAATATTTTAAAAGTTTGTCAGAAGAGGTTATCGATATATCTATTACACCTAATAGACCTGATTGTTTAGGTGTTAGAGGTATTGCAAGAGATTTAGCTGCATCAGGTTTAGGGCAATTAAAGAAACAACCTCCTATAAAAATAAGTCAAAAATTTAAACAACCAATTAAAGTTTCTATAAAGAAAGAAAAAAATCAAGGCTGCGCTTTGTTCGGAAGCGTGTATATAAAAAATGTTGAAAATAAAGAAAGTCCAGATTGGTTAAAAAATAGAATAAAATCACTTGGATTAAAACCTATTTCAGCAATTGTTGATATTACAAATTATATAATGTTTGATTTAAATAGACCTTTGCACGCATATGATGCTGACAAAATTGACAAAGAAATAATAGTAAGAAACTCTAAAAAAGGTGAAACTTTTGAGGCTCTTGATAATAAAAAATATAGTCTAGAGAACGAAATGTGTTCGATTACTGATCGAACAGGAATTTTAGGTCTAGGAGGAATTATTGGTGGAACTAGATCTGGTACAGAATTTTCGACTAAAAATATTTTAATAGAGTCAGCTTATTTTTATCCTTCCGAGACAAGAAAGACTGCAAAAAATTTAAATATTGATACTGACGCAAAATACAGATTCGAGAGAGGTATAGATCCAAACTCAGTAAAAATGGGATTAGAATTAGCAATGTGTATGGTTTTGGATATCTGTGGTGGTGAAGCCAGCAAATTCTCAATTGCAGGTAATTTAAAAAAAAATATTAAATTAATAGATTTAAATTATGAAAATTTTTTAAACGTAATTGGGTTTTCAATTACAAATTCTGAAATAAAAAAAATATTATTTTCATTGGGCTGCGAAGTTAAAAATGCAAAAAAAAGTATTAAAGTTTTGCCCCCATCATGGCGACCAGATCTCAAGGAAGACATAGATCTAATCGAAGAGCTTGTAAGAATAAAAGGATATCAAAATATACCTCTTATTGCCCCAGAAAAAGAAAATATTAAAGAAACGTTAAATAGTAGACAAAAACTTTTTCATTTTGCCCAAAGATCTGTAGCATCCAAAGGGTTTATGGAAGCAATCACATGGTCTTTTACAGATTCAAATATAGATAACTCTTTTTCTGAATTAAAAGAAGAAATTAAATTATCGAACCCAATATCGAGTGACTTAGATGTTCTAAGATCATCTCTCTACTCTAATTTAATGATAGCAGTAAAAAAAAACATAAATAGAAATTATGAGGATTTAATGCTTTACGAAATTGGTCCTGTTTTTCATGGAAAGGAACCTGGAAAACAATCAACTATGATTGGAGCAATCAAAACGGGAAAGTATTCAAGAAAAAATTGGATCGAAAAAGAACGAAATTTTGACATTTTTGATATTAAAAACGATGTATTAATAACTTTAAATGAAATTGGTATTAACAATTCAAAAATATCAATTAGCAACAAAACAAAAAAATGGTATCACCCTGGGAGATCTGGATTGTTATCATTAGGATCGGTTGATGGTCCAAAGCTAGCATATTTTGGAGAAATTCATCCATCAATTATAAAAAAAATGGATTTAAAAGTAGAAAGTATATTAGGTTTTGAAATTTTTTTAGACAATATACCTGAATCAAAAAAAAAAATTAGAGAAGTTAAACCACAATTTATTACTTCAGATTACCAAAAAGTAATCAGAGATTTTGCTTTCGTAATAGATGACAAATATAGTTCTGGTGAAATCACTAGTTTAGTTAAAAATATAGACAAAGAGTTAATTAAAAGTGTAAAAATTTTTGATATTTATCATGGGGAAAATATAGAGAATGGAAAAAAATCTATTGCTTTTAATATAACATTTGAACCAAAGGATAGAACATTAAGTGAAGAAGATATTGAGAAAGTTAGTAATAAAATCGTATCAGAAGTTCAAAGTAAAATTGGCGCGACTCTAAGATCATAATGTCTAATATAGATAGAATACGTAATTTCTCAATCATTGCACACATAGATCATGGAAAATCTACAATAGCTGACCGAATAATTCATAAATGCGGAGGGTTGACCGATAGAGAAATGAAATCCCAGGTACTTGATTCAATGGACATAGAAAGAGAAAGAGGGATTACTATTAAAGCTCAAACTGTTAAATTAAAATATAAAGCTAAGGATGGAAAAGATTATATTCTAAATATAATTGACACTCCTGGGCATGTTGATTTTGGTTATGAAGTTAGCCGTTCCTTATCTGCATGCGAGGGATCTTTGTTAATAGTTGATAGCACACAAGGGGTTGAGGCACAAACATTAGCAAATGTTTACCAAGCATTAGAAATTAACCACGAGGTTATTCCAATTTTAAATAAGATAGATTTGCCTGCCTCAGATATTGAAAAAACTAAAAAAGAAATTGAAGATGTTGTGGGTATAGACACATCAAATGCCATTAGCTGTTCAGGGAAAACTGGAGAAGGAATAGAAGATATTTTAGAAGCAATTATAAATACTTTACCGGCACCAAAAGGCGAACAATCAGAGAAATTGAAATCATTACTAGTTGATAGCTGGTACGACACTTACCTTGGTGTAGTTATTCTGGTTAGAGTAATAAATGGAAAAATAAAAAAAAATATGAAAATAAAATTGATGTCAAATGATGAAGAGTATGTAATTGAAAAAGTTGGTGTTTTTACACCTAAACCAATGGATGTTGAGGAATTAAATTCAGGAGAAATTGGATTTATTATTGCGGGTATTAAAACTTTATCCGAAACAAAAGTGGGAGATACTATATGTGATGCATCAAATTCTATTACCGATGCTTTGCCTGGTTTTAAGCCAAGTAAGCCAGTAGTTTTTTGTGGTTTATTTCCTGTAGATAGTTCTGAGTACCAAAAATTAAAAGATGGTTTAGGTAAATTAAAACTTAATGATGCAAGTTTTTCTTATGAAGCAGAATCTTCAAGTGCATTAGGTTTGGGTTTTAGATGTGGTTTTCTTGGTTTACTTCACCTAGAAATTATTACTGAAAGGCTTGAAAGAGAATTTAATGTAAATTTAATAACTACTACTCCTGGTGTAATTTATAAAGTGCACAGGATTGCAGGTGATATTATGGATCTTCAAAACCCATCTAACATGCCCGATCCAACTCAAATAAAAAAAATAGAAGAACCATGGATAAATGCAACTATTATTACACCAGATGAATATTTGGGATCCATAATAAAAATCTGTCAGGATAAAAGAGGAGTTCAAACTAATCTTAGTTATTCTGGGAATAGGGCAGTATTATCGTACGATCTACCTTTAAACGAAGTGGTCTTTGACTTTAACGATAGATTAAAATCAGTCTCAAGTGGATATGCTAGTTTTGATTATGAAATTACAGGTCACAAAGAAGGTAACCTAGTTAAACTAGGTATTCTAGTTAACACAGAGTCAGTTGATGCGTTAGCAATGATAATTCATAAAGATTTTGCACAAAAAACAGGAAGACAAGTTTGTGAAAAATTAAAAGATCTTATTCCAAGACATAACTTTATGATTCCAATCCAGGCAGCCATAGGCGGGAAAATAGTTGCTAGAGAATCTATAAAAGGGTTTTCAAAAGATGTTCTAACAAAGATACATGGTGGAGGAGCTGGAGATAGAAAAAAGAAATTACTTAAGAAACAAAAAAAAGGAAAAGCTAGATCTAAGCAGTTTGGAAGAGTAGAGATCCCCCAAGAAGCTTTTATTGGTGTTTTGAAAATAAATAAAGAGACTTAGCAGAGAATTGACAGAATAATTAAAGTTGATCGAACATTAAACATCTTATAAGAATTTGTCGCATAAACATTGCATAAAGTAAGCATTTTTGTTTCTTATTCTGTGATATATAAATATTAATATGTTAACAGAAAATATAAATACTTCTGAAAATAATAGTATTATTAAAAAAAAATTTTCACATCCTGAAGTATTTGAGAAAAAAATGAAACTGCACTTAGTGTGTGTCGAGGACGGACTTGACAATATTGGATTTAGAAAATTTTCTGGTTACGTTAAATCAATTTATTCAGAAACTAAAATTACCTACGTACCAGTAGGAAACGCTCGTAGTATTTATAGAGTGTTATTTGAAAAACATGACAAAGGATTGAGTAGCAAAGATTTATCATCAATTGCTGAATTTCTTTCAGAAAGTGACTTAATTGGATTTTCTTCAATGACCGCTTATTCATATATTGTTCATAAAATTATTGCAAAAATTAGAAAAATTAACCCTAAGGCTTACATAGTGTGGGGAGGCATTCATGCAATCGTACATCCTGAAGATGCAATCAAGCATGCTGATGCAGTTTGTACTGGTGAAGGAGAATTTGCATTTAAAAATTTTTTAGAAATGTTTAAAAATGGTGAGGATTATACAACTGCATCAAGTTTTTGGTTTAACAAAGACAATGATGTAGTAAAAAATAAAAATCTTCCTTTAATGAAACCCATAGAAATGAATGATTTGCCTCCGCTTGCTTATCAAGATGGAGAATTTATATATCACCATGGAAAAGGATTTAAAAAATTAAAACATACTGATTTTGTTAACTATACTGGACTTGCATATAATACTGTATGGAGTATTGGTTGTCCTTTGCACTGTACATTCTGTGCAAACACAAAATTTATTGAATATGATAGTGCGTATCGTATACTGCGTCATGCTTCGCCACGTAAAGTCATTGACGAAATAAAAAGAGCAAAAGTAAAACATCCACATATATCAACAATTTTATTTCATGACGACAGCTTTCTTGCGTTGAAGTATAAAACACTAGAAGAGTTTTGCGAATTATATAAAAAAGAAATTAACATTCCTTTTTGTATATTTGGAATCATACCAAACTATGTTCGTGAAGATAAAATTGCCTTACTTTTAGATGCCGGAATGAATCGAACTCGTATGGGAATTCAAGCTGGTAGCGATAACATACTTGAATTTTATAAAAGGCCAACAAAATTAAAAAGAATTAAAGCAGCGACAGAAGTTTTCAATAAATATAAAAAATTCATGATACCACCTAACTATGATATAATTCTTGAAAACCCACTAGAAACTGCAGAAGATACAAGAGCAACTGTTGATTTGCTTTATGAGATGCCTAGACCATATACTTTAAATATTTATTCTCTGCGAATTATACCAAATACACAAATGGCAAAAGACCTTGAGGAGAGAGGAATTAAAATTAAAGAAATTGATGTCGATTATGAAAGTGGATATAAAAGAACATTAGCAAATTGCCTTGTATTTTGCCTTACTTTCTGGAAAATGCCAAGATGGTTTTATAAAATTTTACGTAAAAGAGTCTACCCTTCACATGTTAAGCAAAAAAATTATCCTATTTTATTCGCATTTGCTCGTACGATATACTATTTAAAAAGAGGACTTGATCATTTGCGTTTCATGGATTTTACCTATGTGCCTGGAAGTCTCGGTTATTATTTATGGAAATTTGGTATTATTCGTTTATGGCAACGCCTTTTCGTAAAACGCTTTAAACTTTCACCGGAAATAAAAAAGAAACTTGAAGCCCAAGCAAAAGTGATGACTAGTCAATATTAAAATAAAAAAAAATTAACATACGTTTAGAACTATCTTATAATATCCTCATGAAAACACTGAGATGCCTTAATAGATCGTCCTGAGTTTCTCTGATGTAATGGAGAGATGGCCGAGTGGTTGAAGGCGCACGCTTGGAAAGCTGGCTCCTTAGTTAACGTCTTATAAGGATTAATCGCATAAACATTACACAAAGTAAGTAATTTCGTTCTCTAATTTGAAAGCTGACGCCACTGTGGCGCCAGTAGCTTTAGAAAGGAGAAAGAAAGTATGTACATCAGAAAAAGAGGTAAAGTATTTCAATGTATGCTTAGGTTTAAGGGTGCAAGATTAATCAAATCATTTGCTCTTAAATCAAATGCTATTCGTTGGAGTAATAAAACGTTCGCAGAGTTAGAGGCTGGTACGTATGTTGATAGAGACAGGCTGTTCGCTATGCAGCTTAAAGATTTACTGCAACTCTATTATGAACACGTAAAGGCACAATCTAAACGTCCAAAAAATCTCAAATATACGATTGATATGCTCTGCAAAAATAAGTTAGGCAAAAGTTACTTGCCGCAAGTTAATGGAGTGCAGCTCTCTAATTTCAAAAACGAGATGCTGGAAACTCGCAGTTCATCAACAGTACGTAAATATCTGCTGCTAATAAGCAGAGCTATTACTGTAGGTCAAAAAGAGTTAGGTGTTCCTATATTTAATAATCCTGTTAAGCAAGTATCGCTGCCAAAAGAGTCGGCACATAGAGATAGGGTATTAACTGAAACTGAACGTCTAAATCTATATAAAGCGTGCGAGTATAATCCAATCTATTATATGCGTAATTATGTAGAGCTTGCATTTGAAACATTATGTAGGCGTGGAGAGCTGCTGGATATAGGGTTTGAAGATATAAACCTTGCAGATAAAACAGCTTTAATTCGTATCACGAAAACCGGTAAGCCTAGACGTATAGGATTATCAATTCGTGCTATGGAAATAATCAAATCTATTCCTCGTACTGTTAATGGAAAACTATTTAATGTTAATAGTATTAGTTGGTTTGAAAAATGCTTTAAGCGAGCAGTCGCAAATGCTGGTCTAAGCAATTTTACAGCGCACGATCTAAGACATTGTGGAGCTACATTTTTAGCGGAGCAAGGTTGGACAACACAAGAGCTTATGGCTCAGGGTGGTTGGCAGTCCGCAGAAATGGTTAAGAGGTATAGCAATATATCAAGTAAACATTTAGCTAAACGTTTAAGAATAATCAGGAACTAAGCAGCTCTCTACAGTCGCCGATCGTAAAAGCGATCGGCTCCTGTGGGTTAGTTCTTTTTTATTTCTTTTATAAATTTATTTACTTTGCCAAGGGATATACCTAATTCATCAGCAATCTTACGCTGTGTAGGTGGTTTCTTCTCAGCAAGTAATACTTTTATCTTTTCTTTATTTTCTGCATCTTCCTGATCTTTATTACTAATTCCGATTTTCCAATTCCCTTCAAAATCATAAGTAGCTAAATAATCATCTGTTTCGTTTGGCTTCAGTCCTCTCGCTTTATCAAAGTGAATTTTCATCTTCATAAAACGACTTCCCTTTTCAACTTCAGGAATGACTTGCATACAGATATTTGCCCAATCAGACTTGGAAGAAGTTCCTCTCATTCCGAGCTCTTTAGATTTACCGGTATGGTCTACAACACAAGAAGAAAAACCATGTCCTCGTAAATCTCTTAGCCATAGCCCTATTGGACGCCAACTATCAGAATCATTTTCAATATAGTTAGATAAACTTCTTAAATTATCTAAATATAAAAATGGCTTCTTACCCGTCAGCTTCTCCTGCTTCTGTAAATATTGCAGAATTAAATCCTGACCTGCTTTCTCTCTTATGTCAGGAATTTTCTGATCTTTTTGGAAATGCCAATTAATAATATGAAAGAAATTTTTTGGTGGTATTCCAAATGTTTCAAGATAAGGCGTATCTCTTTCAATAATATCAAAAGGATCCATTTCCCCGTCAATATATAAAACAGGAGTACAAACAGGATTTGTATAATTCAGAAACGGTAACCCTCGACTTTGTGAGTTAGCTAGACCTAAACAAAACTCCGTCTTACCTTTTCCTTTTTCACCAAAAATAAAATTAATACTTCGCTCTTTAAATAATCTTTCTGTGATGAACTTCGGCTCTTTAATATCCAACCTTCTATAAACAGAAATATCATATCCAACTAATTCAGTTGGTGGAGCTTCAACCAATTCTTCAGCTAAATAATCTTTCTTTTCATTTGATTTGATAACTGTTTGAAACAATTCCTTTTCAGGTAATGGTGGATCATTAAATAGCTTGTTGTATTCAACCGTCTTATCTTCCCAGTCATCATAATGTTTTTTGAAGAAAGCAGTTGCGCACATTGTACGATCATTCCTGCCGGTGGATTTATCCCAGTCTAGAACTTTAAACTTCTTCCAATTAGACTCATTCGTGACTCTACTAGAGGCGTACAGCAGTCCTTCAGATGTATTGCGTTCATAACCTTCAAAATCTAATAAGACTCTGCTGTTTCCACCCTTATAAGGAAGGTTAATAAAGTTTCCATTTTCATCAGGTCTTAATTGTTCCTGCTTAGGAAATATTTCAATATCTCTCTCATACCCTAAAGCATAAGACATTTTTTTTAATATGTGTCTTACATCAATAGCTTTATAAAATTTATCTAGGAACAAGTAGCAATGAGCTCCACCTGATTTGGATTTAAAAACAGTTAGGGGAAGTTTTAAAAATTTAATCTTCTTCAATAAAAGATCGTAATTAAACTTATATCCTGCGGGTTTTTTATGGTGGTCGTCTATATCCAACACACCGAATTTAGCAAGACCTGAGCGATTTATAGGCACTATACCCATACTTAACTTACCTTCTAAATGTGCAAGATAAGTTCCTGATGTTGGTGCTTGATTTTCAAATTTATAACCACTTGGTAACTTAGGATCATAAATACCGAAGCCATGATCGCCACCTGTAAATAAACTACTGAATAGTTTTGTTTGATCGTACTGTTCTCTAGTTTGCATTTAATGCTCCTTCCTAATGAATCGTTTGTTAGTGAACTTCTTTCTGTATCGTTCATAGTCTAACCAACCTGACATTTTTAATGTCAGCAGTTCATTCTCTCTTTGTTGAGATTCGATAATCCTAGACAGCAAAGAGTTCGTCTTGACTAGATCAATGATCATCATGGTCGATGCTTTAAGAGGTTTTTTATTTTTACTCATCAATCCCCCAGTCGCCACGATACTTACTTTTAAAATTATATTTTTTTAAAGTATATTTAGCAGCTTCAATAACTGACGGACGTTCCTCGTAGTCAGGTCCACCGGGCATAGCCATCATTTGATCTTCCATATCTTCTTCCCAGTGTTTTTCTTTTGGGTCAGGTATGTCGTATCTAAATTTAACGTCCTCATATCTTTTCTGCATAGATTCTATTTGATTTTTGCTTAAAGATTCTGAAGCATAAAAACCATCTAGGGTATTTTTAAGAAGGGTAGGTAGTCTCCAAAAAACTAAATAGCATTTAACGTGCCATTTAAAGCTCTCTTTGAATAACCAAATTTTATAACGAACTTTATTTTTAAGATTGTACTTCCAGCCTCTTAAATAAAACCAAATTTGTCTTTCTCCATAGATAGTTTTTTCAGTAAATAGTTCTGTTATTTTTGAAATTAAAGTCCTGAAACTAAAGACTTTTTTTGTAGTTATTTTCATAACTTATCTCCTTCGAGTTAATCGCCAGGACGGGTGATAAATCCGTCCTGACTAGTTCATAACGAAGGCGTTAAATTCTAAAGCTCTCTAACCTGCTTACAAAGAATTCAAACTTATTATTAATGGTGTTATGAAACTTGTTAAAATACAAAAAAATGTAATTATTAGAAGATCTTCTAAATGTTCTGAATACATACTTTCTAAATATTTTATCATATTCACTTTTTAATTTATCTGCCTTCGGTTTAATGAATTTAGAGTTTATTAAATTCGTGAACGACTTATATTTGAAAGCGGTCTATGGTCATTTCGTTCTTCGCTTCGATAGTTAGAATCTATTCCTTTAATAAAATAAGTCAAGCACCTGCGGACGCATTTTGTTCTTTTTATATTTTGTAGGACAAACTAATTTAGTGTGACAGAATTCGTGTGGATAAAGAAATCATGTTCATTCCTTCAACACCTACACATGGAGAACAAATGAACAGCGTTCACGTGTTCACCAACACTATACCTACAAAATATGAACAAGGGTTTTATTAAGTATTTCAGCCCTATAAGAGGTGGTCATTACACTCTTAATGACTTTTTAAAAAGTAAGGCTTACCAACGAAAAAAATTTTTATTTTAAAAAACACAGCAAAATTCAAAGTACAAAGTTACTCTTAATTCACGCTAACCTTGTCGCCTGCCCCCTGTCGCTTTTTGCCCGAGACATGAACTGGTTTCGGGGTGCTTGGTTATTTGCAGAAAGTATAGAGATAGTTTTTTTATTTTAATAAGAAATACGAAATTGTAGTCACTATCAAAACAATAATGACCCAAATTGAAAGATTAGAAAGAAA
>Ga0209091_10003275_pt1 | contig 13097 bp, 15 predicted proteins | sample ArcticOcean_MG_C_6_FD_187438 | JGI IMG/M metagenome (GOLD analysis project Ga0209091, IMG submission 187438) | Marine microbial communities from western Arctic Ocean - ArcticOcean_MG_CB8_128 (SPAdes) (version 2) | ecosystem: Environmental > Aquatic > Marine > Oceanic | place: Arctic Ocean...
GAATTCACATGGATACAAAAATAACTTTTGATAAAGATGGATATAACAAAAAGGGGTACAACGAACATGGATACAACAAAAACGGGTACAACAAGGAAGGATACAACGAACATGGATACAACAAAAACGGGTACAACAAGGAAGGATACAACGAACATGGATACAACAAAAACGGGTACAACAAGGAAGGATACAACGAAGAAGGGTACAACAAGGAAGGGTATGATGAAAAAGGGTATGATGAAAAAGGGTATGATGAAAACGGATACAGTTTAGATGGATATGATATCAATGGGCATAACAAAGAGGGGTATGACAGACTTGGATATGATCATCAAGGTTACAACAATGAGGGGTACAACGAAGAAGGGTACAACAAATTTGGTAAAAATAAAATCGAAGTAAAAGATGATTAATAAAAAAAGAACTTTAAAACAACAAAAACAAAGATGACAATCACTTAGGAAATCAATATCAACAATAGGTTACTTTGTAAAATATGGATGAATTAGAATTCTACATGGATGTCTCTCCAGAATGGTGGGTTAAATCAAGAAAAGATGAATCATATATTAAAAAATACATCTATGAGAAATTTGAATATGATTTTTATCCAAGAAATATTCCTAATGATGTCAAATCCACGTTACTTGATAAATTAAAAGATGGAAAATTTGTTTATGAGTTCTTACCTGAAGATGAAAGCATACGAGAAAATTATTCTATTTGGAACGGAAAAATATCTAATCAACCTAGTAAAAAATTAACAAATTCTAGACTTTTGATCAATTTCTAACATCCTCTAACACACACTAAAGGATACTTGACACAAAGAATATTTTGAGATGAATAATTCTCAGTCATGATTTATCTAACAGGTATGGTGAGCGTCTAGAAAAGTAGGGGGTGTAGATAGACCAACCCTGTAAAAGTAATTTGATAAATAACCGATAGAATTGAGAATATTATTGATATTAGAAGAATTAAGAAAAAAAGCCCTATACCAAAACTCTATTGAGATCTGGATTGGAGTAAGTGAAGAGAAAAAAATAGACTGGGTTAATACTGATAACTATCAAAAGTTTATTGCATTTCTTTTAAAAAATGAACTAGCCATGAAACAAATGACTATTTGTTTTGATGAATCAGACAATGCATCTTACGGTGGTCACAGCAAAAAAGTATTTGCTAATAATTTAGCTGCAATAAATGATGTAAATTCACACTGCTATTCAATAAAATTGAAAGATAGTGCAATTGAATTAATTCGAACATTTGTCCTCTAGTTTTATTATCGTTTTAACTTTGGATTAAAAATTACATTTAAGATATTTTCCAAATCCCCTCTCAGTAATGATTCTCTGCAACTGGTGAATGGTAATTGTGTAACAAAGCAGTAGATGAGGGTAGATAGACACCACAAGTTACTGTAAATTGTAACATACCTGTAAGGCAAAAATGTAGATTGTCACAATTAGGTGTGAAAATAATATTAATCCATTAGAAAAATATGAAATCAACCTTGACTACTACAAACTATGATTCAATCTTAAAAGAAACTTCTAACTGGATGTCTACAAATGATTTACACAAAAAAATTGGAACAGACAAAGCCGCAATGATTGAAAGTTGTAAAAAATTACTTGCGATGGGTTATCTTAAAACTAATCCAAAGCAAAATAAATTATTTTATAGAAAAGAGGATAAAGCACAAAGTGAATTTGATTTTACACTGTTAATGGGTGTCTTTGAAATGAATCAAAAAACTGAATTACATAATCTAAGTCAATTATCTAGCATAATGAGAAATGATGGTAAAGGTTTAAGACAAAAATGTCTAGATGTATTGGAACGTATCAATGAAGAAGTGAAACGAGCTTACATGGTTAAAGCCAAATTAGATTATCAAAAGAATCTGTCATCAATTCCTGCCAACATTGCAGATGAAAGAATCAAAAAACTAGACAAGTATGTTGAAAAAATTATGAATGCTGTAATGAGTAAAAATAAAGATGAGGTAACGGTTAAAGCAATTCAAACTTACTTTAAACAACACACAATAAAATTTGAAGATTTTAAAATTTAATTAGATTATTCTGCTTTGTCAGAACCTTGTTTTACTTCATCAGATTTACCTAGTTTTCTCAATGAATTATCTTTGAGAAGTAATAAATTTGAATCTGCTTCACCACTCATGTTTTTGTCTATACTGATTGCTTCATCAAAGCATACAATGGCTTCCTGGTGTTTTTCTGATCTTTGTAGCGCAATGCCTTTGTCAACTAATTCAAGTAGCAATTCAGAATTATCTTGGTCTTTATTTTGCTCTTCCATGATTTACAAATAAAATTGGTCTTCATTAACTTTGGTTAAATTCTAAAATAAACTTCAGAATCTACTGCAGTAATCCCCTTTATCTCTCTCAAGTACGTCCCTAGAACCCAGACCCTCATACTTTTTTTCTTTTTTATGTTGAAAGGTAGTAGTAGATGTGTTGGAATCCACAGACTATCTAATTTTATTGGTTTTACTAAAATCACCAATCTTAGTTTTTCTATGTTACAAATTTACCACGATAAAAAACGCGTTACGCCATAAAGTTCAACATTATAGGAGAAACACTCTTTTTTTAAAATTAGACTAATTTATCAAAACCAGTCATCAAAATTAACTAATTTCATAAATATGCGATATATTTGATGATAATATTGAAACCAGTATTCATCATTACATTAGTAGCAGTTTCTATGATTGGATTAATGGTTCCAAGTGTTTTTGGACAACAATTTCAAGATTTTGATTATGATATTCGCGGTGGAAAAGTTTTAAACTTTGAAATAGATTCTGAGAATGCATCTCTGCTTATTTTCATTGATGCTAGGGCAAGGGGAGAATTAATCATAACATTGCCTAGAGCTATAATTGATGCAAAAATAGGTTCTGAAGATATTGACTTTATGGTCTTTAATCGTGGAATGCAACTTACATCATATGATGAGACCATTACCCCTTATGATAGAACTGTCACCATCCCTTTCAAAAGATCAAATGATGAACTGTCTATTGTTGGAACACATGTTTTTTCACAACCAGCTATTGTACAAAGTAGTGGGCCACAATCAATAGAACAAATTGTGCAATCCAAATTAGATATGAAAATGCCTGATGGAAAAGCAAAATTATTGATATTTTCTAATACTGATTGGTCTGGTGCATATCAGACTTCAAATGTTGATTTTACTGAAATAGTTGGTCAAAATAACGATGAGGTTATTTTTGAATGTAATTCTACCCTGGGAAGTCAAGGTATGTTTGGTACAAAAATTCAAAAATTAACACAAGAGGGTTACTTGGAAATGTATCTAATTCAAAATCAACAAATAATATCTCAAGGATCCACTGAAACAAACTTTGGTGAAGTATTCCTCAAGGGTAACTGTGTATCTAGTTCTGACCCTATGACTTCTACCAATCCAGGTATTCCTAGAGGCGGAGGTTGTCTAATTGCAACCGCCACTTATGGTTCTGAGATGGCAACTGAAGTTCAACAACTCCGAGAGTTAAGGGATAATCAATTACTAAATACAGAATCTGGAACTGCTTTCATGGGAGCATTCAATGACATTTACTATACGTTCTCACCAATTGTATCTGATTATGAGCGTGAAAATCCCCTATTCAAGGAGGCAGTAAAGATTGCAATCACTCCAATGATCAGTTCACTATCTCTAATGGAAAACGCAAACTCTGAATCCGAAGTTCTAGGACTTGGATTGTCTGTAATTATGTTAAACATTGGAATGTACCTTGGAGTTCCAGCTGTAGTGATTGTTGGTATTAGAAAGAGAATCTAAAAAAGATAGCACACACAAGTTTTGGTTATATTTGATGAGTGAAAAACAAATTCATGGATGATAGTAATTTTCCTAATGGAGTTTGTAAACAATGCCATGAATCAGTGGTTGTTATGATAAGAAAAAATAATTTGAAAGAAGGGGATGTTCGTTATGAATGCAAAAAGTGTGGTTATGTTAGTACAAAAAAAGTCTAGTGATGATATTTCCACATTTCACCAATAAAATCACATTCTCGACACACATAGATTAGATTCCAGAAAAGAGGAGCTTGTTGTCGTTCCCATTGCATCAGTCCTGAACATTTTGTACACGGTTTAGTTGGAGGGTGAATTTTTTTATGTTCCTCATATTCTTCATGAACCTCAAAAGGTTTGTTACATGCTTCACATTTTTCTTTCTTCTTTCCAAGTAATCCCATGATAATCATACAGATGTCACACTAAAAAAGACATTCAATATTTTGTCATATCTAAAAAAACCTATTTACTATTTGTACACTCGTGACTGATCGATATGAAGTGCGTAAAGAATCAAAAAATAATAACATTCCGCTTTAGATCATAATTTGACAAGTTCAATTCATGAGCATGATTGGAATCAATAGAGAAATACAAAAAATTGCAATTCAATCCCAATTAATGGGATACAAAGCACTGCTAAAAATTACAAATACCGTGAGTAAATAGACGACTTACGGTATTATGATTTTTTTTAAATAATTTCTTCACCCGTAATTTTATTTCATAGGTAATGGTGATTGTGCCGTAAATGTATGATTGTTGACAGATTAACCCCGAAATCTGTACATTACAAAATATGGATTATGTTCAAAAGAAGCAATATTTTCATTTCAATCAGGATACAACACTAAAAATACTCTAGAGTCCCTCAGTCGTCATTTTCATCTTTTGGAACTTGTTTTGTGCGGTTGCACCATCTACTTTTTCCACTTTCACCATCTTGACGCCAATCATTTTCCATAACTATAGTATGCAGTTACTGCTAAAAAAAGACACTATACTCAGAACTTACATATGATAAAAAAAATACCTTTTTTTAAAAATTAGAACAATTTAACAACTGTTTGAGCTACAAATACATCTAATTTGTAACAAAACATGTAATTTAACCCAGGTCACCATCACACATTACATCAGTTAGCCCCCTAGAAACCAGTAATTTTTTTATCAGGATGGATAACTTTGATTTGTAATGAGTTCGTATGTTGATCTTTTACAGGAATATCGAGAAAAATTTGATAAAGAAATTTTTCCGTTACTTGTGTCACATCAACTAATTCATAAAAAAACTGGGCTGGTGTATCATTCTTTTCAAAAAAGAATTGATAGAATAGAACTGCAAAAAAAATCAATTGAAAGTAAAATATTTCTTTTAAAAGAACACATGTCAAACGGAAATAAAGTTGAAGATTTTGATAAATCCATAATGTTTGATTTAATCAGTATGTTTGCTCAGGGGACATTATCATATTTTGAGATATACAAATCATGTTTGAAATTTTCTTTAGATTTTAAAAAACTCGGCATAGACAAAGATGATCCAGGATATAATGAAATGATTGATCATTTAGGGGATTACAAAAATAGTGGGATATCTGTATTTCATAAAGCAGGTCTTAGAACATTTTTCAATGTAGATTTAAGAAATGTTTTAACAAATGACTCTTGGTGGATAAACAGTAATTTTGAATTCACATATGAGGAGCCAGATGGGACTGAACTATCCTTGAGTATAGGCGAACTGTATGGGGAATTGGCAAGTATCAATTCAATTGTTTTAGGGTTTACAGAAAATCATCAAAAAAATTCAGATTCCAATCCCGCGGAATAATGTTTTAATTTTAATACCTCAAAACAATTTTTTAATTCATACTCATGATTGAGGCTGTATCAAAAATTGTTAAAATTAGTGGTCCTGGACTATTATTTGCCAGTACTGCAATAGGCGTGTCACACCTAATTCAATCTACCCGGGCAGGTGCTGATTTTGGATTAATGATAATAGGATTTGTCGTACTAGTTAGTGTGCTAAAATATCCATTTTTTGAGTACGGCTCAAGGTATGCAAATTCAACTCAAACCAGCATAATTGACGGTTATAAAAAATTGGGAACTCCAATCCTAGCATTATATCTGATAATTACTGTATGCTCTATGTTTTTTGTAACGGGTGCTGTGGGATTTGTAGCTGCTGGATTTTTTGAGAATTTATTTAATTTGGAATTTTTGGGAGAATGGTCTATCATACTATTGTTTGTTTCATGTGTATTGATTTTGTCAATAGGCAAATTCAACCTATTAGATCATCTGATCAAAGTTATTGTAACAATCTTAGTTGTATCCACAGTACTTGCATTTTCACTTACTGTAATTAACGGACCAATAGAGCCAGTAAAAGATTTCATTCCAAAAGAACTGTGGACAACAACGGGAATTTTCTTTTTGCTGGCATTAATGGGTTGGATGCCTACTGCAATTGATTTGTCAAGTTGGAATAGTTTGTGGACATTAGAGAAAATAAAACAATCAAAGTACAAACCAAAATTAAAAGAAACACTGTTGGAATTTAGAATTTCTTATTTGCTGACAGGGATTTTAGCAATAATGTTTGTCACCCTGGGCACTTTCATATTTTATGGCTCAGGTGAAGAACTTCCCAACAATAATTCCCAATTCGCACATGCAATTATTACAATGTATTCTAGTGTGATGGGTAGTTGGAGCTACATCGTAATTGCTGCATCAGCATTTACTGTGATGTTTGGAACCATTCTTGCGGTATTTGACGGATACTCCAGGGCTCTTAACAGAACCGTAGAGTTGCTATTTAGAAAAAATAACACAACTCAGCCTAAAAATTCACGAAAACTGTATACTGCTTTTCTTATCATTTTAGCCTCAGGATCACTGGTAACTGTGCTTCAATTTGGAGATAATCTAAAGGAATTGATTGATTTTGCAACAATTCTCTCCTTTGTCATAGCCCCTGTAATTGCAATTTTCAATTATAGGCTGGTAACTGGGAAATATTTAGAAAAATCACATCAACCTGCAGTGTGGTTAAAAATTCTGAGCATATCTGGAATTTTATTCCTATCTGGATTTGCCGTTTATTTTATTTTATTAAAATTTATTTTTACTAATCCATTATCATAGTAACTCTATCCAATACGGTATCAATTTTGATACACTTTCTTTATCTAAAGTTTTAAGGAACTACTTACAATCGCATACTGTGAAATCAATAATTCCATTACAATATTATCGTGATCAAATTCCAGAAGTTCAAATTAAAAATATGAAAAATGATGGAGTAAAGTTTCAAACAATATACAATAAATTCGTAGAACTTGGAATTAAAGGTGCTAGAAATAAAAATAAAGTGAGAGATGATTTAGATTATTATATTGAACTAGGATTTTTTGTCAAGATACAAAATGAAAATCATCAACCCCTATACTATCAAACACACATTGGAGGGGATCTAAAAACTGATATGTATTTACTTGAGGGAGTTAAATTTGTTAAAACATTACTTGATACAAAATTTAAAAAAATAAATGATGAATGGGATAAGTTAGATAAGGACAAACTATTCTATAAGCAGAAAACTTTTGGTAAAGGAAAATATTCCAAACCTACCAAAAAATTAGAAAGATGGATTATGCTATTGGATTCAATCATTGTGATTACTCAAAATTTAATGTGGACTAGAGAAACTATGGACTATGATATGTTAAAAGACAATTATTCCAAACTCATTACAAACACAATCAAAGAGTTAAACAAATTTGCAAAATTAGTACATTCGACAAGTGAGGAAAATCAAAGAGCAGTTGAAGTTGTATTTGCTAGAATGCCTTTTAAAATGACTTTTTAATTTTTTAAAACCCATCCATTACAGGCATAAATTAACGAAGATTAGTGTAAAAATACCTCATTCTAAGAATTATTCACAATACAAATCTGTTTTAGTTAATATGTCTAAAATGAATAGTATAGTTAGAATCTCGAAATGAAATTGTATTCTGCAATTTCTTCCGATTTTTTAGTGGTTGGGAGATTTCGCCATCTTTCAATCACGCTTTTTATTCTCATCATAGTTTTAAACATCAAAACAAAAATTACTTTCAAAACAAGTCATTTCATTCTTAATGTTTTCTTACTCAAGTTTTTTATCGATATTTGTTTCTAATCATTTAAGAAATATATTGGATTCAAATTTTAGCAATGCATGCCATTTGTTAAAGAAGGTGATGAATCTAATACTGAAATTTCTTCACTGTATAAAGAAATCAACGATGAATTACAAATTGGTAAAATACCAAATATTTTAAAAACAACTAGTATTGATCCACAAATTGCTAGATGGTTTTGGGATGGAGTAAAAATTATCTTGCTTCGTGAATCATCCATTCCAAGAATATTAAAAGAATCCATTGCACTGGTGGTTTCAAATGCAAATTCATGTGAATATTGTACAAAAGCTCATGGGATGTTATTACAATTAATGGGATTTACTGATGAGCAAATCATTGATCTTAAAGGTAATTTTGAAAGCTTTTCAGATAAGGAAAAAGCTGCCTTAAACTATGCATTAAAAATTAATGATTCTGCAAACAAAACTACATCTGATGATCATAAAATTTTAAAAGATTTTGGGTATGATGATAAACAAGTTGTGGAGATTACCGCAGTTGTTGCTGCGTTTAATTGGGCAAATATTATTGCAGATGCATTAGGTACTGAAATAGAATCCTGAGTACTAATTTTTATGATAAATTTTGATTTGCTAATCAATTTTTTCATTGTTTTTTTTATTTATGATAATTTAGAAATAGGAATCAAGCCAAGATTACAAAGGAATGTGAAAAGAAGGGGGATTTGAACCGAACTGGAATTCATGTTAATCTAGGCACAAATTTTCTATGAATCAAAATTACCTATAAAATCAATTTTTTCATTGTTTTTTTTATTTATGGTAATTTGTCAAATCATAGTATTGCCATGGGTAATGCTGGGCTGCGATAATTCAAACTAACGCATCTTTCGGGATTATTGCTCCTACCTTGTGGCACAAGCCATTATAGAAACGATAGATTATGCACAGATAATTTTGAAACATCTCATGATTTCTAAATTTTAAAACAACAAGAAAAGGGGGAAAACATTGAACGTAAATGAGTCCTAACATGAATTGTCTTCCTTAATCATCATTCTACGACGCAGAGATGATGATTTCTTGTTAATTCTATTAAGAACAAATAATATTTAACAATGATCCTAAAAATTCTGTTTTTTTAACTTTGTATGTTTTCATTTACTGGATTGATTGACTCTTCAAACACCAAAGGATTGAGATTTATTTTTACATTTGGGGCATGCTAACCCGTTTGTTCTAGTTCCACATTTTTTACAAGTTATGTCCATTCCCACTATGTCTCGAGCAGGTGTTTTAGTTGCCTTTATTATCAAAATTGCCGCCACTAGAATGCCAACTACAATTGCAATTAGTACCAGGACCATTCAATACATAACTGAAAACATGCATAAAGAGATTTACAAAATATTGCACCACATATTCAACAATATTGGGAGTTCTCACCATACATTGTGCATAAACCTAGGCGCTATTGTTCTGCCTTGTGAGTTAAAACTAGGATCAAAGTATTTTGCACCTACATTTTATATGAAGATTCATAGATTGAAACATAGGAGTATAGAGAATGGTTACCGTTGAAGAAATTGAACATGTTTCAAAATTAATGAAAATAGAAGTTGATGATCATAGTGAATATGTAGATAAAGTAAAAAAGATGATTAGTTATTTTGATATTTTAGATTCTGCAGGTGTTGAGTCTGAAGAAATAGTGATGCCAGAAATTTCAATTGAAAGTTTAAGAAAAGATGAATTTATTCCATTTGAAGATAAGTTAATTGAAAAAATGAATCATTACAAAGGAACCTATGTACACGCCCCAAAGATGTCATGATGAATCTAAAAATTTCTGCCCTTGAATTTGTTGAAGAAGCAAAAAATGGTAATATTTCTGTAGAAGATTTCATTGGAAAAACACTTGAAAGAATTGATAGTGTGGAGGATAAACTACATGCATTTTTATCAATTAATGATAAGGCACTTGATCAAGCACGTGAATTGGATAAGAAAATCAAATCAGGTCAAGATGTTGGATCTTGTTTTGGAATGCCCATCTCAATTAAAGATAACATGTGTATCAAAAATAGTAAAACTACCTGTGCATCAAAAATGCTTGAAAATTTTATTGCACCATATGATGCGACTGTAATTTCTAAATTAAAAAAACAAGATGCAATTTTTATTGGAAAAGCAAACATGGATGAATTTGCCATGGGTCTAACTACTGAATTTAGTGCATATGGTCCAAGCAAGAATCCGTGGAATACAGAATATGTTCCAGGCGGATCCTCGGGAGGAAGTGCAGTATCAGTTAGTGCCTTTGAATGTGTTGCATCATTAGGATCAGATACTGGAGGGTCTGTTAGAAATCCTGCAAGCTTTTGTTCTGCTGTAGGGTACAAACCAACGTATGGTTTAATCAGCAGATATGGATTAATTTCATATGCAAACAGTATTGAGCAGATAGGCCCCCTAACCAGAACTGTGAAAGATTCTGCCTTTATGCTAAATCTCATCGCAGGTATTGATACTAACGATAACACTACAGTGAATAACAACAATGAGGATTATTTGGCAAACATTGATTCAGGTATTGAAGGCAAAAGAATTGGAATAATTACAGAGATGATAGGAGATGGAATTGATCCAGAAGTACTAACTGCTACAAAAGAAGCTATTTCAAAACTTGAAGGATTGGGAGCCATATGTGAAGAGGTGTCATTAGAGATGGTAAAATATTCGGTTGCAGCATATTATACAATTTCAACTACTGAAGCTGGAAGTAACCTTGCAAGGTATGACAATTTAAGATATGGTTATGACTTTCCAGTTGAGGGGTATGAGTTTAATTCATACATTTCAAAAGCACGAAGAAATTTTGGTCCTGAGGTAACAAGAAGAATGATCATTGGAGGATTTGTGCCATCAGCAGGCCATGCAGGAAAATATTTTCTTAAAGCTATGAAAGTCAAAAGTAAATTAACTAAAGAAATCAACGAGGCATTTAAGAAATTTGATCTTTTAATTGCACCAACTGTACCTGTATTGCCATTTAAAATTGGAGAAAAAATAGATGATCCTGTATCCCTGTTTCTAATTGATATCAATACAGTTACTGCAAATCTTACTGGAAAACCTGCAATTTCAATTCCGTTTAAAATTGTAAACGGCCTTCCAATTGGAATTCAACTCTTGGCAAATTCCATGAATGATAAGTTACTATTACAAGCAGCATATGCTTTAGAGCAAACAGTTACACTACCAGAGGTTCCAATATGACAAAAATTGGTTTAGAAATTCACTGTCAATTAACAAATTTACAAAGTAAATTATTTTGTTCATGTAAGGCAAACTACAGGGAATTTGCACCAAATGAAAACATCTGTCCTGTCTGTGCAGGAATACCGGGCAGCTTACCCAGACTAAACCAAGAAGCTGTCAAAAAGGCAACAATGATTGCAATGGCATTAAACTGCTCAACTCCAGAAAAAATTGCATTTTTTAGAAAAAATTATTTTTATCCAGATTTGCCTAAAAATTTTCAAATTACTCAATTGAACATCTATGGGGATACCAGTGTAGGTGGAAGTGGAACAATAACAGTTGGGGATAAAAAAATTAGAATTACTCGAATACAATTGGAAGAAGATCCAGGAAGAATAATTTATGAAGGTAGTTCTTCTAAAAACCAAATTACCTTAGTTGACTATAATCGTGCAGGTACGCCTTTAGTGGAAATTGTAACTGAGCCTGACTTTGAAACACCTAGAGAAGTTCGTGATTTTCTCAATATTTTATCAGATTTACTCAAAAACCTAGGCGTGGCGGACCCAAGTTTAGATGGTGCAATGAGGGCAGATGCAAATGTATCTGTACATGGAGGAAATAAAGTTGAAATTAAAAATATTGGTTCATTTCATGATTTAGAAAAAGCATCCCATTTTGAAATAACAAGACAAGAGAGCCTACATGATAGAGACATCCCTATAGCTCAAGAAACACGTCATTGGGATGATAGGAGAAAGATTACTGTATCTTCACGTTCAAAAGAAGAAGATTTGGATTATCGTTATTTCCTTGAAGGTGATATCCCATGGGTAAAAATTAATCCTGAAATTCGAGATGAATTAAAATTAAAAATGCCTGAAAGTATAAATTCTAAAAAAGAACGATACATGTCAAAATATAAAATATCCGCACAAGTTGCAGATGTTTTATCATCAGATAAATTTTATTCAGATTTATTTGAAGAAGCACATACAGAATCCAATGCAAAAGAAGTTGCCAATATAATTACTACAGAATTAATGGGTTTAGAAGATACCCGAGAAAAACGTGAAACATCAAAACTTACCGCAGTTCATTTAAAAGAATTGGCAGATGCAATTCAAACAGGTACTGTATCTAGAAATTCTTCTAAAAATGCATTACATGAAATTTTAAAAACAGGTAAAACGGTATCTGCAGTAATTTCTGAATTAGATTTGGGAAATGTTTCAGACGAATCCGAATTATTACAAATTGTAGAGAAAGTAATTGCAGATGAACCGCAAGCAGTTGAACAAGCAAAATCTAATCTTCAAACAATAAACTATTTGGTAGGCAAAGTAATGCAAGCAACAAAAGGAAAAGCAGATCCAACCTTAACATTGAATTTGTTGAAAAAACAGATAGGCATATGATGTTTGATTTATCTTTAGAAGATGTTGAATTTATCAAAATTCTTGCCACATCCGATTCTACAATTTTACAAGCAGGGATGAATGACGCAACAAGACAAAGATTAGATGACCGTGTAGGCACGATTTTAAGAGAATATTATAAAGAAAATACTCAAAATACAGGTACCCAGTGGACTGAACAATTAATGAAGTTTGGAATTACAGAAGATGATGGAAAGGCAGCTATTGCATGCGCAAGACGTCTTGGAATAGATATTTCATAAATTTTTAAAAAAGTGAACAAGCCCAGGGCAGAATCCCGTTTGGTTTCCTTTAGAGTGATAAAACTCAGGGGGTTAAGGTGGACTTATTCCTAATGATTACACTAAGGGATTATGGT
>Ga0209091_10003276_pt1 | contig 13096 bp, 10 predicted proteins | sample ArcticOcean_MG_C_6_FD_187438 | JGI IMG/M metagenome (GOLD analysis project Ga0209091, IMG submission 187438) | Marine microbial communities from western Arctic Ocean - ArcticOcean_MG_CB8_128 (SPAdes) (version 2) | ecosystem: Environmental > Aquatic > Marine > Oceanic | place: Arctic Ocean...
CAAAGCATTTCTTAGATCACGAATGAATTTTTCTTGACGTATAGCCAGTTGTGTATTAGCTTCTCTAGACATGGTTTCTGAACCCTCTTCGAATGCTTTAAATGTTGGGGATGTGTCATCAGTACCATTATTCCCATCATTCATATAAGTGCTTTTCAGAAGCTCTAGATCTTCTTGTGCCTTTTCTATTTTTTGCTCGATTAGAGCCATAAATTCTGATAAGTCTTTATCAGAATATCTATTTTTTATTTCAGTTGACATACTAATGTTGTTTAATTAATATAGACGTTGATACCTCATCAAATTCAATAAAAACACCTTGATCCACTTTATCTTGAATGTAGATTTCTTGTGTAAGTGTTTCTGTTTTTATATACTCTAAATTATTATTTAAAGCTGCGTTTAATAACTTATGAGGTGTCAAATATAAAATAATTTTATCAGTAACCTCAAAACCGGCATCTTTTCTCAAATTTTGAATTCTGTTGATCAATTCCCGAGCAACCCCTTCTTCAACTAATTTTTCATTTAGTTGAATATCTAGAGCAACAGTAATACCATTATTATTAGCAACTAACCAGCCCTCAATATCCTTCGATTGAATTTCAACATCAGCGTTGCTTAGGGTTATTTTTTCACCTTCAATTAAGAGTTCAATTTCTTCTTCAGCTTCGAGATACTTTAATTGACTTTCATCTAACTTTTGAATTGCTGCTAAAACAAAGCGCATGTTTTTCCCAAAACGAGGGCCTAAAGTTTTAAAGTTAGGTTTTATTTCTTTGACCAAAATATCACTAGCATCATCTAAAAGCTCCAGCTCTTTTACATTTATTTCAGAAAGGATTAATTCTTCCACAGCTTGAATGGCTTCTTTTTCGGCTATATTTCGAACAGGAATCATTATTTTTTGAAGAGGCTGTCTTACTTTTATTTGTTCCTTTTTACGAAGCGAAAGAGCCAAAGAGGCAATGGTTCTAGCCTTTTCCATTCGTTCTTCCATTTTCGTATTCCGGGTGTTTTTATCAGCTACAGGGAAATCAGCTAAATGAACTGATATTTCTGCCTCAAAACCAGTTGCATCGCATAGATCTAGATACAAGCGATCTGCATAAAAAGGAGCTACAGGAGCCATTAATTTACTAATGGTAAGCAGGCACTCAAACAAAGTTTGGTATGCCGATATCTTATCTTCTTGGTATTCTCCTTTCCAAAATCTTCTTCTTGAAAGGCGAACGTACCAGTTACTTAAAATTTCTTGAACAAACTCAGAAATTGCCCGTGTTGCTTGAGTGGGTTCATAATCACTGTATGCATAATCGACTGTTGCTATGAGCTTATTTAATTCCGACAAAACCCACTGATCCATTTCATTTCTCTTTAAAAGAGGAATAGCTTCTTCTTTATAAGTAAAACTATCAATGTTAGCATACAAACTAAAGAACGCGTATGTATTTTGAAGGGTTCCGAAAAACTTTCTAGAAACCTCGGCAATTCCATCCAAGTCAAACTTTAGGTTGTCCCAAGGATTTGCATTCGAAATCATATACCATCGCGTTGCATCTGGGCCATAGGTTTCGAGTGTTTTAAAAGGGTCTGCCGCGTTACCTAAACGTTTAGACATTTTCTGACCACTTTTATCCAAAACCAATCCGTTTGAAACGACATTTTTATAAGCTACGGAGTCAAAAACCAGAGTTCCTATGGCATGAAGTGTATAGAACCAACCGCGTGTTTGATCTACTCCTTCGGCAATGTAATCTGCAGGGAAGGCTTCGTTTGAATCAATTTTTTCTTTATTTTCGAATGGATAATGCCATTGAGCATAGGGCATTGAGCCCGAATCAAACCATACATCAATAAGATCAGACTCCCTATTCATAGGTTTCCCTGAAGGGCTACAAAGAATGATTTTGTCTACGGTGTTTTTGTGCAGGTCAATCAGATCATAATTTTCTTCTGACATGTTTCCAACCTCAAAATCAGCAAAAGGATTTTCGGTCATTATTCCGGCTGCGATTGTTTTTTCTATTTCCTGGCAAAGCTCTTCCATAGAACCAATTAAAACGGTTTCTTGACCGTCTTCTGTTCTCCAAATGGGCAATGGAATTCCCCAGAATCTAGAACGGGATAAGTTCCAATCGTTTGCATTAGCCAACCAATTTCCAAACCGGCCTTCACCTGTTGACTTCGGTTTCCAATTAATTTGCTTATTGAGTTCAACCATGCGCTCCCGCTCAGAAGAAACTTTAACAAACCAAGAGTCTAAAGGATAGTATAAAATAGGCTTATCCGTTCTCCAGCAGTTTGGATATGAGTGAACATATTTCTCTACTTTAAAGGCTCTGTTTTCTTCTTTTAATCGAATTGCAATTTCAACATCTACAGATCGTTCTGGAGCAGTTCCGTCACGATAGTATTCGTTCTTCACATACTTCCCTCCAAGGTCTCCTAATATATCGTGGAACTTTCCTTCTAAGGTTACTAAAGGCTCTTCATTTCCGTTTTGATCAAGGACTAATAAAGGTGGAATAGGGGGAGTAGCTTCTTTGGCTACTTGAGCATCATCTGCGCCAAAAGTAGGAGCGGTATGAACGATTCCAGTTCCATCTTCGATTGTTACAAAGTCTCCAGAAATAACACGAAAAGCATCTTGAGGATTTGTAAGTGGCAGTGGAGCATCTTTCCATAGCTGTTCATATAGAATTCCAACCAAGTCTTCTCCTAGTATTTCATTGGTTATTAGATAAGGTATTTTTTTTTCGTTAGCAGAATATGCTAAAAGCTCTTCTTTCGATTCAACAGCTACATATTTTCCAGAAAATTGCTTCCCAACTAGCGCTTGAGCCAATAGGACTCGAATGGGTAAATGAGTATATTGATTATATGTTTCAATCACCACATAGTTTATTTTCTTACCAACGGTTAATGCTGTATTAGAAGGTAGCGTCCAGGGTGTAGTAGTCCAAGCCAGAATATAAAGGTCCGCTTCCGCTTGCAAAGTCGATGGGAGTGATTCTTTGATTGTTTGAAATTGCGCTGTAATTGTAGTGTCGGTAACGTCTTGATAAGTTCCCGGTTGATTCAATTCGTGAGAACTTAATCCGGTTCCTGCTTTAGGAGAATACGGCTGAATGGTATAGCCTTTATACAACAGTTCTTTGTTGTAAATCTGTTTAAGTAACCACCAAACAGATTCTATGTATTTAGATTTATAGGTAACATAAGGATCTTCAATGTCTACCCAATATCCCATTTCTTTGGTCAAACGATTCCACACATCGGTATAGCGCATAACAGCATTTTTACATGCCTCATTGTATGCTTCAATACTGATGGTTTTACCAATCGCGTCTTTGGTTATTCCAAGTTCCTTTTCAACACCAAGCTCAACAGGCAAGCCATGGGTATCCCATCCTGCTTTTCTTTTTACCTGAAACCCTTTTTGAGTTTTATAACGGCAAAAGATATCTTTAATGGCGCGGGCCATTACGTGATGAATTCCAGGCATTCCATTGGCAGAAGGGGGACCTTCATAGAAAACAAATGGTGTTTGCCCTTCGCGAGAAGTAATACTTTTTTCAAAAATAGAAGCTTCTTCCCAGTAAGATAAAATCTCTTGAGATACTGTAGAAAGCTTAAGTTGTTTATGTTCTTTAAAACCCATTGGGAATGTATGTAAGGTTGCGAAATTAAGGAATTTTATACATTTATACTTTATAATAACATTAAGCTCTAAGAAATATATGAAATTCGATTTCTCACAAGCCATAAAGTTAGAAAATGATCGGGTGCTGTTGCGCCCTTTGGAGCAAAAATATTTTGAAAATCTGCTTCTTTTTTCTGAAAACGAAAAGATACTTTGGCGATATTCTTTAACCCCTGCAGGCGGAGAAGACAATCTGCACAAGTACATTGAGCACGCAATTGCCACTAGAGAAAACCAAAACGGCTATCCTTTTGTTGTTTTCGATAAACGGACTCAAAAAATAGCAGGATGTACTCGATTTTATGACATTCAAAAAGTGTACAATACATTGAGTATTGGCTATACTTGGTATGGAGAAGAATTTCAGCGAACAGGATTAAACCGAAACTTTAAGCAATTATTACTTTGCTATGCTTTTGAGACTCTTGAAGTCGAGCGTATAGAGTTTAGAGCTGATTTAAGGAATAAGAAATGCATCCAAGCAATGAAATCAATTGATCGTGCAGAAGAAGGAGTCTTGAGAAGTAACTGCACTTCAACTAGCGGAAGAAGAGACAGTATTGTTTTGAGTATTTTAAAATCGTAATAGAAGAAAAAAGTTAAAGCTCATTTGGAGACTAAACTTTATTAGAATTCATATCCAACTCCAACCATTAAACTTCTGCCCGATGCGGATATACCAGATGCAAATTCACGATAATGAACATCAAAAATATTTTCAATACCTGCCCTTAAAGTAGTTTTCTCATTCCAAGAATAAGAACCCGAAAGATTTAAAACAGACCAACTCGGAGTTCCAATATAGTTCGTAATTCCCTGTGGATTTATTTGCTCAGGAGTTTCATCTAAACCATCTTCTCCTCCTAAACTATAGTCTTGAGGACTTTTAGAGCCACTGAATCGACTTCTAATTCTAATCGAAAGCTTGTCTTTGTTATATTGAAGCATGGCAGCACCGTAGAATGGTAGAATTGAGGGAAGGGGACCATAACCCTTCAAAAACTTTGCTTGTGTATAGGTTATATCAGAAGAGAATGCCAAATGAGGAGTAAAATTCCACTTTCCTTCAAAAGAAGCGCCTTGTATCTTAGCGTTACCCATATTGGCATTAATTTGGGTTTCTATAATATCATTTTCAAACATCAATTCAGTAACCTCACCACTGACCTGATCGGTATAGTTTGGAGATAATTTTCTTCCGATGAAGTTTTTTAGAAAAGTGCTGTAAAAGCGTAAAGCTAGCACCCCTTTTTTGTTTGGAGTGAAATAAGAAACACCAAAGTCGAGATTATTCGCATATTCAGGCTTTAAGGTGGGATTAGGAATCAAAAGCATGCCTTTGTTTTCTCTTATTTTACCCAGGTCATCAATATTTGGTGATCTAAACCCACTAGATGCAAGAAAGTTTAACTGCAGGTTTTTTGTAGGTCGAAAAGTAATCGACAAGCTGCCTGTAAAAGCATTGTTTTTAGACTCTATGTTGGTTAAGTTTCCAATAGGAGAGTTGAGGAGCCACAAAGGGTAAATCCCATTATTTCTATCCCATTTAGCTATCAGCAAGGTATGAGTATAACGACCTCCAGCAGATAATGTAGTCTTCGTGTTTAAGGCCCATTTAAAATTACCATAAAAAGCACTAGAAGTATAGTCACTTCCGGCACTAGGATATCGAGTTGGAATTAGGATTGGACTAGATTTTCCTAAAACTTCATTACCGTTAAGGATTAATTCTTGAGAAAAGGCTTTTGAAACAACTTCGTTTTTAACCCACTCAAAACCGAAAGCAAAACTTGTTTTGTCAGTTTTTTTAGTTTCAAAATCTCCATTAAAACTCCAAACATGCACATTTTCACTTTGATTAGAACGTCCTAGCTCATTAAATTTTCTGTTAATTCGAGACTCATTGACGTTTTGATATGCCATGGTCAGATAGCCTTTATAAAAGAATTTCTTTTTTGGGAAAAATTTAAATTGAGGAGAAATCAAGAACCTTTTCTGAGGACCATAATTCCATTCGGCAAAACGAAGAGCCCCATCCTTATATTCATTTAACTTATCGAAACGGGGGATGTCTGAAGAGTTAGAAAGCTGAATGTTGAGAGTAAAAAGTTTTTCATTGGGAAGTTTAACAATGAATTTTTGCAAGAAATCTATTTGCTCATATCCTGAGTTTTTTTGAACATTAGAGTTATTATTCACAGAAGGTAATTCTTGATATGCTTCTGTATTATTTTCAGAGTAAAAAGGCACTAAGCCCCAAGATTTATAACCGTGTTTTCTGTTTTTACCCATTTTGAGTTCTCCAAACTTAGAAACACTAACACTGCTATAACTAGCCCAGTTTTTAAAGCTTAGTTCCGTATCAAAATGATTTACAAAGGATTGATTTGCAGAATTAAAGTTTGAAGAGAAGCTGTTTTTAATCTTATCCTTACTATTAATTCGAGGTGTTTTAGTAAAATAATGAACTACTCCACCAAGAGCATCTGAACCATAGCCCACAGAAGAAGACCCATAAACAACCTCAACCCTTTCAATAGTTCTTGGATCAACCGTTATGGCATTTTGTAAATGGCCAGACCTGTAAATAGCATTATTCATTCTAATACCATCTACTACTAATAACACACGGTTAGCTTCAAAGCCTCTTAATACAGGACTTCCACCTCCACCTTGAGATTTTTGAAGCCGAATACTAGGCGCTAATAATAGTAAATCAGCCCCAGTAAGGGGACTGCTTCTTTGAATTTGCTTTGCATTAATGATAGAAACCTTTTCTGCAATTTGATTTTTTTTAGTCGGAGTTCTGGCAATCGACAGGATTACCTCAGAAAGTTCTTTGAGGTCAATATTGAGTGAAACGATATTATTTTTTTGCTTAAGCTCATTTTTACTTAAACTCTGTAACTCAAAACCCATAAATTGGAACGAAATGATGTCTTTAGAAGAAAACATAGACAGGGAAAATTTTCCATCCACACCTGTAGTTGTATTGCTGCTATTATCTTGGTTGTATAGGCTAACACCAAAAATAGGCTCCTTAGTGAGCGCATCTATGACAGTGACTTCTTGAGCGTAAGCAAAGCAACCAAAAAAGAAGAAAAAGGTCAACAGCCCGTTAGGAAACATCATCAAATATTTCATTGAGAATTTGCAATGATTTTGGTTTTGAAAAGCCCGACAAATGTAACTCAAAATACTGAATGAGCGTTTCCAATAATTCACGTCTTTTTGTTCGATTTAACTTATAAACCAATATACCTCCAAAATTCATGCCTAATAATTTTTTAAACAATACAAGTTGATCATCGTCTATGTGTTTTTCTCTGGGCATTATGGAATCAAAACAGCCTGTTTCTAAATTAAAATAAAGCGCATCGGAGTGATCTTCATTTGGGAAAAACCCTAAATACTTAGTAAGATTAATTAAAAAAATTAAATGAAAATTACTAATTTCATCATGAGAATCTAGCCAGTGAAAAGCGGTTTCAAGAAAAACATAAAGCGACGGGTTTGCTTCTTCTTCAATAATTGCGTTTTTGAGAGTTTCTGCAAGAAATTGAGCCAAAGCGTTTTTTTCAATCTTATTAGGAATGGTTACATATGGATATATGACTTTAACCTCCTTGAGAAACTGTAATTTTCTATTTTTCTTATGATCAAAAAGAATTTCGAGTTGTGAAAGCACTTCAAATTGAGACTTTCGTATGGATCCTTTTTTGACGGTTAATATCCCTTTTAGGATAAATGACTGCCTTCCCAACACCTCGGTATAGCAATGCGTAATTAGGCTAGTATCACTATACTTAATTGTATTTAAAACAATAGCTTTAGTTCTAACCAACATAAATTAAACTACGCCTTGTGCTAACATAGCATCAGCTACTTTTACAAAACCAGCAATATTTGCACCCTTGACATAGTTTACATAACCGTCTTCTTGGCCAAATTCTACACAAGATTGATGAATTTCACTCATGATATTTTTCAGTCGGGAATCTACCTCTTCGCGTGTCCAATTATACCTCAAAGAGTTTTGAGCCATTTCAAGGCCAGATACTGCAACCCCTCCTGCGTTGGATGCTTTTCCAGGAGCAAAGAGAACTTTATTTTCTGTAAAGGCATGAATTGCTCAGGAGGTTGAAGGCATATTGGCTCCTTCTCCGACACAGATACAACCGTTTTGAATAAGCAGTTCAGCATCTTTTAGATGAAGTTCATTCTGAGTCGCACAAGGAATTGCAACATCACAAGGAACCCCCCAAGGGGTTTTCTTTGCATGAAACTCAGCGTTTGGATAGCGTTCTAAATACTTTTGAATTCTACCTCTTTGAACATTTTTGATGTTCATGATGTGATTTAGTTTTTCGGAATCAATACCATCTTTATCGTATATATACCCACCAGAATCAGATAGTGTATAAACAGTACCACCCAGTTGAATCACTTTTTCGGCAGCATATTGACCTACATTTCCAGAACCTGAAACTACCACTCTTTTACCTTCTAAACTTGTGCCAATGTTCTGAAGCATTTTCTGTGTAAAATAAACTACTCCATAACCCGTCGCTTCAGGACGAATTAAAGAACCTCCCCAGCTAACACCTTTTCCTGTAAGAACTCCAGTAAATTCATTTTTTAATCGTTTGTATTGGCCAAAAAGGTATCCAATTTCTCTACCTCCAACACCAATATCACCAGCAGGAATATCTCTGTTTGGACCAATATGACGGAAAAGTTCAGACATAAAACTTTGACAGAAACGCATTACTTCATTGTCGCTTTTTCCTTTAGGGTCAAAATCAGAACCTCCTTTACCTCCTCCCATAGGAAGGGTAGTAAGACTGTTTTTGAAGACCTGCTCAAAAGCTAAAAACTTCAATACACTCAAGTTAACGCTCGGGTGAAATCGAAGCCCACCTTTGTAAGGGCCTATTGCAGAATTCATTTCAATTCGATAACCCCGGTTTACTTGAATTTCATTTTGATCATCAATCCAAGCGACTCGGAAAAAAACAACCCGCTCAGGTTCTACCATTCGCAGTAAGATGTTTTGTCCATAATAAATGTCGTGTTTAACAATGTATGGAATTACGTTTTCAGCAACCTCAGTAACGGCTTGCATAAATTCGGGTTCATTTTGATTTCTCAGTTGAACTTCAGCTAAAAATTGATCAATTATTTTTTTCATACTATTATTTAAGAGAACTAATGTAGTTTTATTGTTTGTTTTTATGCAAATAAAAGTGCAACAACTTCTTCAATTTTAGTTAAAGCTAAAGCGTTTATTCCTTCTACAAGGACTATGTTTTTAGCCCCTTTAGAATTCACGATTGTTTCAAAGCCTAACTTTTCAGCCTCTGCAATTCTTTGATCCAGTTTAGGAACGGGTCTTAGCTCTCCAGAAAGGCCTATTTCTGCCGCAAAACACATTTCCTTTGGAAGAGCAATGTCATGATAACTGGAAAGAATTGCCGACACTACAGCCAAATCTATTGCAGGATCTTCGCTGCTAATTCCGCCAGTAATGTTTAAAAAAACATCTTTGCTTCCTAATTGAAATCCAGCTCTCTTTTCGAGTACCGCTAGAAGCATATTCAGACGTTTTGCGTTAAATCCAGTTGTGCTTCTTTGAGGAGTTCCATATACGGCAGTACTAACCAGGGCTTGCACCTCTATCATTAAAGGACGAACCCCTTCCATAGTAGCCGCAATAGCATGGCCGCTCATTTCACGATCGGTTTGTGAAATGAGCAGCTCACTGGGGTTAGTTACAACCCGAAGACCTGAGGATAACATTTCATAGATTCCTATTTCTGCTGTTGAACCGAAACGATTTTTTTGAGCTCGGATGATTCTATAAACATGATTTCGGTCTCCTTCAAAATGAAGAACAGTATCAACCATATGCTCTAAAACTTTAGGCCCAGCAATTGTCCCATCTTTTGTAATATGTCCCACTAAAAGCACGGGTGTATTTGTTTTTTTGGCAAACTGGATGAGCTCTGAAGTACATTCTTTGATTTGGGAAACACTCCCAGGGCTACTGTCTATGTATTGTGTTTGAAGGGTTTGAATGGAATCAATAATAACAATGTTGGGTTCTAGCAATTCAATTTGCTTAAAAACCTTTTGAGTTTGAGTCTCACTCAGAACATAGCAGTTTTCGTTTTTTGAGTCAATTCTTTCCGCCCTCAATTTTATTTGTTTCTGACTTTCTTCTCCAGACACATACAGTGCTTTACCTCCAATTTGAAGAGAAATTTGAAGTAGTAAGGTAGATTTTCCAATTCCAGGTTCACCCCCCAAAAGAGTAACTGATCCGGGTACAAGACCTCCGCCCAGAACCCGATCTAATTCAGAATCGTTGGTAGAAATTCTGGCTTCTTTGTCGGTTTCAATTTCTTGAATCCGAACGGGAGCTGCCGTTTTAATTTTCAGTGTTTTAGGTTTAAGCCACCCCTTTTCTTTGGGTTTTTCTAGAACTTCTTCGACTAGGGAATTCCATTCTTTGCAACCGTTGCATTGACCTTGCCATTTGGAATGAGGAGTTCCGCATTTTTGACAAAAGAAAGTAGTTTTTACTTTACTCATGGAGCTTTTTATTTTAGAGACTCTATTTTGTTTAGAATCATTTCTTTAGTAATAAAATCTATAGGCTCGGATGAATAGGCGCGCTCATAGCTTTTAAGTGCTTTTTTATAGTTTTCTGTTATTTCATATCCGATACCGTTAAAGTAGTGACCCATCATCGTTTCAGGATATTGATCTATGCACAACTCACCCAAAACAAAAATAGACTCTGCATCAAATTTTTTTTGAGCAGCAGCAAAAACCGCCATAATATCGTTTAGGATATATGTTTTTTGAAAGCCTAATTGGCGTGAAATTTTTTGATATTTATCAACCATGTAGCTGTGAGCAATTACTGTATCGGATAACATTTGCTCCCTGTATTCCTTAGGGCTAATTGGCTGATAAATTCTAAAAACAGTTTCTAGGGCTATTGGAATAGAATAAGCTGGAGATGAGAATTCGTCTGGAAAAGAAAACAAGTCGTAGGTAATATTTAATTTATCATTCATTATGTTTTTGAGTTCATTACCTAAAAAAGTTATTTTGTTTTGCTGCCTTTTAGGTAGATTTTCTGAGTTAAACAAGTAGTAACTAGTTTGCTTAGAGGTACTCGAAGCTTTTTCTAAAAGGGGGTCAATAATTTGAGCAGGAAGATCGGGGGTAATGGCAATGTATGAAGAAAACAGATTGGAACCATCTAGTAAAAAATAGTTGAGGAAGTTTGCACCCTTGTTTTTCCCAATAATTACCTTAAGATTTGATAAAGGATATTGAATAGCAAGTCGTTTAACAACATCAGAACGAACAAATTGTTTAAAATCAGAACCTCTAGAAGTTAACTGACCTGAGTTTTTATCAATTTCGAAATCTCGAGACATTTGATAAGGCTCTTCCTGACGAATACCAGCAACAATTGCCTTGGGCATGTACCCTATTTTCGAAAAGAATTTCACATTAGTCACTACTAGATCAAACAATTCGTGCCCCTCAAAAACAACAATCAAAGGCAAAGGGTCAACAGCGCCCTCCTTCATTTCTGGAACATACAAATCGATTGTTCTAGATTTTCCCAAAACCGATGAAGCAATAGTTTCTGAAGTTATTTGCGCGGAAAGTGTTAAGCTCAATAAAAAAGTGAGTAAAAATAAAGAACGGATCATAAAATTTATATTATAGTATAAGGGAAAGGTACTTACTTTTTTCGATTTATTAACGGTAATGCAAAAAAGGAAAGGCTACCAAATAGTATAACCATAATTGTTTGAGCCGACCACATTATCCATCCAAAAGCCAAGCTAGATTCGTTTGAAATATCATAAGTAATCAAAACCAAAGAAACAGAATATGGATAGATTCCAACACCTCCATTGGTAGCAGAAATAGTTATAGCGCCAACTAAAAACCCGATTAATAAAGCTTCAAAAGGAAGATCTACTGTTTCTGGTAAAGCAAATTTAATAAAGTAAAACATTAAAATATAAAGCCCCCAAATCAAAAATGTATGGAAAATATATGCGCCTTTTTTTGGCATTTTAACCAAAGTCATCACACCTTCTTTAAGGCCCTTTAGAAGTTCCGTGATTTTTAACGCAAAAGCAGAATTAGACTTTTTAAGTTGGTTAATTAAAACCCAAAAAATCAATCCACCTAAAGCCAGAGTAATTACTAAGAATGTAGGATTGAAAGATTGTTCTTTGAAAAAACCAAGAATAAATTCAAATTGAAGTATTAAGGCAATCCCGATGACTAGAACTAACATTATTAAGTCAACTACACGTTCTGCTATAATGGTTCCAAAGCTTTTTTCAAAAGGAATATCTTCGTAAGTTTTCATTACGGTAGCCCTAAAAAACTCCCCAGATCTTGGCACACCTAAATTGGCAATATAGGTAATGAAAATCGCTAAAATATTATTAATTAACCGGGGCTTATATCCCATGGAATTTAACATAAAATTCCAACGATAGGCTCTTGACAAATGGCTTATTAAACCCAATGCTAAAGAGAATAAAACAAAGCGGTAATCTGCACTTTTTATTGCTCCATATATGGTTGCTCGATCTTCTAGGGTAGTGTCTTTAACAGATAAATAAATGAAAACAAACCCAATCATTAAAGGAAAAATTATTTTCAAAAACTGAGTTATTTTTTTTTTCACGAAGCTTATTGCAATAAATTAGTTTTTTCGTTTGGAAACAAAAGTACAGGCTTGTATTCACGAGCCTTTTCAAAGGGAACAGAACAATAACTGATTATAATAAGCACATCTCCTTTTTGAACCTTTCTGGCCGCAGGACCATTTAGAGTTATTTCACCAGAATTTTTTTCTCCTTCAATCACATAAGTTTCTAAGCGTTCACCGTTATTGATGTTTACAATTTGTACTTTTTCACCAGGCACAAGGTTTGCAGCTTCAATTAAGGCACTATCAATGGTAATGCTGCCAATATAATTAAGATCAGCACCTGTAACTGTTACTCGGTGAATCTTAGATTTTAAAATTTCTATTTGCATCCTGCAAAGGTATTAAAATTTAATGTTGTCAATTAAACGAATACCGCCTAATTTTAGGGCAATAAATGCTCTTGTCTGAACACCGTTTAAATCAATAATTTTTTGCAAGGATTTTTCGTCAGCAATCATAAAATATTCTAATTCTATTTCCGGCTGATGCTTAAAGAAATCTAAAATCCAGAATTCAATTTGTTCTGGACTACTCTTGCCTTTTAAAGCAACTGCCTTTTGAAGGGTTTCGAAAATTATAGGAGCTATTGCTCTTTGAGTTGAATTTAAATGCTTATTTCTAGAGCTCAT
>Ga0209091_10003283_pt1 | contig 13087 bp, 7 predicted proteins | sample ArcticOcean_MG_C_6_FD_187438 | JGI IMG/M metagenome (GOLD analysis project Ga0209091, IMG submission 187438) | Marine microbial communities from western Arctic Ocean - ArcticOcean_MG_CB8_128 (SPAdes) (version 2) | ecosystem: Environmental > Aquatic > Marine > Oceanic | place: Arctic Ocean...
ACTATCACTGCCTCGAAGAAGAAAGCGGGTTGCTGTTTGGAGTGTCATCAGTTTATTTGCTGGCCTTATGATGTCTGTCGGCCTTCATACCGGAATGGAAAAGATGCTTAAGCCGCACCAAAAGGAGCGCATACATGTTCTTTTCGGAATAGATGTGAACAACCCCGATGCGGATTATAACATACGGCATGCTAAAGCAGCTATAGGCAGTGGAGGGCTGACGGGCAAGGGATGGATGCATGGACCTATGACTGCCTATAGTTTCGTTCCGGAGCAAGAAACGGACTTTATCTTCTGTACCGTTGGAGAAGAATGGGGGTTTTTAGGAAGTGCCTTTGTGATTTTTTTATTTACTTTTCTATTACTTAGAATCTTAATCATTGCAGAACGCCAACGGTCCAAGTTTACACGCATATACGCATATGGTGTAGCGAGTATTTTGTTTATGCACCTTTTAGTAAATGTTGGGATGGTACTTGGTTTAGCTCCTGTTATAGGAATACCACTTCCATTTTTCAGCTATGGGGGCTCCTCACTTATAGGTTTTACTTTTCTAATTTCCGTTTTAATTAGACTTGATGGTGAGAGATTAAGCGTTCTGAGGTGATCGGTCTTACATAGAATCGTACTGTCTTTCTAACCCGACAAGTGAATAAGATTAAATGTTGTTATTTTCGTTTCATCCATGACTACTCAGTATATTTGACTTCTTACGCATCTGTTTACTCGAATGTCAATGATGTTATCCTATTACAATAGAATATTTATGTGCGTGTTGCTTACGTCTACCATTTCCATTTCGTGTCAGGAAGTCAAGCCCTATGTTATCTCAAAATCTACTGTAGAAACTGAGCCAGAGATTGTTAATCAAGAAGTTAGTTTTCTATTTATGGGGGATTTTATGATGCACATCACCCAAATTAATGCAGCATTAGATTCCACAGGTGCCTATAATTTTGACCATTATTTTGACTATACACACTCTTTGATTAATGGAGTTGATTTTGCGATAGCTAATCTAGAAGTCACCCTTGCCGGACCACCGTATAGAGGTTATCCCCAGTTTTCTGCACCGGACGAGTATGCTCATGCCATTCATAGATCGGGAATAGATATTTTAACTACGGCAAATAACCACAGTAACGATAGGGGGGCTAAGGGATTGATTAGAACCATAAATTTCCTAGACTCACTCAATATTCCTCATTTGGGAACCTATGTCGATTCCACGGCAAAGCGCACAACGTATCCGCTTGTAATAGAGAAGGACGGGATACGAGTTGCATTAATTAATTACACATATGGCACTAACGGTCTAGTTACAAAACACCCGAACATTGTGAATATGTTTAATGAGGCAGAAATGCTTGCGGATCTAGCGAAAGCGAAAGCCTTAGAAGTTGATAAAATCATTGCCATAGCGCATTGGGGAGGGGAGTATAAATCTTTCCCCGATATGTTCCAAAAAACATGGGGTGAGTGGCTATTAGATAACGGAGCTGATGTAGTAATAGGAGGACATCCGCATTGGGTTCAGCCTGTAGAGTTTAGGACTGACAGTATGGGGGAGAAGATGATAGTTTGGTCTCTAGGAAATATCATAAGTAATCAAAGAAGGGAACACACAGATGGTGGTTCCTCATTGCAATTTACACTGTTCAGGGACTCGTTAGGAGAAGTTAAGTTCAAGGACGTGGGATATCATCTGCATTGGGTTTACGTTAATACCGCGAACGATCAGCGAGCCTACCACATCCTTCCCATCACCAAAGCTGAACTCCTGGATCTTGAGCTAGATAAAGCAAGCTCGGAAGAGCTTGATGTTTTCATAAAGAACGAAAGGACTCTCTATCTAGAAAACAACCTTAACGTCCCCGAGTTTCAATATAATAGGGAGCAAGATTCTTATTACCTGGATTGAAGGGGTCTCTTAACTTACAAAGGCAAGTGCTCTTTGGAATTCAAGACGTAGGAGTATCAAAAACTGTGGCAGCAAGTAAGCGCCGCAAGATATTAATAGCTGAAAATTAAAGCCCCAAAAGAACTTCATTAGGCTCTTTGCCACCGAAGAGCATAAGCTCAGGCTTTTCGAGGAGTTCCTTGACCAAGTAGAGGAAGCTTACGCTTTCCTTGCCGTCGACTATTCTGTGGTCATAGCTGAGAGCTACATACATGATTGGACGGATTTCAACCTTGCCATCGACAGCGACCGGTCTCTCCACAATATTGTGCATTCCGAGGATTGCGCTTTGGGGTGGGTTGATAATAGGTGTAGAAAGCATCGAACCGAAAACTCCACCGTTCGTAATGGTGAATGTTCCACCTTGCATCTCATCTACTGTAAGCTGTCCATCTCTGGCGCGGATAGCAAGGCGTTTAATCTCACCTTCTATTTCCGCTAAAGACATGACTTCTGCATTGCGAACAACCGGAACCATGAGACCTTTGGGAGAGCTCACTGCAATACAAATATCTGCGTATTCGTGGAAAATTGCGTCCTTCCCGTCTATCATAGCGTTAACGCCTGGGAATTTAGCCAGAGCTATAGTAACGGCCTTTGTAAAGAAACCCATGAAACCTAACCCCACTCCTTTTTCTTCCTTAAACTTATTCTTGTACTTCTTTCTAAGATCCATGATGGGCTTCATATCTACCTCGTTGAAAGTAGTCAGCATGGCCGTATCGTTCTTCACACCTACAAGTCTTTCAGCTACTTTTCTTCGCAGCATAGACATGCGTTCTGTACGTGTTTCGCGAGAACCCGTCCAGCCAGCTTTTGCTAAAGCTGCATTGGGGTCAAAACCAGCGGCGAGCGCTGACAAAACATCCTGTTTAAGCACCCGCCCATCTCTTCCTGACCCGGAAATAGATCCAGATGAAATCCCCTTATCTGCCATCATTTTAAGCGCTGCTGGAGACGTATGGCCTTCAGCATAGCTACCTGTAGAAGTTTGGGGCTTAGATTTAACTAGAGATTCTGGAGTTGGCGCAGACGTGGAAACAGGGGCTTGGGGTGGTATTGGTGTTACAACTTTTGCTGGTGCTGGTGCTGCAGCAACTGGAGTAGGAGATCCAAGTGGTCTTTCAGCGTCAGTATCTATTAGGCAGCAAACGTCTCCAACAGGAACGACATCTCCTTCTTGTACTTTAATAGAAATAATTCCAGCCATTTCAGCTGGCAACTCTAGCGTAGCCTTATCCGAATCTACTTCAGCAATGGCTTGGTCCTTTTCGACGTAATCTCCATCACTTACAAGCCAAGCAGCAATTTCTACTTCAGATATGCTCTCTCCTGGACTGGGGACTTTCATTTCAAGTATTGGCATGATTCAATTTTTTAGTGAGCGTATTCAAGAACGGCATCTATGATGGCGTCGTGTCTACGTGCGTAGATAAGAGGTGATCCCGAAGCAGTAGTGCCACTAGCAGGTCTGGTAATTGCCTTTTCTAATTCTCCTTTATAATGCATCGATATAAACGGCCAAGCACCCATGTTTCTCGGTTCTTCTTGGAGCCAAACAACTTTCGCTTTCTTTCCATATCGCTTGACAATCTTATCAATAGCGCTTTCTGGGAATGGGTGGAGTTGTTCTATACGAACTAAGGCGATGTTGTCCGTGATTTTAGTGTCTAGTACCTCAAATTTCTCTAGCACATCGTAATAGATTTTACCTGAGCATAGCATTACCGCATCGACTTTCTTAGATGCAGGTGTTTTTTCCATGCGGGGGTCGTCAATCACCTCGTTAAACTTGCCATTAGCGAGATCGCTCACTGTCGAAATAGCTTTCGGGTAGCGGAGTAATTTCTTCGGGGTAAATGCCACTAGAGGTTTGCGGAAAGGACGTAACACCTGTCGACGTAAGAGGTGAAACATTTGGGCAGGAGTCGTGCAGTTAGCGACAATAATGTTTTCGCCAGATCCAAGTGTGAGGAATCTTTCAAGACGGCCTGAACTGTGTTCTGACCCCATGCCCTCGTACCCGTGAGGTAAAAGTAGAGTAAGACCATTCATAGTACGCCACTTGTCCTCCGACGCACTTAAGAATTGATCCCAAATAATTTGCGCTCCATTGTTAAAATCTCCAAATTGAGCTTCCCAAATCGTAAGCCCATTGGGGCGAGCAAACGCGTAACCGAAATCAAAACCTGCAACGGCATATTCAGAAAGCAACGAGTTGTAGATACTAAGTTCAGCCTGACCTTTCTTTAGATTGTTTAGAGGAATAATTTCCTCCTCATTGTCATCTGTCTTAAGAACGGCGTGCCTATGTGAAAAAGTTCCCCTCTCTACATCTTGGCCGCTAATTCTAACTGGGTGGCCTTCTAAGAGAAGGGTTCCGTAAGCTAAAATTTCTGCCATACCCCAATCCAGTTTATCTGAATCGAGCATTTTGCGTCTATCCTTGAGGAGTTTTGCCACTTTCCTGAAGAATTTTTTACCATCAGGAAGAGTGCTTATTGAAATCCCTATCTCCACAATCTTCTTTGTAGGATAACTGGTGTCAGGAGAAGTTGTGAGTTCTTCGTGAGTGGCAGTTCGATAATCTTTCCAAATATCAGATAAAAAATCCACAACTGCATTTGTGTCCTTTTGTTTTGATCTGGTGAGACCGTCTTCCATTTGGTCTATTTGAGCCAATCTTAAAGCTGCTCCTTCTTCAGCAGTCAAATTGCCATCTGATATTAGCTGAGTAAGGTAAATCTCGTAGGGAGAACTGTGTTCGTCGATCGCTTTATATAGCTTCGGTTGAGTAAATTTAGGTTCATCTCCTTCGTTGTGTCCATACTTTCTATAGCCTAATAAATCAACGAAAACGTCTCTATGGAAGGTCTGTCTATACTTAAGCGCGATTCTCATTACTTGAACAACCGCCTCTGGATCATCCGCATTTACGTGGAAAATTAAACTTTGAGTGACTTTCCCTATATCCGTGCAATACGTAGATGTTCGTGCGTCTAGGTAGTTCGTGGTAAAACCGATTTGGTTGTTTACAACGATGTGAATCGTCCCGCCGGTTCTGTAACCATCGAGTCCAGCCATTTGAGCTACTTCGTAAACAACTCCTTGACCAGCAATAGCAGCATCTCCATGCACTAAAATGGGAAGTACTGCAGTTTCATCACCCCCTCTTTCGTCGATTCTCGCACGAGAAATACCAAGTACCACAGGGTCTACAGCTTCAAGGTGTGATGGATTAGGAGCAAGAGTTATGGTTACTTCATTATCTGAATCAGTTTTTCGAGTGCATGAATGACCTAAGTGATACTTCACATCTCCTTCTAAATCGTCATCGCCCTCAAAATCTTTGCCCTGAAATTCACTAAAAATATCCCAATACGATTTCCCTAAAATGTGAGCAAGAGTATTTAACCGCCCTCTATGAGCCATTCCTATTACAACCTCTTTGACTCCGTTCTTGGTTCCGTGCTCGATGAGAGTGTCAAGGGCTGGGATAAGGGATTCCCCACCTTCGAGGGAGAAACGCTTTTGGCCTACAAACTTCTTTTGAAGAAACTCCTCCAACAGAGTTGCCTGGCTGATTTTTTTGAGAATCTGTAAGCGTTCGACAGCATTAAATTTCTTGCGTTTATCGAGCTCAATATTTTTACGTATCCACTGAACCCGCTTGGGATCTCGGATATACATATACTCCGTGCTTATACTATTACAGTAGGTTTCTTCTAGATGGGCAATGATTTTATTAAGCGAAACTGGTCCCAAACCAATTTCATTTCCAGCCTGGAAAACGATCTCTAGATCGGAATTGTCCAACCCGTAATTTTCCAAAGAAAGGTCAGGAGAATAGGTGCGACGCGTGCGAACAGGATTCGTTAAAGTAAACAGGTGTCCACGGGTTCTATATCCGTGGATTAGGTCGATAACCTTGAATTCCTTGAGCGTTTGAGGAGAAGCCGCATCATCACCAAAATGAGAATTAGCTAAATCAAAGCCTGCAAAAAAAAGTCGCCAAGAGCGGTCAACAGAATCTGGTTTGTTGAGATATTGGGCGTATAATACGTCCAATTGTTTGGGGTCAACGTTGTTTAAAAACGATAGTGGATCCACGCTAATGAATTAGTTAAAAATGCCAGGGCGAAGTTACAACTGCTTAAACAATTGAGGGTAGGCTAATCTCACTAAATGTTAATCGATAAATATATGGATTCATGACGTGCGTTCTGTAACGGAACTAAGGAGATTCTCGAACGTTTTAAGGTGGTCAGAACTAAGGTCAAGCTGAGACAGTGCGGTACGCGCATTGTCTATATATACCATCATTGTTTTACGAGCCGCAATGTCAGCCCCTGATGCGATCATCGCCGAGCTTACGAGTGATATTTTATCTGTACTTTCTAAACAACTTGAGAGATTTTCAGGTAACATTCCCTTCGCTTTTGTATAAAGCCAAATAAAAGTCTTCTTTTCCGAAAGTATATCTCCCCCAACTTTTTTTCCCGTTATTTCTGAATCGCCGAAAGTATCTAGAAGATCGTCTTGGATTTGGAATGCAAGGCCCGTTTGTTCTCCAAACTTATACCAAAGCTCAACTCTTTCCTGAGAAGCACCAGCAGAAATAGCCCCCATTGCACATGAACAAGCAAGTAAAACTGAGGTCTTTAGACGAATCATTTCAAGATAATGCTCTGTGGTAACATCGTTCATATTCTCATACTCCATATCCAATTGCTGTCCTTCGCAGACTTCGCGAGATGTTCTATTGTAAATCTTTAATATTTCGAGAAGAGCGCTTTCGTTAACATCTTGAAGTGAAATACTTGCCAGAGTAAACATCGCATCACCACTCAAAATAGCCGCGTCTTCACCATAAACTTTATGGACCGTCAATTGCCCTCGTCTTATTGGAGCCTTATCCATAATATCGTCATGCATAAGAGTGAAGTTGTGAAACAACTCCACTGCGATTGCTGCTGGCATAGCTTTTTCAATCGAAGAACCCTCGGCTTCACAAACAGAAAGTGCTAAAAGTGGTCTAATTCGTTTCCCGTGGATATTTAACAGATACTGAATCGGTGCGTAAAGTCCGTCAGATGGAAATTCGGACAGAAACTTGTTAAGTCCCACACTAAATTTTTCATAAAGGGTTAATGTTGACATCCTGTTCCTCCTTCTTTTATCTGGACTTTTTTGCTATTTGAGCGAGAAGGTAATCTCCATATCCGCTTTTGCGTAGTGGATCTGCTAGCTCCTTCAACTCCGCATCGCTGATATAGCCCATTCTCCATGCAACTTCTTCGATGCTACCGATTTTAAGACCTTGTCTTTGTTCTACTACCTGGACGTATTGCGAGGCTGCGTGTAGACTTTCGTGTGTCCCTGTATCTAACCAGGCCATATTTCTATTCAGCTTACTGACCTTGAGTTTACCCCGTTCTAAATATGCTTTGTTTATATCCGTAATCTCATACTCTCCTCGAGCGCTTGGCTTGAGTTTTTTTGCAATCTCAACAACGTTATTGTCGTAGAAATACAGGCCTGGAATAGCGAAATTAGACTTGGGGTTAGCGGGCTTCTCCTCCAAGCTTATCGCATTACCTTCCTCATCGAAATCTACCACTCCGTACCTCTCTGGGTCACGAACATAGTAAGCGTATATGAGAGCGCCTTCTGTGGTAATATTGGAGCGCATTTGGCGTCCAAAATGATTTCCATGGAAGATGTTGTCTCCTAAAACTAGCGCTACATTGCTATCTCCTATAAATTTCTCGCCTATCACAAATGCCTGAGCGAGACCATTAGGAACCTCTTGCACAGCGTACTCAAAAGTACATCCAAGCTGAGATCCATCACCCAAAAGTCTTTTAAAAGCATCTGAATCTTCTGGGGTCGTAATGATTAGAATCTCTCTAATTCCCGCTAACATAAGCGTCGAAATAGGGTAGTAAATCATAGGTTTATCGAAGACAGGCATAAGCTGTTTACTCACTGCTTTCGTAAGGGGCCAAAGTCGAGTGCCGCTTCCGCCTGCTAAAATTATCCCTTTCATGAGTCTAATTTACGTCGTTTTACTAAATCTTCGTGCGACTCCTCACCTTTACCTGGAGTGATTCCAAATTGTACCTTTAATTTCTCAAGTTCGATATCGTCCTCCTCGTCTATTAACTCCATCATAGGCTCTTTGAAAGATTTCGTGGTAATGAATTTCTCGAAACTAAGTAGCAAGGACGGGAGGAGGAGGAGGTTAGCGAACATCGCTACGAAAAGCGTTACACTTACGAGGATTCCTAAAGAGCGAGTACCATCGAATTCAGACATAGAGAACATCATGAACCCACTAAAGAGAACGATAGAGGTGTACATCATACTAACTCCTGTTTCTTCAACTGCGAGAATGACTGCTCTCTTGATATTCCAGTTTAAGCGACTGAGTTCTTGCCTGTATTTCGCAAGGAAGTGAATGGTATCATCAACGGAAATACCGAAGGCTATAGAGAACACGAGGATGGTAGATGGTTTTATCGGAATGCCCGTCCAGCCCATTACTCCAGCAGTAAAAAGCAGGGGCATGATGTTAGGAATCAGGGCAATAAATACCATTCGGACCGAGGTGAATAGGAGGGCCATTAAAAGAGCTATCAAGGTGATCGCAAGGGAAATGCTGATTGCGAGGTTTTTTACGAGATAGTGAGTCCCCTCTAGCAATACGATACTTGTTCCGGTCAAAGTCACGTCGTACTTATCTTTTGGGAATATGGAGTCTATGCGGGGACGCAAATCGTCCATTAAGACGTCCATTTCCAGTGTGCCGATATCGGCAATTTGTGCAGAAATACGAGTTATCGTTTTCGAAGAATCGAGAAAATTCCTCAAAACACTAGACGCGTTTTCGCTGCCCTGAGCTTTCGTTTCAGTCCTACGAGTGTACGAGCGAAGTGTCATCTTCTCTCTACTAGAAATCGGAAGACGGTAACCTGATCTCTTGCCGTTATTTAAAGCCTGCATTGCAAATTTCGTTGCATCAACAGCAGACATACTTCTGCTGAACTCGGAATATTCCGCTAACAAGTTCTGCATACGTTCTATCTTCTTAAGGTTCTCAAGTGACAATGCATCGCCATCTTCCCCAGCATCAATAAGCATCTCAAATGGCATTACCCCATGGAAATTATCCTCTATCCAAGCCAGATCAGTTTTAACCCTATCATTGTCTGGGAGGTCATCGACGATATTACCAGTCGTTTTCATCTGCACCATTCCTAAAGTAGAAAGTCCTAAAACAACAACAGTAACGAAATAAACAAAGCGTCTTCTCACTTGAATGAGATGTGTAAACACCTGTACAATGTTGAACACCCACTTGCGATCTAGGTGGGACGTTTGGCGTTCAGCTGGAGGAGGGAGAAGAGTAAGAAGCGTGGGAATCAGTGTTATGGAAATCAGGAAGACCGCTAAAATATTAATAGCCGCAATCGTCCCGAAATCTTTCAATACGTCGCTCTCAGTGAACATGAAAGTCGCAAAACCCAACGCAGTTGTAATGTTTGTTAGCAGTGTCGCATTCCCCACCTTGGTAATCATCCTTTGCAAAGCCATCGCTTTGTTCCCATGCTTCTTATATTCCGCGTGATACTTGTTCAGCAGATAGATACAATTGGGTACTCCTATAACGATTATTAAAGGAGGGATAAGGGACATGAGGAGCGTGATGGGGATGTCGAAAAACGCGATCGATGCAGTAGCCCAAACAACACCTATCGCGACAACACTCAAACAAACCACTGCCGTGATAAAGTTTCTAAAGAAGAGGAGTAAGAGTAAGAACGTTACGAAAAGCGCCGCTCCGATAAACAAACCTATCTCACCTTTAATTTTATTCGTCATTTGGATTCTAACGAAGGGAAGTCCACTTATGTAGACTTTCATCCCCGTTTCCTCGCTCCATTTATCGGAAAGGGCTGTAATATCCTCAACCACTGTCCCTCTATTTTCAGAGTTAAAAAGCACGGGGTCTATGAAGACCATCATCAGGGTCGCGTCAGACCTGTCAGAGAAAAGCAACCCATCATAGAATGGTAAATTCCTCAGTTTAGAGAAGATTTCATCTATCCTTTCTTGGCTTAAAGCGGGGCCTCCTCTTGTTAAATCAGATGCCAACGGCACGACTTTAAAAGTCGCATCAGAAGTATCCTTCTCAACGGCAAAAGCTTGATTAATACTGAAAACAGAGTCAATAATTTGAGTCTCCACTCCGTCAACTACAACTCTCACATCACGGATATCTTCAGCAAGATGATACCAATCCTGGAAGCCTTCTGCATCATAAATCTTCGTGTTATCAATTCCGAGAACGAGTAGATTCCCCTCCGCCCCGAAATGCTCTAGAAACCTAATGTGGTCGATGTATGTAGAATCATCCTCAGGCAACAACCCCCCGAACTCATAAACAAGTCTAAGTTTCGGGATGTAAGTCGCCATAAAAACTGTCATACCACCAAGTGCGATAAGCACCGCAAAACGGTAGCGCAATAAAATTGAAGCTATTTTTGACCACATATGCCCGACAAAGAAACGACAGAGCGGGCAAGAGTTGGCTACCTTTGGCACCTAATTGCATCTAATTTTGCAACTGTTATGGAATCGTACGACGCAATCGTTATCGGAAGTGGTCCTGGAGGCTACGTAGCAGCTATCCGATCTGCACAACTTGGTAATAAAACTGCTATTATTGAGAAGTACTCAACATTAGGTGGAACCTGCCTCAACGTAGGGTGTATTCCTTCGAAAGCTCTACTCGACAGTTCTGAACATTATCACCGTGCTAAAGAGCAATTCTCTGCTCATGGAATCGGAGTGGGTACGTTATCTCTTGATTTCCCTCAAATGGTAAGTCGTAAAAATGAAGTGGTCGGTGATACTACTGCCGGAATTGACTTCCTGATGAAAAAGAACAACATCGACGTTCACCACGGCCTCGGAGCTTTCGTAGATTCTCACTCCGTTTCTGTCACTCCTACTAAAGGCGCTGTGTACCATCTGGGTGCGAAAAACATCATCATTGCTACCGGCTCTAAGCCTGGCTCCCTCCCATTTATCGAAATTGATAAAAAACGTATCATCACTTCTACTGAAGCTCTTTCTCTTGCCAAACTCCCCAAATCTCTAATCGTCATAGGAGGCGGTGTTATCGGGCTAGAGTTAGGATCTGTATATGCTCGTCTCGGAACGGAAGTTACCGTGATCGAATATATGGATGCGTTAATTCCCAATATGGATAGAACGCTCGGAAAAGATCTACTTCGATCATTGAAAAAACTAGGGATGAAGTTTCATCTTAAAACCGAAGTGAAAGAGGTCAAAGCTGCAGGGCGAAGCGTCACAGTAAAGGCCGACAATAAAAAAGGCGAAGAATTAACTTTTAAAGCAGAACACTGCCTTGTAAGTGTTGGGCGCAAACCGTTTACTGATGGTCTCAACCTTGAAGCCGTCGGCATCTATACTGACGAGCGCGGAATGATTCCAGTAGATGGAAACCTTCGCACATCTCAACCCCATATCTATGCTATAGGCGACGTTATTAAAGGCGCCATGCTCGCTCACAAAGCTGAAGAGGAGGGTGTGTTTGTGGCAGAAACGATGAACGGCGAAAATCCACACATAGACTACAACCTCATCCCGGGAGTTGTTTACACTTGGCCTGAAGTTGCATCTGTAGGCCGCTCCGAGGAGCAGTTAAAAGCTGATAAAGTCAATTATAAGGTGGGATCTTTCCCTTTTAAAGCCAGCGGACGTGCTCGTGCGAGTATGGATACTGACGGACAAGTTAAAGTTTTAGCTCATGCAGAAACGGATGAAATTCTAGGGATTCATATGATAGGCCCTCGAGCAGCCGACATGATCGCCGAAGCTGTCGTCGCAATGGAATTCCGTGCTTCCGCAGAAGACATCTCCCGCATGAGTCATGCCCACCCTACATTCACCGAAGCTCTGAAGGAAGCCGCTCTTGCAGCTACTGGGGATAGGGCACTTCACATTTAAAACATCATTCCTAAGTGCACGTCCCTGATTTAAATTCTCTCTGTGAAAGTGAATCTCACGTTGTACTTCTTTTTGACCCAACTCCAAACGCCTTTTGCTACTTAGGTATTGGATCCAAACGTGAACTTCTTTTCGAAAAACCCCAACCTGGTATTCTCAAGGCTCTCGAAGCTTTTAGTAAATCGGGAGGTTCTTGGACTTTCGGTTGGCTTGGATATGATCTAAAAAACGAAATCGAGCATCTTGAAACTCGCAACCCAAGCCCTCTAGGCCATCCCGTCCTCGCTTGGTGGGAGCCTGAAATCGCAATTAGATTTTCTGATTCATCTGTAGAAATTTTAAGTGGTGACAAAGATGACCCTCGAATGATAGAAGCACTTGAGTCAATTAAAAGGGAGAGTAAAGTTCAGGAAGGGATTCGAGGAGAAATGGTTTGGTCTTGGAAGAAAGCTGACTATTTCAAGGCATTAGACGAGGTAAAACGACTGATCCAACAGGGCGACGTGTACGAACTCAACCTTTGTATGCCCCTCAAAGGACGGGCCGATTCAAATGCGAGCTGGCCCCTGTTCCGTCGCCTACAAAGCCTAACCCAAGCCCCATTCAGTGCATACTTACAGTGCGGGTCTTACCGAATTATGAGCGGAAGCCCAGAGCGGTTTTTAAAGAAAGAAGCAGAGCGACTCATCTCTCAACCCATAAAAGGAACGGTCCGTAGAGGAGACTCACCCGAAGAAGATAAGGCCCTTGCCCACGCACTTCAGAGCAGCGAAAAGGAACGAGCAGAAAACGTGATGATTGTAGATCTCGTTCGAAACGACCTGAGTCGTGTCGCTGAAAAGGCCTCTGTAGAAGTAACTGATCTTTGCAGCATTTATTCTTTAGAAACTGTACATCAAATGGTTTCCACCATCGAATGTAGCATCTCCCCTGAAAAAGGACTTTCAGAGATCCTTCGCGCCACCTTTCCCATGGGATCAATGACGGGGGCACCGAAAATATCCGCCATGAAACACATAGATAGACTTGAATTAGAAGGACGTGGCGCTTATTCCGGATCCATTGGTTACATCTCTCCCACTGGCGATT
>Ga0209091_10003284_pt1 | contig 13086 bp, 16 predicted proteins | sample ArcticOcean_MG_C_6_FD_187438 | JGI IMG/M metagenome (GOLD analysis project Ga0209091, IMG submission 187438) | Marine microbial communities from western Arctic Ocean - ArcticOcean_MG_CB8_128 (SPAdes) (version 2) | ecosystem: Environmental > Aquatic > Marine > Oceanic | place: Arctic Ocean...
ACATTCTTTTGCAATACCATAGAAGAACCAGACATTGGAAATTTTATTTAATTCTCTAGATGATTTATCTTTTCCCCAGATAGTATGACCAAACAGTGTTTGCTCAATATAAATATCTTTACCGTCATCTATTTGATAAATATCCTGTAATTGAAAATCTGCATAAGGATAATCAACTTCTTCAGCAAAAGCATTTAGAGGAGCTAAAATTAAAAAAGTCCAAACAAAAATAAGAAGCAAAGTTAAAGGAATACGCACTCAATTTTATGACACAACTACTTGGTTTTATTAGGACTGAATCTTGTTAGAAAAAAGATTAAAATCTGAATTTTAGTATAGACACTCGTATTCCTCAAGACGTACAATATGTGGATTAGTTTTATAATCGCCAATTTCAAATTCTTTGAGTATACCTCTTTCTTTAAAAGCAATGAATCCCCAACCCCAAAAATGAGTATTGGTTCTATCAAATGCTGATGAAGATGATAATTCGCCATGACTGTCAACGTATGTCCAATCGCCCGTTACATTCGTTAAATTAAAATCATACCTTCTTGAGTCCCTAACCAAAGTTGCTTTGCCACTTTTTAATTCAAAAACACTATCTTCATAAACTAGCGTAACTATTAAGCTCACGTTTGCCGTAGTCATGTCTTGAAGACGTGTATCACATTTAATTTGGAATGTTTTTTCCACAACTTTAGCAAACGACTGATGTGAAAATAATAACAAACTCAGAAACATGTATAGAAATAGTTTTTTCATTTAAAATTTATCTGCACATATAAATGCTTGGATATTTGTATTAGGTTCAGCAATATTATATTCTTTATTACTCAGCTCATGTAAATTATGCAAATCAACAATATATAAAGTGCCATTTGTATTTGGTTTATACGTATAGTCAGGCTCCATTTTTAAGATATTTAGGTTCCAAAGTTTATCTGCATTGTGAAGTTCATTTTTATCTAAATCTTTTGAATCAAATCTATAATGTTCATATGCCGTAAATCCGTATTTCCCATAAAATTTTTTAATTATATAATCTGTTTTTTTATTTCTAAATATAAGTGTAACTTTACCCTCTCTTTCAAAATCCTCATCTTCATAGGTAATCATAGCACTTGTATCTATTATTAGTGTAGCTACTTCGTCAGCGAGATAATGATTAAAGTCATGATTGCTATCTTCTATCCACAAATCTTGTTTACACTTAACAGTAAAAATTTTACTAAACCCAACATTGCACCACAACAAACCCAGAAACATGTATAGAAATAGTTTTTTCATGTTATTTGGAATTAACACGGAATTTTAAAAGCAGAAAGTTCTTTCGTATCCACCTACTGTTCTTGTTCTACAGTTTGTTGGTCTACTTCTTAAAGACTCTGATACACTATTGTTACCCAGATGTTCCAAATTACCTTTTAAACTTTCGTAATGAGCATTTGTTGCTTCACCTGCAATTATACCTTCTTCTTTATATGGTCCACAATCAATACCACGTTCCTCAATCATTTCTCGTCTAGGTGTAGCATGTATATTTCCAGTAATTAGAGCTTCGTAATAATTAATGCACAAAGTAGACTCTGGAGTATTTACATATCTATTTTTGTCTGTGGTAAAACTTGCACCTAAAATCCCCTTACCACACCCTTGTAAGAATAAACCTAGAACCATGTATAGAAATAGTTTTTTCATTATCAACAATCAGTTTACATTATTATAGACACTATTTTACACGGAGTATTGATGATGTAAATTGTATTATTGTTAATTGTTATCAACCCTTTTATTGTTAACAATCATTTATCTACACTTTTAGATATAGTATTGATGATTTAATACCTTCTGTTCTTGAATAAAACAAACAGTGTAAACAAATAAACTATTTGAATTTATAAAATCTTTTATTGATAACAATAAATAATAGTACTTATTGGATAATGTTTTACTAGTTTACATTTAGTAACTTATTGTTTGTTACCAATGTGTTTAGTGTTGTTGTCTGAAGGTTAACAATATGTAAACAATATAGTGTAAAGTAACTTTTAGTGTTGTTAAATAAGTGATAAACAATATGTAAACAATATTGTGTAAAGTAACTTTTAGTGTTTTGAGAGAGGTTAGCAGTATATCTCTAGTTATCTCTAGGGGATACATACCATGCTTTTACATAGTCTATAATAGAACATTTACAAAACATTAGCTATTTAAGTAGAGTCATATTGACTCATGCTTGTCACACTGGTGTCACACAGTTGAATTAAAATGTATGTTTAATATTATTAACTAAAAAAATACAGGTTATGACAACTAAGAAAAGTGTGTGTTGGTGAATAAAGGTTACTTAGTAGAAAACTTAATGGATTTTCCTGGACATTAAATGGTAGCGGGAAGTGGAATCGAACCACTGACCTCAGGCTTATGAGTCCTGCGCTCTAACCGACTGAGCTACCCCGCCACGTTATTCTTGTTGATTTATAATAGATTTTATTTTTAGTGCAATCAAGTTTTTCCTTGATTTCCTTATTGACTGAGTCAAGAGTGTGATAAAGATATATGGCTTTTTAGTGAGTCAAGATTTAAACTAACATTTAGAGAAAATAATAAAAACTTTTATAAGTTAATTTAAATGTTTAGAGTATCCGAAACAAATATTAAAAACTTACTAATTATAGATGGTAAGCAATATGCAGATAATAGATGTTATCTAAGAGAACTAGTATCAGAAAAAGAAATAGGTAGTAAATTTAAATTTACTACTGTTTCTAAGTCTAAAAAAAATGTTTTAAGAGGATTACATTTTCAAAATGATAAACCACAAGGCAAATATATATCAGTTCTTAAGGGTAAAATTCTTGATGTTGCTGTCGATTTAAGAAAAAAATCTAAAACTTTTGGAAAAACTTTTTCTATAATATTAAGTGAAAAAAACTGTAAAGGTTTTTTTATACCACCTGGTTTTGCACATGGATTCCAAACATTAGATAAAGAAAATATTGTTTGTTATAGTTGTACTGAATATAGATCTATTGGTAATGAGCATGCATTAAAATTTAATGATCCTCGACTAAAAATTAAATGGTTTAAAAATAAACCAATAATGACAAAAAAAGACTGGAATGCAAAAACTCTAAATAAATTAATTCAAAACAAAACTATTAAACCTTAATTATTATTTAAAAAAATTGACCACTTTACATTCAAATAAAAAAATTATTGTTACTGGAGGAAATGGCAGGTTTGCACAAGTTTTAAAAAAAGAAAATAAAAAATTAAAAATTTTCTTCCCCTCAAAAAAAATATTTAATATTTTAGATGTAAATTCAATGAAGAAATATATTAGAAAAATTAAACCCAAATATATAATTCATTGTGCAGGTTTATCTAGACCAATGGATTTGCATGTTAAAGATATTAGTAAAAGTATAAATCTAAATATTATAGGAACAGCTAATGTAGTTAATGTATGTAATGAGTTTAATATTAAATTAATTTATTTTTCCACAGGTTATGTTTATGAAGGAAAAAAAGGTAACTACAATGAAAAAGACCCTGTGTTACCTATAAATAATTATGCTTGGTCAAAATTAGGTGGGGAGTCTTCTGTAATTTTATATAAAAAATCTTTAATTCTAAGAATTATAATGTGTGAAAGGCCTTTTTTACATGACTATGCTTTTTATGATATAAAAACTAATTTTGTGTTCCAAGATGAGGTTGCAAAAATTATTCCAAAGATTCTTAATGAAAAAGGAATTATAAACATTGGAGGAGAAATTCAATCAGTATTTAACTTTGCTAAAAAAACCCAAAAAAAAGTGATGAAATCTTCTGGGAAAAAAATATTTCCACCCAATCCTTCTATGAATATATCAAAGCTAAAAAAAATACTTTCTTAGTATCTCCTGAATGTACGATTAGATTACTGATTCTTTTTTTAGAAAACATAGAATTTTTAATACTATTTTATAAGCCAATATTGTAATAAAATTATCAATAATTACTTTTTTAAAATCCTTGATTTAAATCTATAGTAAGCGAAGTATTTTGAGGCTAGCTCAACAGCGCTTAAAAAATCTAAAATTAATATTTTTAAAAAAAATCTTATTACAAGTAAAGGTATCCTTTTTTTATATTTATTAACTAAATCCAAATGTTTGTTTATTTTGAAAAAATAATAATATCTATCAAAAGTAAAATTGTATTCTCTTATAAATTTTTTAATATATTTATTTTTAACCTTAATAATTCCATGTTGATGAATACACTTAGCTTCATAAACTTGAATAATAGATTTATTCAATTTTTTTATTCTTCGACACAAGTCGTAGTCAGAATAGTAAACAAAAAATTTTTCATCAAAAAATAAATTATTCTCCATAAAGTCTTTGGTTCTAAAAAGCATGCATGCACCCAATGTACCTTCCACACAAGTGTCTCCTTTCAGATCTAAAATAGTATCTGTTTCTCCATTTTCTGGTAAAAGTCCACCGGCATAAGTTAAATTATTATGCCCATCATACGAAGTTGGTGAAACAATATAACAATTATTATTTTCTGAAATTTTTTTAATTAAAATTGAGATATCTTGTTCTTTTATTATGCAGTCTGGTCCTAGCACTAATGTGAATTCAGTTTTAGATAATTTTATTCCTTGATTATATCCTGCAGAGAAACCATTATTTTTTTTATTCAATATATATTGATCAATAGAAAATTGTGATTCAATTTTTTTTTTTAATTCTAAATTTCCATTATTATCTATTATAATTTTTTTAAATGAATTTATTGTTGTTAATGTTTTAGATAAAAGTTTAAAAGCTTCCTTATATAAAACTATCACTATAGTTATATCTTTATGTAAATTAAATTTATTCATATTTTAAGTAAAGAATATTTTTAGTTTGATTATATTGCTTTTAAACAACTAATCTTATATCACCTCTTTGAAATGAAAAAAATATATTATGGAAAAGCTGTGTATGACAACAAAGAGATAAATGCTGTATTAAATGTATTAAAAAATCATAGCTTGAATTTAATTGATGGTCCACATGTCAAAAAATTAGAAAAAATAGTTGCAAAAATATTTGGTAAGAAATATGGGTTAATGGTTAACTCTGGATCTTCCGCTAACTTACTTGCTTTAAGCTCTTTCAAGTTTAAAAAAGGTTCTGAAATTATAACACCAGCCTTAACATTTTCTACAACAGTAGCTCCAATATATCAGCTAGGTCTAGTACCCCACTTTATTGATGCAATTGAAAATAAATTTTTAGCTAATCCTGATCAAATAGAAAAATGCATAAATAATAAAACTGTGGCAATTATGATACCAAATTTACTTGGTAATATAGCAGATTGGCCGAAAATAAATAAGATAGCTAAAAAATACAAATTAAAAGTTATTGAAGACTCTGCTGATACAATTGGGTATACCGTAAATAAAAAAATTAATGGTAACTTATCTAATGTAGCAACCAATAGTTTTTATGCCTCGCATATAATTAATGGTGCAGGATCTGGTGGTATCGCGTGTTTTAATGACTATAAACTTTATCAAAATGCTAAATTACTAAGAGGTTGGGGTAGGTCTTCCGCTACTATAAATGAATCAGAAAAAATTGAAGATAGATTTAATATTAAAGTATCAGGGATTCAATATGACAAAAAATATATTTTTTCTGAATTAGGATATAATTTCTTACCTTCTGAGATGTCAGCTGCTTTTGCAATTGAGCAAGTTAAAAAATTAAAAAACAATATTTCTTTAAGAGAAAATAATTTTATCTATTTAAAAAGATTTTTTAAAGATTATTCTCAGTATTTCAAATTACCAGAAACATATCATAATGTTAAAACTCCATGGCTAGCTTTTCCTCTAGTAATTAAAGCTAATAAAAAATTTAACAGAAGAGAAATGCAGATTTTTTATGAAAAAAATAATATTCAAACACGGACAATATTTACTGGTAATATATTGAAGCAACCAATTATGAAAAATTTATATTATAAATCACATAAAAATATTGCCCCCGTGGCAGACGATGTTATGAAAAATGGTATTCTTTTAGGATGTCACCAAGGATTAACATCAAAAGAATTAAAATATATTTGTTCTACTTTTAAAAAATTTGCAAAAATAAAAAAATTATAATTTTAAAAGCATTATTTTAAATATTTTCTTATTAAGTTGATAATTTTTATTTAAAGTTAGTAGTAAAAATTATTAGTAACAGTATAGTCAATTAATGAACAAAATGCTTTTTTCATTAATTATTATATTAATTTTAAGTACAACATTTGGCAATAAGGTAAACGTATTTAGGGGTTCATTCTTAAAATTCTTCAAAAAAAATTTACTTAATTGATGAAAATTTTAAAAAGACGATTTTTAAAAATATTTGGATTTTCAATTTTATCAACAATTCTATTGCCGTATAAACTTATATATTCAGCAACAAAAAAAATTATTAATCCAGACCTTTCAGAAAAACAAAAGAATATAATGTTTAATGAGGCTACTGAAAGACCGCACTCAAGTCCTTTAAATCATGAAAAAAGAAATGGTTTTTTTCATTGTGCCAATTGTGGCGCTAAACTTTTTTCTTCAAAAGCTAAATTTGATAGTAGCACAGGTTGGCCTTCATTTACTGAATCGTTACCAGGTGCATTTAAAACAAAAATTGATTATTCTTTAGGCATGAAGAGAATAGAATACCATTGTGCTAATTGTGGAGTTCACCATGGCCATGTTTTTGCTAATGGTTTATCCAAAAAAAGATTTTGTAATAATGGATTATGCTTAATTTTTAAACCTGATAGTTAAGGAATTAACCAGTTATCTTTATTAGTCTCCAAATCAAATCTAGCTCTTCGATGACCTTTAGCCGCTAAGTAAAGCCATTCAATAGATTTTATTTTACATTGTATAACAGTAAAATTTTTATAACCTTTCTCACTTTGTTCCATTGTAAATTCAAAATTATCTAATTTAGGTTTTAATCCAGATGTTGGAGTGGGGGATTCAGTACCAGGTCCATTATCAACTAAATAACATTTTCTACTGATGTGTCCTGTTTTTAGCCAAGACTCTTTAGTTATTTCATTATCATGATTAATAGTACACTCAACTTTAAGTCTAACTTGAATTTTTTCCTCTTTATCATAAAATAACATTGAAGCTTGATTATTTTTTTTTAATTTTTCTATTTTATTAGATCTAATATCACTATGAAATTGAACTATATCATTTTGTTTGTCAGATTTTCTTAGAACCACAATTCTTCCATCAAAATCAGATTGATTTCCACATATAAAAACAGGAATTCGAAACTGAGAACTTCTATCAGTCACAGCATTATTTAGTGTTGACCAAATTTTATTTTTTATTTCTGTAAAATCTTCATAGTATGCTGGTTGCATACAGTATTATTTTCTAAATCTTTTAATTAAACTAGATGTATCCCATCTATTACCACCCATTTTTTGGACTTCTAAATAATATTGGTCAACTATTTCTGTAACAGGTAATAAACAGTTATTTTTTTTAGCCTCTTCTAGTGCAATTTTTAAATCTTTTCTCATCCAATCGACCGCAAAGCCAAATTCAAATTTGTCTTCAATCATTGTTTTGTATCGATTTTCCATTTGCCAAGATTGTGCTGCACCTTTTGATATTACTTCAATAACATCTTCCATATTCAGTCCCGCCTTCATTCCAAAATTAATGCCTTCAGATAAACCTTGAACAAGTCCAGCAATACATATTTGATTAACCATTTTCGCTAGCTGTCCACTACCTGATGGGCCAAGTAGTTTAATTTTTTTACTATAACAATCAATTATTGGTTCAGCTTTTTGAAAAGCCATCTTACTTCCACCAACCATTACAGTTAAGGCACCATTTTCAGCACCTGCTTGACCACCCGAAACCGGTGCATCTAGAAATCTAAAACCATGTGCCTCAGCAGATTTAGAAAGTTTTCTAGCAATATCTGCAGAAGCAGTAGTGTTATCAATGTATATAGAACCTTTTTTAATTGTATTAAATATTCCATCTTTTCCAATTGCTACTTCGGCTAAATCAATGTCATTCCCCACACAAGAAAAAACAAAATCTGAGTCTTGAGCTGCTTCCGCAGGAGTGTTTGCAATTTTTCCCTTATATTCTTTAACCCATTTTTCAGCTTTTGTAGTAGTTCTATTATAAACAGTTACATTGTGTCCTGCTTTTGATATATAACCAGCCATTGGATAGCCCATTATACCAAGTCCTATGAAAGCAACATTACAAACCATAATTTAATATGTTTAAAAATTTAAGTTTAAAAGTAATTTTATTTGGTTTCATATTTACATTTTTTTCAAGTTTTGGACAGAGTTATTTTATTGGAATATTCAATTCAAGTATTAGAGCTGACTTATCAATTACACATGGACAATTTGGCACAATTTATGCCTCAGCTACTTTACTTAGTAGTTTAATTTTGATTTGGGTAGGAAAGAAAATTGATGATATGGAAGTATTTAAATTTTCTATGTTTGTTATAATTTTACTTTCATTTGCTAGTTATTTTTTTTCTACAATTAAAATAATACCTTTTCTTTTTATAGGGATATTTCTTCTTAGATTAAGTGGTCAAGGACTTATGTCTCATACTGCCACTACAACAGTTTCAAGATTTTTTGAAAAAACAAGAGGGAAAGCTTTAAGTATAACTTGGTTAGGGTTATCTACTGCAGAATTTATTTTACCTGTTTTAATTGTTTTTTTATTAACCATTATAAGCTGGAGAGAAATTTGGTTTGCTATTTCTTTATTAGTTTTGTTTATATTACCTATAACCTCTTTTTTGTTGATTAAAAAACTTAAGCTAGACTCAAGAGAAGATTCAAAAGAAAATATAATTAATAATAACATAAAACAATGGACTAGATATGAAGTTATTAAAGATTTTAGATTTTATATTATAGCTTTAAATATGCTAGGAATGCCTTCTGTGGCAACGGGTGTTTTTGTTTATCAATCATTTATTATTTCCTCAAAAAACTGGGGCCCTTTTGTTTTTGCTCAATCTTTTATGGTTTATTCTGTTCTATCAGTAATAACATTATCTATCTCTGGTTACTTGATTGATAAATTTACTAGCAGAAAATTATTAATTTATATGAACATACCACTACTACTAGCTGTAATGGTTTTGAATTTGTTTGATAATCCACTTTCTTCTTTTATTTTATTGGGCTTGATAGGTATTTCTAATGGTTTTGCAAATGTTTTAGGCTCATCAACGTGGGCCGAAATATATGGAGTAAAATATATCGGTGGAATAAAAGCAATCACTACTGCAATGATGGTATTTGCAACGGCAACTGGTGCTGCAACTTTTGGTATTTTAATAGATGTGGGCTATTCAATTAATTTTATAGCCTTAATCAGTAGTATTTATATAGCTTTTAGTCTTATATTACTGTTTCTTTTTAGAAAAAACATAGAACCTGTTTATTTATAAATATTTCTTGATTTTTTAATATCATCAATATACACAACCGGGCATGGCAAGAGTTACAGTAGAAGACTGCATTGATAAAGTTGATAGTCCTTATGAATTAGTGCTTGTTGCAAAAGAAAGAGCGACACAACTAAATTCTGGAATTGAACCTACAGTCGAAAGAGATAACGATAAAAATACCGTTATAGCTTTAAGAGAAATAGCCAATGAAAATATAAAAGTTTCAGACCTTGAGGATAGTGCGGTTCATAAGTTAAGAAAACATGTTGAGCAGGTAGTAGATGATTCAGAGAATGATGAAGAAGTAGGTGATGATTTTGCCAGTTTGTATAAAGGGGAAATTTCTAAAAGTGGAACACCAATATTACCATCTAAAAGAGCAAGGAAAACGCCAGAAAAAATTCAAGTAGCCATACCAGAGGAAAAAACTCAAGAACAAGTGAACACCGATCTAGAATCAAATGAAAAAGAAAAAGATGAAGATGTTTCTATTGATGAATTAAAAGAACAAGAAGCTGAAAATAACGAAAATATAGACGAACAAGAAAATAGCTAAAAAAATATAAACATACATATCTATTGTGTATTTTTCCAAAAATTATAACCTCGAAATCACTTTAAAGACATGGTTAGAAATATAATAAGTAGAAAAATTTCAGTAGCACCCATGATGGATTGCACTGATAGACACAACCGTTTTTTTTTGAGGTTAATGAGCAAAAATGTAATGCTCTATTCTGAGATGGTTGCCACCAAATCAGCAATACATGGAGATAGAAAAAAAATATTATCTTTTAGTCCAGAAGAAAAGCCTTTGGCTCTACAAGTTGGCGGATCTGACAAAAAGGAGTTAGCCGAGGTATCTAAAATTGCTGAAGATTTAGGATATGATGAGATTAATATAAATCTTGGTTGTCCGAGTAAAAAAGTACAAAAAAACAAGTTTGGCGCTTGCTTAATGAAAGAGCCAGATTTAGTTGCAGAATGTATTAATGAAATGGTTAACTCTTGCAAAATACCAGTTACAGCCAAAACAAGAATAGGCTTTGATGATACTGAAGAATTTGATTATTTAAATAAATTTATTTTAAAAATGAAAGATGTTGGATGTAAAACATTTATTTTACATGCGCGTAAAGCAATACTAAAAGGTTTATCTCCTAAACAAAACTTAAATATACCAAAATTAAATTATGGAATGGTTTATAAAATTAAAAAAGAAAATCCAGACTTAGAAATTATTATCAATGGTGGCATTAGTAAAACTAACGAAATAAAAGATCATTTAAAGTTATGTGATGGTGTTATGATTGGAAGATCTGTATATCAAAATCCTTATTCTCTGGTTGAAATTGAAAAAGAAATATTCAATACGGAAAATAAACCAACAAGAGAAGAAGTTGCCGAAAGATTACTAGAGTATTTAGAAAAAGAAGTTAAACTCGGGACTAAAGTAAATCATATCATGAGACATACAGTTGGATTATATCATGGTCAGATAGGATCAAAAGATTGGAAAAGATATTTAAGTGACAATATGATGGCACGAAATTCAGATTTTGAAAAAGCTAAACATATTATGTCAATAGTTCAAAATAATGAAAAATCAAATCAAGCTATATTGTGATTGAAAATTTAGATCAAAATCAAATAATTTATTTCATATCAATAATGGCAATTGTTGCTATACCAGTTGGATTTGTAGCAGGGTTATTTGGTATTGGTGGAGGTTTAATTTCTGTTCCTTTTTTATTTTACATTTTTGGCAAACTTGGTTTAGACCAAGCTTATATTATGCATTTAGCTGTTGGAACTTCATTTGCAATTATTATTCCCACATCCATGATTTCTGTAATTACACATCATAAATTTAAAGCAGTAGATTTTAATATTGTTAAAAGTTACGGTATTTTTGTAGTTTTAGGTGTTACTTTTGGAACTATTTATGCAGCAACATTAAAAACAGAGTCTCTGGTTCTCTTTTTTTCTTTAGTTATATTTTTTCTAGGTTTTTATCTATTATTCTTGAAAGAAAAAGAGTCTAAGATTTCAATTAAAATCAAATTAAAGTATAAAATTTTTTTTGGTTTTGTTGTTGGATTTATTTCAGCCCCAATGGGAATCGGTGGCGCTATAATGAATGTTCCAATACTAAAATTTTTTGGGTACACAATTAATAAAGCCATTGGTAGTTCTGCTGCAATTGGGTTTTTAATATCTATTTTTGGATCGATAGGATTTTTAATAACTGGTAGTTATTTAAAAACAAACATACCTTTAAGTATTGGTTTCTTAAATATTCCTGCTTTTTTAATATTTGTACCGATAACTATGTTTATGGCTCGAGTAGGTGCGTCAACAATTCACAAAATTGATAAAAACAAAATTAGTGTATATTTTGGCATATTTTTAATTATAGTTGCATCAAAGTTTTTATATGAATATTTAAAAATGATTAAATAAAATAGAAAATGCAAACTACTATAGAATTTGTAAAAAAAATGAAAGATTATGGATTAGATCATTCTAATTTTTACTGCATTATGCCTGTACCTGGAACACCAATATATGATTATGCTATAAAAAATGGACATCTTCCAACAAATTATAATCCAGATAGTTTTCAGTGGACAAGAGCTAATTTGAGAAACATTTTAGTGTCGCAAGATGAATTAGAGTTAATAAGGGACAAAGCATGGAATGATTGTAATAGTGATTCCTTTAAAGAATCAAGGAGAAAATGGGTAGTTAATTCAAACACAACTTCTTAACAAATTAATTTAATAAAACTTATTAGTTGAAAAAATATTTATTAAATAATGAAAAATAATGAAAAATAATGAAAAATAATGAAAAATAATGAAAAATAATGAAAAATAATAAAATTATTGAAGGTACTTTTTTTAAAATTAATAAAAAAATAAAAAAAAAAATTGAAGCTAAATATCATAAGATAAATGATTGGGTAATGGACCCTAAGGGATATTTTTTAATTGCAATTGATAGAAAAGAAAAAATGTTGAGAGTTGGATATTGCATTTTTAAAAAACTTGGCACCAAACCAATAAATGATATGGTTTCTGTAGTTTCTGGGAAAACAGCAATCAAAATTGTTAATACTTTAATTAAATATAAATATATATCTAGTTTACAACATGCTGCGGACATGGGCATTGAATTGTGTAAAGCAGAATTAGCTTTAAAATATAAACTAGAATATATTCAGGATAAAGATTTAGAATTAAAAAAGAAAAACAAAAATTAATTTTTATAAACAATTAAAGGAAACAAGTACGTAAATTCTATTTTATACTACTTTAATATTTGGCAAAGGAAAAATGAATTTTGTACCTTTTTTTCTCATTTTAATTTCTCTTTGTAAGATTTCATTCTTAAAGTGCCATGCTAAAACTAAGTAATAATCTGGATTAATTTTTCTAGATGCATTTTCTGATATAATTTTAATATTTGACCCAGGTGTAAATAAGTTATTTTTTTTAGGATTTCTATCTGAAATAAATTTAATTTTCTTATTATCTAAGTTATAATACTGAAGTAATACGTT
>Ga0209091_10003291_pt1 | contig 13060 bp, 10 predicted proteins | sample ArcticOcean_MG_C_6_FD_187438 | JGI IMG/M metagenome (GOLD analysis project Ga0209091, IMG submission 187438) | Marine microbial communities from western Arctic Ocean - ArcticOcean_MG_CB8_128 (SPAdes) (version 2) | ecosystem: Environmental > Aquatic > Marine > Oceanic | place: Arctic Ocean...
GAAAGACAAAACTAGCACATACTCTAAACGGAAGCTCATTGGCCCTGCCAAGAGTATTAGCTACACTCCTCGAAAATAATCAAACAGATAAAGGTATCGTCATCCCGAAAGTATTAGTCCCTTACACGGGGTTTTCTATAATTGATTAATTATGAGAAAGATAAAACCAAAAAAATATTTAGGTCAACATTTTTTGAATGACGAAAATATAGCTAGAAAAATTGTTGAATCTTTATCAATTTCAAATTATTCAAATGTTCTTGAAATAGGACCTGGAACAGGGGTTTTAACTAAATACTTAATTGAAAAAAAGATTAATTTAAAGTTAGTTGAAATTGATAGTGATTCTGTCAATTTTCTTAAATCTAATTTTCAAATAGACCCTTTGATTATCTTGGAGAATGATTTTTTAAAATTACAATTAGATGATGTCTTCACTGATAAATTTGCAATAATAGGTAATTTCCCATATAATATTTCAACTCAAATAATTTTTAAAGCCCTTGAATATAAAAACTTAATTCCGGAGTTAATTGGTATGTTTCAAAAAGAAGTAGCTGAAAGAATTTGCGAAAAAAAAGGAAGTAAAAAATATGGAATACTATCTGTTTTAACTCAAGCATATTATGATACAGAGTATTTGTTTTCTGTACCTCCTTCAGTATTTACTCCACCACCAAAAGTTGTTTCTGCGGTTATAAAATTAGTCCGTAAAAAACAAACAGAAATTAATTACAACGAAAAGCTTTTCTTCAAAGTTGTTAAGCAATCATTTCAGCAAAGAAGAAAAACATTAAGAAACAGCTTAAAAACTTTTAATTTAACGGATAGTTTAAGAGAAGATACTATCTTTGATTTAAGACCAGAGCAATTATCTGTAAAAGATTTCATTCATTTGACAGATCTAATTGACAAAAATATTTAGATTTTTGAATAACACTGAAACAAATACAAAATTTAAATTAACTGATTTTTTAATTAAACAAGTAATTGATTTAATTATAAATAAAGATGATATATCATTATTAAATAAATTTAATGACTTACATCATGCAGATATAGCAGAAGTTTTAGAACAACTACATTTTGATCAAGCTACCTATATAATTAAACTTTTAGAGAGTGATAAAACCTCTGAAGTTCTTATGGAGTTAGATGATGATTTTAGGGAACAGATATTAAAAAATCTATCTCCTAAAGAAATTGCTAAAGAAATTGAGGAATTAGATACTGATGATGCTGCAGATATAATTTCCGAGCTTCCTATTGATAAACAAAATAAAGTTATTTCTAAAATAATCGATGCTGAACACAAAGCGGACATTAAAGAGTTATTAGAATATGATGAAGATTCTGCTGGTGGTCTTATGGCAAAAGAGCTAGTTAAAGTTAATGAAAACTGGACTGTAACTAAATGTGTCAAGGAGATGCGAATTCAGGCTTCAGAAGTTACTAGAGTACATTCAATTTATGTTGTTGATGATAAAAACAAATTAGTAGGAAGATTATCTCTTAAAGACTTATTAGTAGCTAATACAAGGTCAAGTATTCAGTCAATATATATAGCTAAAGTAGATTCTGTAAATGTTAACGATGAAGCAGAAAGTGTAGCTAATATTATGCAAAAATATGATTTAGAAGCGATACCTGTTGTTGATGATGAAAATACTTTATTAGGTCGAATTACTATAGATGATATTGTTGACTTAATAAAAGAAGAAGCAGAAAAGGATTATCAATTAGCGGCTGGTATATTACAAGATGTTGATGTCGACGATACTATATTGCAATTATCACGTGCGAGACTGCCCTGGCTATTCTTAGGGCTCTTGGGTGGTATAGGTGCAGCAATAGTAATGGGAACTTTTGACGATATTTTGCTTAAACATCAAATTTTATTTTATTTTACCCCGTTAATTGCAGCAATGGCTGGAAATGTAGGGGTGCAATCAAGTGCAATTATTGTACAAGGACTTGTTAATGATGACATAAGAGGCAGTGTTAATAACAGGCTGCTAAAAGAGACTTTTTTATCAATATTGAATGGTGCTATTTTAGCAGTCATTTTATTTTTATTTATTATTACATGGAATCCTGATGAATATCTAGTTGCATTAGCTATTTCAATTTCATTAGTGATTGTAATTATTGTAGCTGGAATTATAGGTACTTTTATACCACTTTTTTTAGATAAAAGAGGTATAGATCCAGCGATAGCAACTGGTCCATTTATTACTACAAGTAATGATATTTTTGGTATTTTAATTTATTTCTATATTGCTAAATTAATTTTGCCTTTATAATGAGGATTCTTCATATTGATTCAAATCACCCCTCGCTAATTCCCATGTTAATAAAAAATGGTCATGTGAATCATTCGGATTTTATTTCATCAAAACATGATATAGGTTTGGTTATTAAAAATTATGATGGATTAATTTTGCGAAGTAGGTTTAAAATTGACAAAGAATTTATTGACAAGGCTATTAATTTAAAGTTTATAGCTAGAGTAGGGTCTGGAATTGAAAATATTGATTCTAAATACGCCAAAACTAAAAATATTGAGGTTATATCTTCTCCGGAAGGGAATAGTAATGCTGTAGGGGAGCATGCCATGGGTTTACTATTATCTTTATTAAATAACATTAATACATCATCAGTGCAAGTTAAAAAAGGGGTATGGGTTAGAGAACAAAACAGAGGTCATGAATTAGAGGGAAAAACAGTTGCTATATTAGGTTTAGGTAATACTGGAAAAAGTTTTGCAAAAAAAATAGCTGCCTTTAATTGTAATATAATTTTTCACGATATAAATGACGATATTAAAAGTGATATTGCGAAAAAATCCTCTTTAGACGATATTTATGAAAATGCCGATGTTCTTAGCCTTCACTTACCGCATACAAATTTAACATTTAACTTATTTAATAAAACTTTCATTGAAAAATTTAACAAGCCCTTTTGGCTGTTAAATACAAGTAGAGGATCTATAGTTAATACTGCAGATTTAATTGAAGCTCTTAAGACAAATAAAGTTTTAGGTGCAGGTCTTGATGTGTTAGATATTGAAAGTTCATCATTTACTGAAATCATCAATGATAAAAATGAAGATTTCCATAAATTAAGTTCTTTTAAGAATGTAATCATTACCCCTCATATAGCTGGTTCGACATTTGAAAGTAATATTAAGCTATCAAAAATTGTTGTAAATAAAATCAATAATTATTTTAAATAACTATGAAAAAAATCTTAGTACTTTGCACTGGAAATTCTTGTAGAAGTCAAATTGCACATGGATATTTAGAATTCTTTGGAAAATCTAATGTTGAAATATATAGTGCAGGGGTAGAAGTTCATGGAGTTAATCCAACAGCTATAAAAATTATGAGGGAAGACGATATAGATATCTCTTATAATACATCCAACCATGTTGATGAGTATCTATATATCAATTTTGATTACATAATCACAGTTTGTGATCACGCTAAAGAGAGTTGTCCATTTATCCAACATAAAACCGCTGTGTTGATTCATGAAAATTTCTTTGACCCTTCTAAAGCTAATTCTAAATCAAAACTATATCTAGATGGTTTTAGAAAATTGAGAATTCAAATGAAGGAATATTGCAAAGATTTTATTAATAAAATAGGGTGAGAATTATCTGCAAATAAACTGTGAGGTATTGTTGTACATCTGATCAATTAATATGTCTTTATTCTTTTTAAACTCATTAATAGTTTTTTTCTCTAAATTTCTAACAGTGTATAGGTTTAATTTTTTTTCAATATGAATTTTGAAATTAGATTTTAATTCATCTGTTAATTCATCTATGTTGTTATAGTCATCTTCCACACATAAAGTTAGGCTAATTGCGGAATTTTGGGTTAAGTTTATCTTTATTTTATTTTTAGATAATAAATTTAAAATTGATTTTGTTTTATCATTAATTGTAAACGAGAAATCTAGAGAAGAAATACTTATTAAAATTTGATTCTCTTTTAGAATATAGCAAGGTATTTTAGGGAATAATGTTTTTGACTTGCTAACACATGTACCTGTGCCTGTTGGGTTGTTGTAAGATTTTACATACAAAGGAATTTCCTTTTTCTGTAATGGCTGAATAGTTTTTGGATGTATAACAGAAGCACCATAAAATGCTAATTCAATTGCCTCATCATAAGATATTTTTTCTAAGAGAATTGTATTATTGAATTTTTTAGGATCTGCATTTAATATGCCATCTACATCTTTCCAAATAGTTACTGAATTTGCACTTAGACAGTAGGCGAATACGGCCGCTGTATAATCGCTAGCTTCTCTACCCATTGTTGTAGTAAAATTATCTTCATTACTAGCAATAAAACCTTGAGTTAAAGTTATGTTTGAATCAAATTTTGCTTTCAAAATATTTTTTTTAGTTATTTTCCAATCAATATTTGAATTCCTATAATATGAATCAGTTTTTATTAACTCCCTAACATCTTTATAGCTGCTTTTTATTCCAATAGAAGTAAGATATTCGTTTAATATTTTTGAAGATAATATTTCACCGAATGAAATTATTTGATCATAAATAAAATTATAATTTGGTGATTTATTTTTTTTAAAAAAATTAGAAATTTCTATAAAATCATCTTTTATTATTTTATAGATAGCATGGTTTTCTGTAAATAATTCTTTTAATATATTAATATGAAAATTGTGCAATTCAATTATTGAATTTGTAAATTGATCACTATCCTTAAGGTAAAGTTCAATAATATTTTCAAATGCATTTGTTGTTTTCCCTATAGCTGATACAATCACAATGGTATTATTACAGTCAATATTTTTTAGTATATCAGCAACTTTTTTAATATTAGTTGAATTTTTAATAGAGGCTCCTCCAAATTTTAAAATTTGCATCGTTTATTTATAATTTTTTAATCCATTACTATCTAGGTGAATTATACTCCAATCTTTTTTTATTCGAGCGCCTTTTTTTAGATAAAATTTAATTGCCTTTTCATTCCAGTTAATTACCTCCCATGACACTCTTTTAACATTTAATTTTTTAGCGTACATAACAACTGAGTCAAGCAATAAACTTCCAATTCCACTACTTCTCATTTTTTCTGTAACTATTAAATCTTCGAGATGAATTGTTCTTCCTTTCCATGTGGAATATCTATTATAGATTATTGCAGCTCCGACTATTTTGTTTTCATTTTTAGCTACAAAAGATTTAAAATAAGAGGTTTCTTTAAACCCATCATTTACCAGTACTGTAGAATCAATCTCAACTTCCTTTGGTTCTTTTTCAAAATTAGCAAGCTCTTTTATTAGATTCATCACCTCTATCATATCCTCTTTTTGAGCCTCTTTTATTACAATTTTCATAATTTAAATATTATATCAAATATAGTTATATAATAAAAATTTATATCTAAATTTAAACAAATAAATGGATATACATTTTGACAAATAAAAACCAAACTCTTGGAGAATTTATCATTGAAAACCAGAAATCTTTTCAATATTCTTCCGGGGAGCTTTCGTCATTAATTAATTCGATAAGACTTGCAGCTAAAGTTGTAAATTTTCAAGTCAATAAAGCAGGTTTAGTTGATATAATAGGAGACCGAAATACTATAAATACTCAAGGTGAAGAACAGCAAAAATTAGATTTTTATGCAAATAATATATTTATAAATGCCTTGAGAAATAGAAATATCGTCTGTGGAATTGCCAGTGAAGAGGAAGATGATTTTATATCAATTAATAGTTTAGATGAGTTAAATAACAATAAGTATGTTGTTTTAATAGATCCGCTTGACGGATCATCTAATATTGATGTAAATGTTTCTGTGGGTACAATATTCTCTATTTATAAAAGAGTTAGTAAAACAGGCAATAAGGTAGTCCTTGATGATTTTTTACAAGAAGGAAGTAAACAAGTTGCTGCTGGATACATCATCTACGGAACTTCAACCATGTTAGTTTACACAACAGGTTTTGGAGTTAATGGGTTTACATTAAACCCTGCTATTGGAACCTTTTATTTATCCCATCCAAAAATTTCATTCCCTAAAAATGGAAATATTTACTCTATCAATGAGGGTAATTATGTACAATTTCCGAAGGGTGTTAAAGATTATATTAAGTATTGTCAAAGTGAAACAAACAAGCCAGCATATACATCAAGGTATATTGGATCTTTAGTTTCTGATTTTCATAGGAATATGATAAAAGGAGGTATATACATGTATCCAAACACCTCTAAAAACCCTAACGGTAAATTAAGATTACTTTATGAATGTAATCCAATTGCATTTATTTGTGAGCAAGCCCAGGGAATAGCAACGGATGGCCACTCTAGAATATTAGATGTTAAACCTAGTACATTACATCAACGTATTCCTTTTTATTGTGGTAGTTCAGACATGGTAAAAAAGTTAAAATCTTTAATGAATAATAATTAAATTTCTAATTTCAAATTTTATATTTGCATTAAATTTAAAAAGTGAGTAATATACATATCTCGCAACTTCTTGGTGAGTCTTTGCAAATGCAAAAACTTGAGGCCTCTATTTCCAAAAATGAAAACAAAACACTTTTAAAAGGGTTAGTTGGATCTTCATTATCTTTTGTAATTTCATCAATTTTTTCTAAAAAATCAACTTCAATTTTATTTATTTTAGAAGACAAAGATACCGCTGCATATCATTTTAATGATTTAGAAAAATTAAGTAATAAAAAAGTCCTTTTTTACCCAGAGAGTTATAAAAATCCTTACGCAGCTAGCAATACTGACAACTCTAATATTCTATTAAGAGCGGATGTGCTAAATAAGATTAATTCGCTTACCGAGGGATTCATCGTAGTTACTTATTATAAAGCATTATTTGAAAAAGTAGTTACAAAATTAGAATTACAGAAAAACACATTAAAAATTAAAGTTGGAGATGAATTATCGATAGATTTTATTAATGAAATGCTATTTGAGTACGAGTTTTCTAGAGTAGATTTTGTAACACAGCCTGGTGATTTTTCTGTGAGAGGAGGGATTATTGATGTATTTTCTTTTTCTAATAATGAGCCATATAGAATTGAATTTTTTGGTGATGAAATCACTAGAATTAGATCATTTGATTTAGAATCTCAACTGTCAATTACTAATTATAATGATATTAAAATAATCCCTAATATCCAATCTGATATCAAAATAGAAAACAGAATAAATTTCCTTGATATTTTGCCATCAGATAGTATAATTTTTTCTAAAGGTTCAAAATTTTTATTAAAAGAAATTAAGATATTATTTGATAAATCTGTTTCAACATACAAAGACTTGTCTAGTACTACTGTTCAACTAAAGCCAAATGAATTGTTTAGCTCGTCCAAAGAGATTAAAACGAGTTTAATAAAATATAACTTAGTTGAAATAGGCTCTAACTCTATCTTTAGTGAAAATATAATTAACTATAATACTAAACCTCAACCTTCTTTTAATAAATCCTTTGAGTTATTAATAGATAACCTGAACAGTTACACAAAGCTTGGGTTTAAAAATTACTTGTGCTGTGCAAATAAACAGCAGCAAAATAGATTTACTGATATTTTTGAAAATCTTGATTTAGATGTAAATTATATTCCAGTTATTCTTCCACTATTCAAAGGTTTTATCGATAACGATAATAAAATAATTTGTTATACTGACCATCAGGTATTTGACAGATACCACAAGTATAAAATAAAAGATGTTTACGCAAAGAAACAAGCGTTAAATATAAAAGAGCTTACAAAGTTAAAAGTAGGAGATTTTATTACTCATATTGATCATGGTATTGGTAAATTTGGTGGATTAAAAAAAATAGATGTTGAAGGAAAAATGCAAGAATCAATAAAGTTGATTTATGGAGATAGAGACACCCTTTACCTTAGTATACATTCTTTACATAAAATAACTAAATATAACAGTAAAGATGGTAAAGAACCAAAAATATATAAATTAGGGAGTAAAGCTTGGAAAATATTAAAGCAAAAGACAAGATCAAAAGTAAAAGTAATTGCTTATGATTTAATTAAGTTATATGCAAAAAGAAAAAATCAAAAAGGGTTTCAATATTCTCTGGACAGCTCTCTTCAACATGAATTAGAAGCCTCTTTTATTTATGAGGATACTCCTGATCAAGTAAGCTCCACTGCTGATGTTAAAAAAGATATGGAAAGCCTTCGCCCAATGGATAGGTTGATTTGTGGTGATGTTGGCTTTGGGAAAACTGAAATAGCAATTAGAGCTGCATTTAAAGCTGTCGATAATAATAAACAAGTTGCTATTTTGGTCCCTACTACTATATTAGCTTTTCAGCATTACAAAACTTTTTCTTCTAGACTAAGTGATTTTCCAGTATCGATAGATTATTTAAATAGGTTCAGAAGTCCGTCAGATAAAAAAAATATTATCGATGAAATATCGAATGGTAAAATAGATATTATAATTGGCACCCATCAACTTGTTAATAAGAATATAAATTTTAATGATTTAGGATTACTAATTGTTGATGAAGAGCAAAAGTTTGGTGTTTCAATTAAGGAAAAACTGAAAAATATTAAAGAAAATGTTGATGTTTTAACCTTGTCAGCTACTCCAATTCCAAGAACACTTCAGTTTAGTTTAATGGCAGCTAGGGATTTATCAATAATAAATACTGCGCCTCCAAATAGATATCCAATTTCTAGTGAAGTTGTCCGTTTTAGTGAAACTATAATTCGCGACGCAATTACATTAGAAATATTAAGAGGAGGTCAAGTGTTTTTTATTCATAATAGAATAGAAAATATTAATGAAGTCGCTGGTTTAATCCAGAGATTGATTCCCGACGCAAAAATTAAAGTTGGACATGGAAGACTTGAAGGTAAAAAATTAGAGCAATTAATGTTAGACTTTATGGATGGTTCATTTGATGTATTAGTGAGTACTACGATAATTGAAAGCGGCTTAGATGTACCTAATGCAAATACTATCTTTATAAATAACGCAAATAATTTTGGATTAAGTGATCTACATCAAATGAGAGGTAGAGTTGGGAGGACTAATAAAAGAGCATTTTGTTATTTTATAACTCCTGAATACTCAACAATGACGGATGATGCTAGAAAAAGAATTACCGCTTTGGAAGAACACACAGCGCTTGGAAGTGGATTTAATATAGCTATGAAAGATTTAGAAATTAGAGGAGCTGGAGATTTACTTGGTGGTGAGCAGAGTGGATTCATTAATGATATGGGTTTTGAAACTTATCAAAAAATATTAAATGAAACTATAGAAGAATTAAAGCAAAATGAATTTAAAGACTTGTATAGTGATCAGAAAATAGAAAGCTATGTTAGAGAAGTTTCTATAGACACAGATTTTGAATTATTATTTCCGGATTCATACATAAAATCTGTAAATGAGCGTTTACAGCTTTATTCAGAACTGAACAAAATCAAAAACATATCTGAGCTAAATAATTTTGAATCAATGCTAGAGGATAGGTTTGGAAATATTCCTTATCAAGTTGAAGATCTATTAATAACTGTAAAAATTAAATGGGCTGCTATAGAGTTAGGTTTTGAAAAATTAATAATGAAAAAAGGGATTATGAAGGCTTATTTTATAAAAGATAAAAACAGCAGTTATTTTAATTCAACTATTTTTACTTCAATTTTAAATTATGTAAGTTTAAATTCTCAAAATTGTAAACTTGAAGAAAAATCAACTCTTCAAGGATCAAAATTGGTCCTGACTATGAAAAAAATAACTAATGTTGATAGAGCATTGTTAGCTTTGGAAGGCATAAAATTTTAATTGATAAAAACCACTTTACTTGCCGACTGATTAACTTTAAGCTTTATATTCCTACCTAAGATAATAGGATAGTTAACTTTTTCGTGACCAGCAGGAAAATCAAATAAAACAGGAAAGTCATATTCTTTTAATAAATCCAAAATTAATTTATTAATACTCATTCCAAAATCTGTAGTATTTTCTTTAATATCACTGATTTGCCCTACTATTAAGCCGTTACAATTTTCAAAATAACCAGCTCTTTTTAAACTATACAGCATTCTGTCAATATGATATGCGTATTCACCAACTTCTTCTATAAAGAGTATTTTATTATCTGTTTTTAATTCAGTATTTGAACCAATTAAAGTCTGAAGTAGAGTGAGATTTCCTCCCACAAGAACTCCCTCTGATGTACCTGTTTTATTATCCTTATTTGAAGATATTGAATATGATAAACTCTCTCCAAATAAAACACTTTTCAATTTGATTAATGATTCATTGCTAGGCTCTAAGCTTTCAATTCCAGAAGGCATAATAGCGTGAATTGATTCGCTGTTAAGATTATTTAACTTATTGTGTATTACGGTTATATCTGAAAACCCTATAATCCATTTAGGTTTTTTTAAATAGTTATTAAAATTCACATCATCTATAATTCTAACGGCGCCATATCCACCTCTTGCGCACCATATAGCCTTAATACTTTGGTTGTCTAAGGCGTTTTGAAAGTCATCTATTCTTTGTCTATCAGTTCCTGCAAAATGGCCATTTTTATTATAAATATGATCCCCTAAGACTACTTTAAGACCCCAGCTTTCGAATATGTCTATTGCTAGTTTTATTTTATTTTCGAAATTATTTAATACACCTGATGGAGCTACAATCGATATTGTATCACCAGATTTTAGATATTCTGGTTGTATTAATTTGTTTTCTGATACTTTAGATTCTTTTTGGCTATATGCTGTCATATTAAAAATGATATTAATATAAATAAAAATATAATATATAATTTTCAATTTCATAATAATATATATAAGGTAAATATAATAAAGTTATATAAAATCATTTTTATATTAACTGATAAAATGTTTACTTTTACAGATATATAAAATATTATTTTGAGTAAAAGATACACTATAACAGCCGCATTACCTTATACAAATGGTCCTATTCATATTGGTCACTTAGCAGGAGTTTATATCCCAGCTGATATATATTCAAGATTTTTGAGAATTAAAGGAAACGATGTTCTATTTATTTGTGGTAGTGATGAGCATGGTGTTCCTATCACTTTGAAAGCAAAAAAAGAAGGAATTCACCCTCAAGATGTTGTAGATAAATACCATAAAATAATTAAAGATTCTTTCGCTGAATTTGGAATCTCGTTTGATAATTATTCTAGAACTTCATCAAAAATACATCACAAGACAGCTAGTGATTTTTTTATCAAATTAAATAACAATAATCAATTTAGTGAGATTGTATCAGAGCAATTTTATGACGAATCAGCGAATCAATTTTTAGCAGACAGATTTATTGTTGGGACTTGTCCTAAATGTCATAATACAGAGTCTTATGGAGATCAGTGTGAAAATTGTGGAACTAGCCATAATGCTATTGACTTAATAAACCCAAAATCATCAATAACTGGCCTTAGTCCACAGCTTAAAAAAACTAAGCACTGGTATTTAAAACTTGATTCTCATCAGTCTTTTTTAGAAAATTGGATCTTAAAAGATCATAAATCTGATTGGAAATCTAATGTATATGGACAGTGTAAATCGTGGTTAGACGATGGTTTAAGACCGAGGGCTGTAACAAGAGATTTAGACTGGGGTGTTCCTGTACCTTTACATAATGTAGATGGTAAAGTTTTATATGTTTGGTTTGATGCTCCTATAGGTTATATATCTTCTACAATTGAATGGGCAAAAGAAAATAATAAAAACTGGGAAAGCTATTGGAAAGATCCTGCTACTGAATTAGTGCATTTTATAGGCAAAGATAATATTGTTTTTCATTGTATTATATTCCCGGCCATGCTTAAAGCAGAAGGGTCTTATATTTTACCAAAAAATGTTCCAGCTAATGAATTTCTAAACTTAGAAGGTGATAAAATATCCACATCTAAAAACTGGGCTGTATGGCTTCCTGAATACCTTATTGACTTCCCGGAGAAACAAGATATTTTAAGATATGTGTTAACTACAAATGCTCCTGAAACTAAAGATAATGACTTCACTTGGAAAGATTTTCAAGCAAAAAATAACAATGAACTTGTTGCTATTTTTGGTAATTTCATAAATAGGGTCGTAGTTCTTACAAATAAGTATTATAATGGTGTTGTGCCTAATAAAAATAAATTGTTAGATGTAGATACCGAAGTTTTAAATTCGATTTATAAATCCATATCAAAAATTGAAAACTCTATATCTAAATTTAGATTTAGAGAAGCTTGTAACGAATTAATTAATATAGCCAGAAGTGGTAATAAGTATTTAGCTGACCAAGAGCCTTGGAAAACTATAAAAGTAGATGAAAACAGAGTCGAAACAGTAATGTATGTTTCACTCCAAATATCAGCTATCCTATCTATTATTAGTGAGCCTTTTTTGCCAAACACTTCTAATAAATTACAAGCTATTTTAAACTCGAAAGCTCATGACTTGGATTGGACGTGGGGCAATCTAACCGAGAAAAATTTAATTGTAAACACAGGTGTTAGAATTAATAAAGGTGAATTGTTATTTAGTAAAATTGAAGATAAAGAAATAGCTTTTCAAATAGAAAAACTTAATCATTCAAAAAAATCTAAAGCTATTCCAAATAAGAAAACAGAAATAAATGAGGATGATTTTTCAAAATTAAGTTTTAGGGTTGGAAATATATTAGAAGCAACGAAAATTGAAAAATCAAAAAAACTTCTTCTTCTTAAAATAGAGATTGGTAATGAAACTCGATCTATAGTTAGTGGAATTGCAAAATCTTATGATCCTATAAAAATTATTGGTACAAAAGTAGTTGTTTTAACTAATCTCGAGCCTAAGATTATCGCAGGTGTAATAAGTCAGGGTATGGTTTTACTAACTAAAGATGAAAATAATGTAGAAGTGTTCCTCTCTCCTGAAAATATTAATATAGAAAGTGGACTAAATATTGCTTAATTAATAGCCGCTTATTTCAGCGTACCTTGTTAAATGATAGTTGTAATCACCAAGTGTTTGCTGCAAGACTCTTGCCCTT
>Ga0209091_10003293_pt1 | contig 13056 bp, 8 predicted proteins | sample ArcticOcean_MG_C_6_FD_187438 | JGI IMG/M metagenome (GOLD analysis project Ga0209091, IMG submission 187438) | Marine microbial communities from western Arctic Ocean - ArcticOcean_MG_CB8_128 (SPAdes) (version 2) | ecosystem: Environmental > Aquatic > Marine > Oceanic | place: Arctic Ocean...
TTTTAAGATTAATTATTTACATAATAAAGTTTGAACTTATTGACTCATTATTGTGAACTTTCTTCATAACATCAGCAAATAAATCGGCGCAAGATAACACTTTAATTTTAGAACTTGAATTAATTAACGGAATAGAGTCTGTAACAATTAATTCTTTAAGTTGGGATTTTTCGATATTATCATAAGCATTACCAGATAAAATTGGATGAGTACATATAGCTCTTACGCTTAAGGCTCCTCTTTCTATCATAAGATCAGCAGCTTTTGTAAGAGTACCAGCGGTGTCAACCATATCATCAACTAGAACAACATTTTTTCCATCTACATTACCAATTAATTCCATGTGTGAAATTATATTTGCTTTTGCTCGTTGCTTATAACAAATTACCACATCACTCTCCATGGCCTTCGCATAAGCATAGGCTCGTTTTGACCCTCCCATATCAGGAGATGCTATAGTTAAATTATCTAATTGTAAACTTTGAAGGTATGGTAAGAAGATTGTTGATGCATAAAGATGATCAACTGGAATTTCAAAGAACCCTTGTATTTGATCTGCATGTAAATCCATAGTAATAATTCTTGTAGCTCCTGCAGATTCTAATATTTTAGCTATCATTTTTGCAGCTATAGGTACTCGGGGTTTATCTTTCCTATCTTGTCTAGCCCATCCAAAATAAGGAATTACAGCAGTAATATGTCTAGCAGATGCACGTTTTGCAGCATCAATCATAAGTAGCATTTCCATTAAATTTTCTGAAGATGGATTTGTAGATCCTATAATAAATATTCTAGTCCCACGAATAGATTCCTCATAAGATGGTTGAAATTCACCATCACTATATTTAGAAGTGATGATTTTTCCTAAATCAACACCATAAGCATTGGCAATATTTTTAGCAAGTATTTCAGTCTTAGAACAATGAAATAGTTTAGGTTGGATTTGTGTTTTACTCATTATAATTAGCTGTTAATTAATCTGTTAAAGATGTTGAAAATATTACTAGCTAAAATATAAATTAAATTTCAGTGAGTTGTTATTATATGACCAATATTTTAAGGAATTAATACTTATTATTATTATTTTCGCAATTCCATTAACTTGCTCAAGTGGCGGAATTGGTAGACGCGCTGGATTCAAAATCCAGTGACTTAGGTCGTGTGGGTTCGATTCCCATCTTGAGTACAAAACGGGACAGAACTTCCTTTAAGATCTGTCCCGTTTTTAATTGTTCTGTTAATATGACATTCATAGTATATAAAATGTTGTTGGTATATTAAATTTCACAACTAGTCCTCTAAAAATTACTTTAGATATACTTAATATTTAAATTAAAAAATTAAAAAATGAAACACAATGACATAAGTTATAAAAGTGCTGGTAAATTTGAAGAGAGTAGGTATGAAAAAATACATAATGTAATTTTTGATAATTCTACTATAGCATCATTGGTAGTTGCAAAAGAAATATCCGATTTAATAAAATCAAAACAAGAAAAAAATCAGAAATGTATAATTGGTTTAGCTACAGGGTCCTCACCAATTGCAGTTTATAATGAACTGATAAGAATGCATAAAGAGGAAAAATTAAGTTTTCATAATGTTATCACATTTAACTTAGATGAATATTTGCCAATGCAGAAAAAAGATATTCAAAGTTATTATTATTTTATGCATGAACACCTTTTTAATCATGTAGATCTTTATCCAGAAAATATACATATCCCTGACGGTACGGTTTCTGATGAAAATTTATATCAATATTGCATTGACTACGAGCTAAAAATTAGAGAAGCAGGAGGTTTAGATTATCAATTACTTGGAATAGGAAGAACTGGCCATATAGGATTTAATGAGCCTGGATCACACTTAAATTCAGGGACCAGAAGTATTACTTTAGATCACTTAACTAGATCTGATGCAGCTTCCTCTTTTCAAGGAATAGAAAATGTACCACGAATGGCTATTACCATGGGCATTGGTACAGTTATGGCAGCCAAAAGAATTGTTTTGTTAGGTTGGGGTCAACATAAGTCTCAAATTATAAAAGAAGCTATTGAAGGTCAGATTTCTTCACAAGTTCCTGCTACATACCTTCAAAATCACCCCAATATAACTTTTGTATTGGATAAAGAAGCTGGAGGTGAATTAACAAGAACTAAAACTCCTTGGCTAGTTAAACCTTGTGTATGGAACGAAGAATTAAAAAGTAAAGCAATTGTTTGGTTATGTGAAAAAACGAATAAGTCCATATTAAAATTAACAGATAAAGATTATAATGACAATAGTATGTCTAGCTTATTAGCTGAACAAGGAAAATCATATAATCTAAATATTGAAATGTTTAATAAACTTCAACATACTATAACTGGTTGGCCAGGTGGAAAACCTAAATCAGATGATTTAAAAAGACCAGAAAGATCAGCTCCAGCAAAAAAAAGAGTACTTATTTTTAGTCCTCATCCGGATGATGATGTTATTTCAATGGGTGGAACATTAGACAGACTTATTGAACAAGGGCATGAAGTTCATGTAGCTTATCAAACATCAGGAAATATTGCTGTTTCAGATCAAGAGGCGTTAAAATTTGCTGAAGTAAGCAATAGTTTAACCAATAACAAAATAACTAGTAGTATTATTGGAGATCTGATTAATAAAAATATTGATTCAATAGACACAAAAAATATTCGAGATCTAAAAGGTCTAATTAGAAGAAGTGAATCTTTAGCTGCAACAAGGTCTCTCAAGCTAATTGATAAAAATGTACATTTTTTAAACCTACCATTTTATGAAACTGGAAAAATAAAAAAAAATAAGCTTTCTGAGGATGATATTTCTGTTATGACAAAAATTATTGAAGATATTAAGCCTCATCAAATATATGCAGCTGGTGATTTAGCTGATCCTCATGGTACGCATAAGGTTTGTTTAAATTCTCTTTTTGAATCCATAGAGCGACTAAAATCAAAAAAATTCATGAATGATTGTTGGATCTGGTTGTATAGAGGAGCTTGGCATGAATGGGAAACATACGAAATTGAAATGGCCGTACCATTAAGCCCTAATCAAGTATTAAAAAAAAGAAATGCTATTTTTTGTCATCAATCTCAAAAAGACGGAGTTATGTTTCAGGGAGATGACTCTAGAGAGTTTTGGTTACGTGCAGAAGAGAGAAATAGATTAACAGCTACTAAATATCACTTACTAGGTTTAGCAGATTATGCTGCTATTGAGGCGTTCAAGAGATATAAGTTTTAATAAAAAGTCTTTATTTTTTTCTTTTAATAAAAAAAGAATACATTGAGATATAAAAATAATAATATGACAAATAAAAATGCTAATTTATATTGGAAAGAAAATATTAGATACGTTGCTATTTTAATGTTTATATGGTTTTTTGTATCCTTTGGAGCGGGAATATTATTCAAGGATTTTTTAAATGAATTTAAATTTGGTGGATTTAAATTAGGTTTTTGGTTTGCACAACAAGGCTCAATGTATGTGTTTGTTGTTTTAATATTTATATATGTTCGTTTAATGAATAATCTTGATAAAAAATATGGTTATGATAAATAGTTTAATCAACGTAGGAATTGGAGTACAAAATTGGACTTACATAATAGTTGGTATCACTTTTGCACTTTATATTGGAATAGCTATTTGGTCAAGAGCAGGGTCTACAAAAGAATTTTATATAGCAGGAGGAGGGGTTTCTCCATTGGCTAACGGAATGGCTACTGCTGCCGATTGGATGAGTGCAGCATCATTTATTTCGATGGCTGGTATCATATCCTTTGCAGGATACGACGGAGCTGTTTATTTAATGGGTTGGACAGGTGGATATGTCCTTCTAGCTTTATTGCTAGCACCATATCTTCGAAAGTTTGGAAAATTTACTGTACCTGATTTCATTGGAGATCGTTATTATTCTAATACAGCTCGTTTTGTAGCTGTTCTTTGCGCTCTACTTGTTTCTTTTACTTATGTAGCCGGGCAGATGAGAGGAGTTGGATTAGTTTTTTCACGTTTTTTGGAAGTTGATATAAATACGGGAGTTGTGATTGGTATGATAATAGTTCTCTTTTATGCTGTTATTGGAGGTATGAAGGGAATTACATACACTCAGGTAGCTCAATATTGCGTTCTAATTTTCGCATTTATGGTACCTGCAATTTTTATCTCGATACAAATGACAGGCAACCCAATTCCACAACTAGGATTTGGAGGACAATTGTCTGATGGATCTGGAGTTTTTTTATTAGATAAGTTAGATGGATTAAGTACAGATTTAGGGTTTGCTGAGTATACTGAGGGTTCAAAATCTATTATAGATGTATTTTCAATAACTCTTGCATTAATGGTTGGGACAGCTGGATTACCACATGTTATTGTTCGATTTTTTACTGTAAAGCGGGTAAAAGATGCAAGGAAATCTGCAGGAATTGCACTACTACTTATTGTTATTTTATACTCTACTGCACCAGCAGTAGCAGTTTTTGCTAGAACTAATATGATTGAAACTGTTTCTAATCAACCTTATGCATCTGTACCAGATTGGTTTAAAAAATGGGAAACTACAGGTTTAATAAAATTTACAGATAAAAATAATGATGGATTGATTCAGTATTTAGCCGATAATGATACTAACGAATTAATTGTAGATAATGATATTATGGTTTTAGCTAATCCTGAAATTGCAGAGCTTCCTGACTGGGTAATAGCATTAGTTGCAGCAGGTGCATTAGCAGCAGCTTTATCAACAGCAGCTGGACTATTACTAGTAATTTCTGCATCAGTATCACACGATTTAATAAAGAAAATTATAAATCCAAAAATTTCTGAAAAAAGTGAATTAATTGCGGCACGTTTATCTGCTGTAGTAGCTGTATGTATAGCAGGATATTTTGGTGTTAATCCGCCTGGATTTGTTGCCGCCACCGTAGCATTGGCTTTTGGTTTAGCAGCAGCTTCGTTTTTTCCAGCTATAATCTTAGGTATTTTTTATAAAAAAATGAATAAAGAAGGAGCTATTTCTGGAATGATTATAGGTATATTATTTATGCTTTTTTATATGACCAAATTTAAATTTGGTTGGTTTGGAGGTGGTAGTAAAGCTGACTGGTGGCTTGGAATTTCACCTGAGGGTTTTGGTACTGTGGCCATGATTTTAAATTTTGTTGTTTCTATCACAGTAATGAAATTTACTTCAGATCCACCAAAGTCTGTACAGGACATGGTTGAAAATATTAGAATTCCCAGTGATGCAGGAAAAGCTACACACTAAAGATTAAATGATTTTATGAAAAGAATATTTATAATAGTTCTTATTTTTTTATCAGTATTAACAAGTTGTAAGCAAAACAATTCATTGATTATAGATTTTTCTAATTCTGCGATTGAATATTCGGGTCGTATTGATACTGTAAGTTTACAAGCAGCACAAATTTCATGGTCAGGTAGTTCAATTAAATTAAATTTTGAAGGCAAATCTGTTCATGCTATGTTTAGTGATGAAAATGGTGAAAATTATTATAATATTTTTATAGATAATAAATTATCTAGTGTTTTAAAACTTGACACAATTAAACGATATTATGAATTAGCATCAAATCTTAAAAAAGGAAAACATTCTGTAGAAATTTTTAAAAGAACTGAATGGGGAAATGGCTTAAGTAATTTCTATGGTTTTAAAATTGATAATGGTGAAATATTACCTAAATCTATTGCTAAGAAAAGAAAAATGGAATTTTTCGGCAATTCCGTTTCAGCTGGGTTTGCTATCGAAGATTTTTCAGGAAGAGATTTATACGATAGTATTTATACTAATAATTATAAAAGTTATGCTGCTCTTACCGCAAGACATTATGATGCAAAATATCATTGTATTTGTAAAAGTGGCATAGGGGTTACTATTAGTTGGGATTCATTAATAATGCCTGATATATATGATAAGCTTATTCCAACAGATTCATCTAGTTTTTGGGACTTTTCAAGTTACAGCCCTGATATAGTTGTTGTAAATTTATTTCAAAATGATTCCTATCTAGTTGATTTACCAGATCATGAAGAATATATTAAAAGATTTAACAAAACACCTCCAAATGATACATACCTAATAAATGCTTACCAAAATTTTATTCAAAATTTAAGGAATCAATATCCTAAAGCAAATATTATCTGTACACTTGGAAGTATGGATGCAGCAAAAAAAGATTCAAAATGGATAAAATATATTAAAACAGCTGTTGATAAATTAAAGGACGATAAAATATACACCCACATTATGCCCTATATTGAATCTAATGCTCATCCTTCAGTTGAAGACAATGAAATTATGTCTAAAGATTTAATAAATTTTATTGACAATCATATAGATTGGTAATTTTTAAATATAAATTAATACTTTTAAATTAAATAAATATTTACATGAGCAATTATCATATAAAACATCTAGAAGAATATTATAAGGTTTACAGGAAATCTGTTCGTGAACCAGAAAATTTTTGGGAAGAAATAGCAGAAGAACATTTTTTATGGAGGAAGAAATGGAATTCAGTTCTGCAATGGGATTTTTCAAAACCAGAAGTTAAGTGGTTTGATGGAGCTAAATTAAATATTACCGAAAATTGTATTGATAGGCATTTAACAACTAGAGGAGATAAAACTGCAATTTTATTTGAACCCAATAATCCTGAAGAAAAAGCTCAACATATCACTTATAATGAACTTCATAAAAGAGTAAATAAACTATCTAATGTACTTAAGAAAAAAGGAATAAAAAAAGGAGATAGAGTCTGTATTTATATACCAATGATTCCAGAGCTAGCTATTTCTGTTCTTGCATGTGCAAGAATTGGTGCAGTTCACTCGGTTGTTTTCGCAGGATTTTCTGCTACTGCATTAGCGACTAGAATTAATGACTCAGATTGTAAAATGGTAATTACAGCAGATGGTTCATTTCGCGGAACTAAAACCATAGATTTAAAAGGTATAGTTGATGAGGCTTTAGAGAATTGTGAGTGTGTTAAAACTGTATTAGTAGTTAAAAGAATAATGACTAATATTAATATGAAAGATGGTAGAGATCATTGGTTAGCTCCATTATTAGAAAATAGTTCAGATCGATGTGAGGCAGAAATAATGGATGCAGAAGATCCTTTATTTATATTATATACTTCTGGATCTACAGGTATGCCAAAGGGAATGGTGCATACTACAGCTGGCTATATGGTCTACACTGCATATACTTTTAAAAATGCATTTCAATATAGAGAAAACGATGTCTATTGGTGTACCGCAGACATAGGATGGATTACAGGTCATAGCTATATAGTTTATGGGCCATTGGCTAACGGAGCTACAACAGTAATGTTTGAAGGTGTCCCAAGTTATCCTGATTATGGACGTTTTTGGGATATTATACAAAAACATAAAGTAAGTCAATTTTATACTGCTCCTACAGCAATTAGAGCTTTAGCTAAACAAGGCTCTTCATTTATTGAAAATTATGATTTGTCGTCGTTAAAAGTATTAGGTTCTGTTGGTGAACCAATTAATGAAGAAGCCTGGCATTGGTATAATGACAATGTTGGAAAGAAAAAAAGTCCAATTATTGACTCTTGGTGGCAAACTGAAACAGGTGGAATAATGATTACGCCTATTCCATACGTAACACCCACCAAACCAACTTATGCTACATTACCTTTTATAGGGATACAACCTTGTTTAATGGATGAAAATAATAAGGAATTAATGGGGAATCAGGTTGAAGGAAAGCTATGTATAAAATTTCCTTGGCCGAGTATCGCTAGAACTATTTGGGGTAATCATAATCGTTATAAAGAAACATATTTTTCAGCATTTAAAAACAAGTACTTTACAGGGGATGGCGCCCTAAGAGATGAAGTAGGTTATTATAGAATAACAGGAAGGGTTGATGATGTAATAATTGTCTCTGGACACAACTTGGGAACTGCACCTATTGAAGATGCTATTAATGAACACCCAGCTGTAGCAGAGTCTGCAATAGTTGGCTTTCCTCATGATATTAAAGGAAGTGCTTTATATGGATATATAACTTTAAAAGATATTGGTGAAACTAGAAATCATGAAAATGTTAGAAAGGAGATTAATCAATTAATAACAGATAGGATTGGTCCAATTGCGAAGTTAGATAAAATTCAATTTACTAACGGTTTACCCAAAACTCGTTCAGGAAAAATTATGAGAAGAATTCTAAGAAAAATAGCTTGCAATGAAACGGATCAATTAGGGGATATTAGTACTTTATTAAATGAAGAAGTTGTAAAAGAAATTATCGATAACTCACTAATTAAATAATAATTTCACTCAGTTGAGAACGATGAAGCCGGCAAACCTTCTTTATTAAATAAAGTAGCTATACTAACATCACTCCAGGCGTACCTAGCATACATTGGTTTTACAACTTCTCTAGAAGACAGGCTAATTCTTTTACCAACAACTTTTGCTTTAGCCTTATGATATATTTTGTTTTTTCCAGCTATTTCAAATTCAGATACTTTATTTGAATTTAAAAGCAGTCCTGTTCCAATAGAATTAAAATCTATAAATATTTCCTTACCATTTACTTCAAAGTTTTTGTAGAGTGGACCAGAAGCAGTTATATTTTTGTTATAATCATTTTTCAAAGCAAGACCAGCTAATCTATAACCAACGTCATGTTTATTAGAAGGATGGATATCATTTGTTTCACCAATATCTAAGGTTACTACCATACCAGTTTTTTCTAACTTTAAAGTTTTTCGTTGAGCTTCTCTAAGTGAAGAGGAAAGTCCATTGTAATCTTCATAAGGTGCAATTTGAACATAATAAAATGGAAAATTAGTATCCCACTTTTCTCGCCAATCTTCTATCAGTGCGGGGAACAGAGTTTCATATTCATTGAATCTTACAACATTGTTTTCACCTTGATACCAAATTGTTCCTTTAATTTTATAAGGAACAAGCGGATTGATCATTGCATTAAAAAGAACTGATTTAGAGTTTGGAGAAAGATTTGTAACATTTGGTCTTTTTGAAAAATCAATATTATCATTATCATATAAATAAAATGACAAATATGGCCATTTGAAATTCTCTAAATCATTATAAATTTCAGCTAAAACTATATAATCCCATTTACCATTTAAAGATTGATTATTTCCCAAAGAGTTCAATAGATTAATTTGTCCAATTTTCCCTACTTTATTTTGGTTAATTACACGAATAGTAATTGTATTTAATCCAATTTTAAGTAGATTTTTATCAATTTTATAAGACTTAGTCATTCTGCTTTCTTTTCCTAAACTTGAACCAATTTTAATACCATTCAAATAAGTAAAATCCATATCGATAGTCTCTCCAATCTCAACACTATAATCTCCATTAATCTCTTTAATATTAAATGTTTTTTTAAATAAAATTGTTCCATCAAAGTCATTGGTTAAAAATACATTATCAAATATTCCAGGAATTGATATTTGTCTCCATTTTGTTTTATCTAAATCATACGAATTAATATATTTTTGGTCTTTAAAACCAATGTCTTTCCAACTTTCAGGTAACCCAAGTGGATCGTCTAAAAATAAATACCAAACATCCGATGGTAGTTTTATGGGCTGAAATTGTGAAAACCAGTTTTTGGATTCTAAATATCCTATTTTTAATTTTTCATATGAATTCAAGTGATAATCCATAAAATCTATAGTTTTTAATTTTTCATTACTTGTCCATGCTTCAATATCTGTCCCTCCCAAGCTGGCATTAATTATTCCAATTGGAACATTTAATTCATTGTGTAATTTTTTAGCAAAAAAATATCCTGTAGCACTAAAGTTAACTATACTATCTTTTATTGCTTTTATCCATTTTCCATCAAGATTATTAATTGGAGACGATTGCATGTTTTTAGATACATTAAACATTCTTATTAGAGAGAAATCTGCAGTTCTCATTTCAAATTCAGAGTAGTCTGTGGTATTGCAACAATAGTCAAAATCCATTTCCATATTTGATTGGCCAGAGGCTAGCCATACTTCACCAATCAATACATCTTTTATTGAAATTTTTTCATTACTTGTTTTGACATCGATTACATATGGACCACCCGCTGAAGGAGTTAGTATTTTTAGTTCCCATTCTCCTTTTTTATTCGATTCTGTCAAGGATTTTTCACCCCAGCTAGTATTTACATTTATTTTGCTAAAAGGACTACTTTTACCCCAAAACGTTACACTGTCTTTTTGCTGAAGGACCATATGATCAGAAAAAAGTGAATTTAGTTCTAATTTTATGTTTTTAGAATTTTCACAAGTAGTAAATAAAAAAAATAAAGTTGAGATAAATATTAAACCAGAGAATCTCATTTATAAATTTATTTTAATGCCTTATTTATTGCTTGTTCTGCTAGTTTTTCCATTGTTAAATAGCCATTTATATTTGGATGTACTAAATCATTACCATAGGTATAGTCTGGGACTTTTAGACCTCCAACATCATCTACCATCGCAGTGTAATAATCTAAATAAATAAATCTATTTTTTTCGGAGAATGATTTTAATTCTTTATTAATTTTAATAATTTTTGGAGCTGGGTATAGACCTGGTTTCCATAAATATTCTATCGCTGGCAAGATTGAAGAGATAATAACTTTAATTCCATTTGCATTAGCAATCTCTGCCATTGATTTAATGTTTCCTATAATATCTTCTTCGGATGTATAACCTGTATTTCCTGCAATATCATTTGTGCCAGCTAAAATTACTACTACTTTTGGATTTAAGTTTACTATATCTTGTCTAAATCTTAATAACATTTGAGGAGTTGTCTGCCCGCCAATACCTCTATTAACATACCCTTTATTTGTAAAAAATTCAGGACGCATCCTAACCCATTCCTCAGTAATAGAATTCCCCATAAAAACTACTCTGTTATGATTCTCACTATTTAATAAAAGTTCTAAGTTTGCTTTATCATAACGACTTGTATTTGCAAATTCATTCCAGTTTTGTGAGTTGCTTAGTTGACTTGATAAAGCAGCTAAAGTTAGTGATAGAACTAAATATTTTCTGTTCATTTCTAATTATTTTAAAAAGTTAACTTTAATCTTAAATTTTAATTATTAAATATAAAAAAAGAAGAATGGCTTGACCACTCTTCTTTAATTAAATATAAACTAATAGAAATAAATTACTCTAACTTTAATATACTATAATGATTCAAGTCTATTTAATTACTTCGACCAATAGCATATTTAAACTCACTAATGCATATTTTTTGATTATAATTAGTAGTTAAGTAAAGTTTATACTAGCAGAATTATCCAGCTCGATAACTTTTTATGTCTTTTATTTAATTTAATCACATAACAAAAAAAATGTTTAATTTTAAAGAAAAAGTACAAAAGTAAATTTGTCAGTATTACAAAAATTAGTTTGAGTTTAAAAGTATGAAAGTTAAATATTTTCTTTGGTTACTATTTTTTGTCATGACAATTAAAATTAATAGTCAAGAGCCTTTCAAGCAATACAGTTCAGAAAAAAGTTCAGATACATTTTCAATGGTTGATACACTAAAAACAATGTATTTGGAAGGAAACCCAATAAACTATTACCATTGGAATGAAAAACTTGCAGATGTATATTTAGCAGAAATTTCAAAGGTTGAGCCAGAGAAAAAAATAATAACTTGGTTTAAATATTGCCAGCAACTTTTAAAAGCTGGTAAAATTCAATCATGTATTAATGAAATTGAAAGTTTAATTATAAGACAACAATTAACTTATCAAGATCTAATTACAAAAGATTTGCTGCCAATTATCGACTTACTTGCCATCAGCTATTTGAGACTAGGAGAGGTTAATAATTGTCAAAATAATCATAATTCTTACTCTTGTATTTTACCCTTAAAAAATGAAGCCTTTCACATAGATGTCAATGGGTCTACAAAAGCGATAGAGATTTATACACAGATATATGAAAAATTTCCTAACGACAACTACAAATGGCTTTTGAATTTAGCACATATGAGTATTGGTGAACACCCAAATAATGTTCCTAAAAGATATAGAATAAACTACCCTGATTGGAATATAGAACAGAAAAAAATTAAGGAATTCAAAGAAGTCAGTTTAAAATTAGGGATAGCTCAAGATGGTTTGTCTGGAGGAGTTAGTGTCGATGACTTTAACAACGATGGCTTACTCGATATTTTTATAACGTCCTATGGAATGTCTGATCAAAGTAAGTTATATACAAACACTAGTAATGGGTTTATCGACACAACTGAAGAAGCAGGGTTAACAGGAATAGTTAGTGGTCTCAATTGCATTCATGCAGACTATGACAACGATGGAAATATAGATATTTTTGTTTTAAGAGGAGCTTGGCTTGGTGACGGTGGTAATCATCCAAATTCGCTTCTTAAAAATAACGGAGATGGAACTTTTACTGACGTAACAAAAAGTGCAGGGCTACTTTCCTTCCATCCTACCCAAACAGCTTCTTGGGCTGATGTAAACAATGATGGCTATTTAGATCTCTTTATTGGAAATGAGTCAAAAGAAAAGCAGTCACATCCTTGTGAGCTATATATAAACCAAAAAGACGGAAGTTTTATAGAAAAATCTTCTGACTATAACCTCTCCTCAATTGAAGGATTTATTAAGGGAGTTGTTTTTGGTGACATTAATAACGATAAGTGGCCAGATCTATATATCTCTGTTATGGGAGGAAAGAATTTATTATTCAAGAACAATTTTGGAAAATTTGAAAATATTTCTGAAACAGCAGGTGTTCAAGGTCCTAATTTTAGTTTTCCCACTTGGTTTTGGGATGTAAATAATGATGGGTTTAATGATATTCTTGTAGCTAGTTACGATACACGCAATTTACAAAATGTAGCTGGTGATTTTGTAAAAGAATTACAAGGAGAAAAAGTACTATCAGATAAATCTAAACTCTACATTAATAATGGTGATGAAACCTTTAGTGAACAGAGTAATGCTTTTAATATTGACAAAAGTTTTTATGCAATGGG
>Ga0209091_10003295_pt1 | contig 13055 bp, 13 predicted proteins | sample ArcticOcean_MG_C_6_FD_187438 | JGI IMG/M metagenome (GOLD analysis project Ga0209091, IMG submission 187438) | Marine microbial communities from western Arctic Ocean - ArcticOcean_MG_CB8_128 (SPAdes) (version 2) | ecosystem: Environmental > Aquatic > Marine > Oceanic | place: Arctic Ocean...
GAAGAATACCAGGAGCCTGAGATAGAAGAACTTGATGAATCACCAGATGAAATCAGACAGGAAAAGAGTCCAGAAGCTCCAGAAACACCAGGAAAACTAAAAAGTGTAGAATCTGAAGAAGCTCCAGAAACTCCTGATGAACCAGAACAAATAGAATCGGAAGAAGCTCCAGAACTTGAAGAAACTCCAGATATACCGGAAGATGGCGTTGGTGGTACACCTCCGAAACCATTCGGCATGGGTATGGGCATTGGATCCGTAACATTAGATGGTGTTCTCTTTAATCAATTGGCACTTCGTCCTGAAATTAACATTGGTAAAATTGGAATCGGACTAGATCTTGTGGTTTACATGGATAACGAAGGAAATATGCGTGATGATGAGTGGGATATTGAGAATGACCCTGGACTATTGCTGGATAAGATCCTGTTTATCCGCTACGGTAAAAAGACGGAACCCGTCTGGGTCAAATACGGTTCCATTGAAGGATTAACGCTGGGGTATGGCGGCCTGATGAATAATTATTCAAATATGATGGAATTTCCATCGGTACGCAGGGTTGGAGTTAATACGGGCTTTAACATTGGTCCTGTAGGCGGAGAACTATTTTTATCCAATATAAAGGATATGTCGCGTGGCGGTACGGTAACAGGATTGCGGGCCGCATACACTGTTTCAGATGATTTACCCCTTTCAATAGGGGTTAACTTCATTACTGATGCAAATATGTTCTCAGGCCTCAAAGATAAAGATGGAGATAGTTATCCAGACGTGTTTGATGATTTTCCAGATGACAGTACTCTTTGGAATGATACAGATGGGGATGGTTGGCCAGATCCTGGGCACGGGGGTAGCGTTCTAGATTCTCTGGTTGATATCGATGCAGATGGGGATAATATCATAGATACGGAAGAGAATATTGCTGACATTAATTTAAAAGCTACACCATTCAGCCTGAAAGATAATAAAGCATCAACAACAGGATTATCCTTCGATATCGGCTACCCCGTTCTTCAGTCCGATGCTATATCACTCATGATCTATGCTGAATATAATACATTGAAGTTTCCTGCTGTAAGTACGTCTGACTCCAGTTTTATCCGGAAGGAAAGATCCGGTAGCGGTATCAGCGTACCGGGCATACGTTCAACTCTTTTTGGCATTTTAAGTCTCTCCTTGGAATACAGGATGATAAATGGTTCCTATATCCCCCAGTTTTTTGATCAGGCCTATGATTTAAACCGTGTTGTGACATCTACAGTAGATAACCAAACAATCATTCGTACCAAGGATATGTCTGTTTTTCAAGATTACAATGATTCGACCAGTTCAAGCGGTCTGTTTGGATCTGCGGGATTAAACCTCTTCAACCTAGTGGAGTTTTCCGCATCTTATGCGAATATGAAAGCAGATACAACAGAATTAAAGAGTTTTACTTCCTTTTTAAACCTGAATACGGATAATATTCCCAAGATCAGTTCTGCCATGGCTTATTACCAGAGGAACAATGATGACAATCCATTTGATTTTGAAAATCCAACTGAGAATACCATCATGGGCTATCGTGTTGGATATGAAATGAGTAAAGGTGTTAGCTTGATCTGGGATTTTCGTCAATTCTATCGTGACGATGGCACTGGAAATCTTGAACCAATAAAGCAAGCTACTATCGAAACATCATTTAATTTTTGACGTTGTCACTTTTGATAAAAAAAACAATACTCGGATTTTATCTGGTTAGTGCCTTAGTAGCACAAACAGAAGTCATGATCTTAAGTCAAAATGTTGGTACGGAAATTGACATGAATGAAAATCGTTTTTATCGAATTTTTCCAAAAGAAAAAGGATTCATTAATGCTCAGATTATTCGCATTAATAAGGAGAATTTCCGTGTGGTTATTAATAAAAAAATTCGTGGAAAAGAAAGATTGGTAAAACGGTTTATTTCTCTAGATGATTACGAAAAACTCCAACTTCATGTTGATGCGCAGCCGGAACTGACGGAAAAGGTAAAAATCCAAATGTATGAAGGCATGGATTTCCTAAGAGCAGAAAAAATCGTAAATGAGATTCCAAAACCGCAATATGTTATCCTAAAACATTCTGGACAGAAAAAATTGAAGGGGTCCTTGTTTTTTGTAGATGAGAATATGCTCCATATACAAACACCAACCATAATAGAAAAAATACATTTAAGTGACTTGGATCAATTGTCCTATCGTCCGGAGATTGGCGAGTATGAATATCTTCGCCCTTATCTTTACGGCATCACTGCATTGACAGGATTGGCCTTAGCACAAATTTATAATTCTCAACGAGCAACTTTATATAATGAATACGGAATTCCCCGAAATGATTTAAATCGATACACTCAATTATTTGGCATTGTAATTGGGTTGATTTTTAGTAGCGAACTATTTGATGCTGTCAGTACATTGTTGACACCTTCGGAGACCATTATTTTATCCGAAGCTGAATATGAAAAGAAAAATATTAAATAATCTACGGAGGAACCATGGCAAAGAAACCTAATGCACCAGTCGAAAGTGCACCACCACCAGCAGTTGACCCGCAACAACAATATTTGATGGACCAGTTTGGTGGTCTTATGGATCAGGTTGGAGATGGGTTTGGTGGTCCGCTTCAAGAAGAATTAATTAGACGGTTAGAGCGAACTATTGCAGATTTTCATGAAGAAGTGAATGAAATGTTAGGCAATCTTAAAGATAATTCAGAAAAACGCCACAACCGTCTTAAGGAAATTTGGAATAATCCAGACACTGCAGTTGATGATGCATCTGATGAACCTGATGATGGCCCGGGTGACGAAAGCGAAATGAGCGAATATGAAAAGCGACTTGAAGGATTAGAGGGTGATAGCAAGAAAGATGAGCCACAGGAAAAAGATGAAAAACCTAAGAAGAAAAAAGGATTCTTTGGGCGAAAGAAAAAGTAATCGCAAATTCGGGGGTGAGAAATCGCCCCTTTTTTTTTATTTCATTTCTTTTCCTTCTGTTCACTTTTGAAGCAAATGGACAGGAACACGCAAAAAATGTCCAAGAGTATTCACCCTTAAAAAAAAGAGTATATAGTTATACAAAACTTGATTTCATTACATCAGAAGGTGAGTTTAACGAATCCATTTGTACTTTGTTGATCCCTGATTTGATGGAAGATAGTCCACCGTTTGTTGCTATTTATTATAAACGTGATAATTCAGAGTGGTTCACAGAATCACTTTATAGGAAAAGACTTCGATTTAACTTTAAGGATGGTGTATTGAAATTAGACCAATCCAACTTTTGGGACTGGTTCGAGATTGCTGAAATAAAAATTGTTGTGATTTACTGATTCATGATTTGAGTCTTGAACAAATGCTGTAAATTCAGCATCTAAATTTTTTAGAAAAGTTAATTTCTGGCCGTGCTAGATGGGGAATTAGCGGAACCCTGTAACCTGCAATCCGCTACAGCAGGATCGATGCCGACGCCAGGCTATTGCTGACGTATTCGAAAGGATTAAGCGATGTTGAAGTTTCGAACTATTGCAATAAATAACGGATGAATCCCGTCAGGCCCGGAAGGGAGCAGCGGTAAGTTTTGATATTCATGTGCTGATAGATTACCGGAATGGAGTTGGCTGATTATTTTAGAATGGGGAACAGAATGGTCAAACGCCGGTGCACGGCCGAATAATTTTATGGCATACAAAGTATTATCACTCAAATGGCGCCCACAGTCTTTTCAAGATGTAGTTGGGCAGGACCATATTACACAAACCTTGGTTAATGCATTCGAACTGGATCGAATCGCACAAGGTTATATTTTTACGGGTCCACGGGGTGTAGGGAAAACCACAACAGCTAGAATTCTTGCTATGGCATTGAACGCCGAAGGTGGAGCATCGTCTAACTTTGACCCTGATTCAGTAATTTCCAGAGAGATCGCTGATGGACGCTCATTGGATGTTCTAGAAATTGATGGCGCGTCCAATCGAGGAATTGAAGAGATCCGAAACTTAAGGGAGCAAATAAAATTTGCACCAATGAAAGGTGCTTTCCGGGTTATTATAATTGATGAAGTACATATGCTTACAACTCCCGCTTTTAATGCATTGCTCCGAACCCTGGAAGAACCACCTCCTCACGGAAAATTTATTTTTGCCACAACAGATATTCATAAAGTTCCTGCAACAATTATTTCCAGGTGTCAGCGGTTTGATTTTAACCGTATCTCCCTTCAGATTATTTCTGAAAGGTTAGAATTCATATTAAAGGAAGAAGGGATTTCATTTGATCCGGAATCGATCAATGCCATTGCAAAAAAAGCGGATGGTAGTATGCGAGATGGATTAAGTCTATTGGATCAGGCCATTTCTTTTTGTGGGAAGGAAATCAATTATGATGGTGTCGTGAAAGCACTGGGGTTGATAGCGGATGAACTTTATTTTGAATTCACTCGTTGTATCCGAGAAAAAGATTCAACGGGAACGGTGAATATGCTGTCGTCCTTTTCAGGGTTTGGAATACCTGCTCCAGAAGTTATGGTTGGCATGGCTGGACATATTCGGAATATCCTTTATGCTGGTGTAAAAGATGGTGAATCTCTTCTTGAAATGAATACAGAGCATAAGCAAAGATATATTCAGGAAAGTGAATCATGGGATCGCAGAGATCTTTTACGGATCAGCCAAGTTCTTACAGATGTAGCTGCAACTATTCGCAGGGCAGAAGATCCTTACTTATTATTAGAAATGACTGTGCTGAAGCTCCTGGAAATGGATCGATCTATTTATATCGATCAAATAATTTCAAGTAGCGGGTCGTTTTCTAATGTAAGGTCAAAGGATTCCGAAAGACCCAAATCAGTGCAACCAATAAAAAAGCCGCTGAATCCAATTGTTAAAAAGGAATATGTCGATCCTGAAAAGAAGCTGACATCACCTGCACCCGTCGTTCAGGATCCTGTGGTTTCAATCAAAGATAAAAATGAAAAGAATGAAGTTAAGGAACAACTCAAGAATAACTTTGATAAAGAGACCAAAGCAATACCAACTTCACCCGAATTAAATATTGAAGGCATGTTGGAACGTTGGCCATCAATCATGGAAAAAATCCACTTGGCACGGCCTTCAATTGGTGCCATTTTGGAAGAATGCAAACCAAATGAATTTGATGGAAATAAATTAATAATCAAAACATCGGGGGGAAGTGACTTCAGTGTCAAAATGGTGGAACGAGGTATTCCAACGATTGAAAAGATCCTCGCTGATGAAATGGGTTCTCCAATTAAAGTAAGTTTTGTGAATGGTGGTGGAGCTGCGCGATCAAAATCTAAACCAAATAAAAAAAAACCGGAAATAGATCCCAATGATAATAAATTATTTAATAAAATTGTCGAAGTATTCGATGGTGAAATCTTACGTTAGGAGTAAAAATGTTTAAAGGAAATATGTCTAAAATGCTTAAGCAAGCACAAGAAATGCAACAGCAGATCGAGAAAGTTCAAAATCAATTATCCGATATGATCATTGAAGCTGAATCAGGCGGTGGCATGGTGACTGTTAAAGTGAATGGTAAACAGGAAGTATTGGAACTCTTTATTGAACCTGATGCAATGAAAGAAGATAAGGAAATACTGGAAGATCTTATTATTTCTGCTTTGAATAAAGCCTTATCAAAAGCACAATCAGATTCTCAGGAAAAAATGAATTCTGTAACCGGTGGCATGATGAGCGGACTGAAAATTCCGGGAATGTAATTGCAGTCCCTTCCCGATAGCGCAAACCGATTGATCGAAGAATTCTCCCGTCTTCCAGGTATTGGAAGAAAAACTGCACAACGATTAACTTTCCATTTGTTAAAAACTGAAAAGGAAACTGTGTACCGTTTATCTGATGCATTACGGGATGTAAAGATGAAAGTACGTGACTGTTCGGTGTGTGGTGGTATTACGGAAGATGATCCTTGTGTTATTTGCACCAATCCGAAACGGGATAAAAACTTGCTTTGCATAGTTGAAGAAGCACATGATATTTATGCATTTGAACGCACCAATAATTTTAATGGGTATTACCACGTATTGGGCGGTGCTCTATCGCCATTGGATGGCATTGGGCCGGATGAGCTGAATCTTTCGAATCTTTTGGCTCGAATACAAACTGGGATGGAGATTATAATTGCTACTAATCCTAGTCTGGAGGGGGAAACAACTACCCTTTATCTTGCCAAGTACCTGGCGAAAAAAAATATAACAGTTACGCGCCTTGCCCGAGGTATACCTGTTGGTGGAAACCTAGAGTATACGGATGAAGCAACATTAATTCGTGCCATGGAGGGGCGGACATCAATTTAACATTCCCAAATATTCTGACTATTTTCAGGATTTTACTCACCCCCGTTTTCATTTTGTGCTTATTTTGGGAACATCCTTGGGGTCACCCGACGGCATTGATCATTTTTATTATTGCCAGTATAACCGATGCTTATGACGGCTATTATGCACGGAAATACGATCAGGTTACACCGGAAGGAAAATTCCTGGACCCGCTTGCAGATAAAATTTTGGTTACTTCAGCGTTTATTTCATTTGCATTAATGGGGATAATTGAATTCTGGATGGTGGGACTCATAATCTTCCGTGATCTGTTTGTAACGGGGCTAAGAATGGCTATGGAAAGAAAAGGATTATCCCTTGTTACATCTACCATTGCAAAGGCAAAAACCGCCATTCAAATGGGCATCATATGGTTTATCTTGGCAGTGCTGGGTCTGAAAGGGCTTTCATTAGCATGGGCCATGCCCATGTTGGACATTGTCCGGGAATATAGATTGGTCTATAATTTGACATTAGGTGTAACTATTTTTACTCTTGTGACTGGAATTACCTATCTATATTCCAATAGAAATGTAATCCAGAATTTCCTGGAAAAAGAATGAACCTTCGCTACAAAGCTGCCGAATTCATTGGAACGGTGGCCTATGTAGGTCGTTTGCCCATAGCACCGGGAACCTGGGGCAGTTTAGCAGCTCTGTTAGCATGGTATTTCCTAAAACCATCCATAAGCGATCCATTATTTCTTTTGATCAATGGCGCCATATTTTTTATTGGTATTGCTGCATCTGAGATTTTAATTGAAGCATGGGATGATACTGATCCCAAAGCTGTGGTTATAGATGAATGGGTTGGGATGTGGATTGCCCTCTATTTGGTTCCTCATGATATATTTTGGGGATTTGTGGCGTTTTTTCTTTTCCGTCTTTTTGATATTCTAAAACCTGGACCTGTGAAAAATTTTGATGACCTTCATTCTTCTTTCGGAGTCATGATGGATGATGTTGTGGCGGGGATTCTTGCTTTGCTTGTTACACAAAGTCTCCTGTTTAACTTTGTATGAAAATTGCCATTTTATCTATTGGAAACGAACTACTATCTGGAGATACGATTAATACCAATGCGGGATGGATGGGCAGAAATCTGACGGATATTGGGTGTAATGTTTTTCGACAGGTCACTGTGCCCGATAAAAAAGATTCTATTTCTAATGCATTGACAGAGCTTATTAATCTCAACCCTGGTTATATTATTTGTACCGGTGGATTGGGACCGACAGATGATGATATTACTCGGCAGACGTTATTCGATTTTGTGGGAACTGAATCAAAATTTGATCAAAACTATTGGGAGTCACTATCTATTCGATTTAATCGTTTTGGAATCCAAATTCCCGAATCCAATCGGAACCAGGCTCTTGTTCCTGTGGATGGCGTTGTGGTGCCAAATCCCGTCGGTTCTGCTCGTGGATCCAAATTACAAGTGAAGGATACAATTTTGATTTCACTCCCAGGTGTGCCTGCGGAAATGAAAGCTATGATGACTGATTCAGTTATACCAATGATACAAGAAAATGAATTAAATCCAAAATGTATCCGAACACTTCGTACAACCGGGATTCCAGAATCAGCCTTAATTGAGAAAATTGCACCGATTCTGGAAAAAGACCACGCTTGTGACATTGGCTATTATCCATCTCTTTATGGAGTTAATATCCGCATTTCTAATAGTGACTCGCAACCCGTTGATTTACTATCAAAAGATCTCTATGGAATTCTCAAATTATCAATTTATGCAGAAGGAAAAGAATCCATTGAAGACGTGATTATTCAGTTAGCCAAAAGTGAAAATAGTACTGTTTCTACAGCAGAATCCTGCACTGGTGGATTGATCGGTCATCGGCTTACAGAAGTTTCAGGCAGTTCTGATGTGTATAAAGGTGGATTCGTTGTTTATAGCAATGAATCTAAAATTGATTTGTTAGGTGTAGATAAAAGTATATTAAAAAAGTATGGTGCAGTCAGTGAAGAAACAGCCCAGTCTATGGCCCAAAATGTAACCAAAATATTTGCTTCTGATTACGGTATTTCCGTGACAGGAATTGCCGGGCCTGATGGTGGTACGGATCAGAAACCGGTTGGACTTGTTTATATTGGTTTCGCAAAAAAAGATGATGTAAAAGTCAAAAAATTTCATTTCGGAACACATCGTAAAAGGAATAAACTTCGCACCAGCCAAGCAGCATTAAATTGGCTTAGACTTTCACTTTTAAATGACTGAAAAATTATTACGAACCTTTCTTTCTGTCCCTATTCCTAGGGAAGTTAGTTCAAAAAAAAATATGCTCTATTCTACTTTAGAAACTGTGGATGGTGATATAAACTGGGTTAAAAATACTCATCTTCACCTAACGTTAAAATTTTTGGGACACACGCCTGAATCATCCATCAATAATGTGATAGATCATGTTGAGAAGATTATGCCGAATATAAAACCTTTTAATCTGGAGATTGATAAAACAGGATGTTTTCCTGTTCCAACGCGGCCAAGGACACTTTGGCTAGGCGTAAAAGGGAATTTGGACCCTTTATTAACTATGGTGGAATCAATTGAAACAGTCCTGGAATCTTTAGGGTTTCCAAGATCAGACAGGGACTTCTCACCCCATATTACCTTGGCAAGAATCAAATATCCGCAAAAACACACACCGAATGTGGATCCCTTTTTAAAATCGTCATATGATCCAATTGATTTTCCGGTGGATCGTGTGCAATATTTCAGTAGTGAATTGTTGCCAACAGGAGCAGTTTATACAATTTTAAAGACCTTTCCCCTTGGGGAAACTTTGTAAGGAGTAATTATGTCAGCCGACACAAAAAAATCAAAAGCATTAGAATTAGCTATCACCCAAATCGATCGCCAATTTGGTAAAGGATCCATTATGCGTTTGGGGGAGAATTATATACCCACTATGGACAATGTCATTTCAACAGGGTGTTTATCTCTTGATGTAGCTTTGGGAGTGGGAGGTATTCCAAGGGGGCGGGTTGTTGAAATCTATGGTCCAGAATCATCTGGAAAAACAACTCTGGCATTGCATATTGTTGCTGAAGCCCAAAAGGCAGGTGGATTTGCCGCATTCATTGATGCGGAGCACGCAGTCGATCCAGATTATTCCAAGAAATTAGGCGTCAATACGGAAGAATTATTGATATCCCAACCAGATACTGGAGAACAGGCACTTGAGATCTGTGAAACATTAGTGCGCAGCGGTGCTCTTCATGTGATTGTAATCGATTCGGTGGCAGCACTGGTACCCCGTGCAGAATTGGAAGGGGATATGGGTGATTCGCACATGGGTCTCCAGGCAAGGCTCATGTCACAGGCATTACGTAAATTGACGGGAACCGTCAGCCGATCTAATACTACGGTTATCTTTATTAACCAAATCCGTGAAAAAATTGGTGTCATGTTTGGCAATCCCGAAACCACCCCCGGTGGACGTGCACTCAAATTCTATTCTTCTGTCCGCTTGGAAATTCGGCGAATCACAACCATTAAAGATGGTGCTGAAATGGTAGGAAGTCGTGTTCGAGTCAAAGTTGTGAAAAACAAGGTTGCACCTCCATTTAAAAAATCCGAATTCGATATTATGTACGGCCAGGGGATCTCTTATGTTGGTGATATAATTGACTTGGCTGTAGAAGGAAATATTGTTGAAAAAACTGGCGCCTGGTATTCATATGATGATATGAAGATTGGCCAGGGAAGAGAAAATGCAAAATCGTTCCTGACGGAAAATTCTGACATCTTGGATGCTGTGACTGAAAAAGTAAAATCATTCATGGGATTGAATAATGAGGCAGTGGAAACTGATTCTTAAGATACAATCCATTGAGCCGCAAAAGCGGCGAAAAAATCGATTCACTATTATCTTAGAATCGGGAGACGTCTTCGGGTTATCTGAAGACGTTTTTCTTTCTATGCCACTCAAGGTAGGGCAAAAGTTAGATTCGAAGGAGCTTGAGATGATAAAATCGTTGGAATTGAAAACTCGCATAAAAGATCAAGCTTTTATCTTATTAAGTTATCGCCAACGCAGTCGCTCAGAATTATCTCAGCGATTAAAAGAAAAGGGGCATGGGCAAAAAGTAATTGAATCCTTATTGGATGAATTCGAATCAAAGGGCTATATAAACGATTCAGATTTTGCTAGCATGTATGCCACCCATTTAGTGGAAAAGAAAATGACTGGAAAAATAGCAGTCAGGAATAAATTTTATCCACACAATATTCCAGATCATATCCTTAACCCCATTATTGAAAAACTCTATCTTTCAAACCCTCCGCTAGACCTGGTGAAGAGTATAATTGACAAAAAGATGCAAATGCGGAAAAGAACTCCAAAAGAAAAAACAAGATTAGTCAACCTTTTAAAAAGAAAAGGATTTGTCTGGGACGAAATAGAACCGGCCATAAATAATATTGATTGGAATGAATAGATGAAATTATTTTCAAAACTAGACCTTGAGTTTATCTATCGATCTATGGGGAGAAAACCCAACAAGAAAGAACTTATCGTTTTACATGATGTCCTTGAACCAGTATTAATGCAACGAAAACTATTACCGGCACGTTTCGTGAAACAAATCGGGCTGATTAAAAATAACATTCATTTTGAAATTAGAGATGTGCAGCCAAATGGAAACTGGGCTTCAACAAACTTTTTACTCAGAGATTGTGCCTTGCACGGAAGTTGGCCGGTTCAGATATCTTTCATATGGCTTTTTAAGCCATCTGAAGTATGCCTGAAGAATATTCATGTTAAAGAAAAGAATTTGACAGGCTCTTTTAAGCCAGTCATAACTCATCATTCAAATTTTGATACATCTAGAAATAAAAGTGGAAAGGTGATTGTGATTGCGATCATGCCGAATGATCTCCGTCCAAGAAATGTAAGAAGTGGGCATCTCGTGGGGCATGTTAAAATTCTGAAGCCAGGGTCAACACTGATGCACGAAAAAAGAATTATGAATATTTTGAATGGATATGATAGTTTTGTTTCAGGGTTTTCTCTCCAAAACAATCACGGTTCAGATCTTCGTCATCTATTAAACTTGATTCCTAGATCAACTTCAATAGATTTTACTTTCCCACGAAAGTATAAAAAAGGTGATGGCATCTTAATCTCTGAAGGTGTCAGCGATTTTAAATTGAAAAATTTATTTATTGATGCTGGTTATGAATATCAAAATGTAGGAAAAATTAATTCAGACACAAATCATGTTTTAGATTTTGGCGATGGACAATCTAAAAAGTGGGCCCGAGACGTCATGCAAATATCCATTCATGGAAAAGATGAAGATTCCATTGTTGCCGAGTATGAGACCCAGTCAGAAAGGAAGAAACGGTCTAAAAAAATAACTTTGATCAATGTTGTAAAAAAAATGATTGCTGCAGGATTCCCTAATAATACAATAGATGAATTACTGTACGATGGAGTGAGGCAGAAGATCAAGATTGGAGCCAAGCATATCTATCACTCAGGTGAGCAGCCATTATTCTACGGGTCACGATCTATTGCTGATATTGTACGACAATTAGCTATAGAAGGTTCAAATGTTGACTCTATAACTCTAATCACAAATGTGGATGATGTGGCTTTCCTCATGGGACAACAATCTGTGATTCATGCTTTTGGATTAAGAGAACAAACACAAACGTACTTTCTAAAGAATTTGGAACGAAATCATCATCAAGTTATTGGCATTGGAGAAAAAAACAATCAAGAAGAACTGTCGCTAACAGAAAACGATTTTATTTCAGTATTAGGAACTATAAAAGGTGAGCTTGGTCATTCTCTTTATGAAGAAGTAACCGGGCTCAAGAGTGACCAAAATGAACCCGTCTTTGATAGCACATTAGAATACAATATTAATCAAGCTTTAGTGCAAGCAGTTTCTACAAACGTAATCAAAAAAGTAGTTACATTTTCAAAAGGAGGTTTGACTACTGCACTTTTAGATCTGTATTTGAATTTAAATTGTGAATACGGAATTAAAATTCATATTTCAAGAAAACTGAGACAGGAAGAATTGCTATTTGGGGAATCTTTTGGATCTGCTCTTGTTGTCATCGGTGAAAAAGAGTTAATGGAGTTTCAGCGTATTTGTATGCTGTATGGTATTCCATCTAGCACCATTGGCCGGCTGCAAATAAAAAAGGAAATTTCAGTCAATAATATTTTAACGATTCCCGAAAAGGTCCTAAAAGTACTACCAAAATAAATATTGGATTCATTACTGATCTGTTACTTTAAGTTACCCCTCATTATTTTGGAAAATGGGGCCCGTATATTGATGCATATCAGTTTTATTTCATTAAAGTATTAATGATATATATATAATAATATCAATATATAAATAAATATATTAAATAATCACTTTATAGTAAAATATAAAAAAAGTGGGGCAGACTTCACATGACCCTCGGAGACAGTGAACGTCTACCCCTTCCACATACCAAAGGTACCAAACCAGCACCTTCAAGTGTTAAAGTATTGGTTTATTTGATACAAGTCAAGAAATATTTTTTACATGAAAAAATAGGATAAATAATGAAGTTGATTGTACCGGTGAAGGGGCTCGAACCCCCACTCCCTTACGAGAAATGGATTTTGAATCCATCGCGTCTACCAATTCCGCCACACCGGCAAATGTAACT
>Ga0209091_10003297_pt1 | contig 13049 bp, 11 predicted proteins | sample ArcticOcean_MG_C_6_FD_187438 | JGI IMG/M metagenome (GOLD analysis project Ga0209091, IMG submission 187438) | Marine microbial communities from western Arctic Ocean - ArcticOcean_MG_CB8_128 (SPAdes) (version 2) | ecosystem: Environmental > Aquatic > Marine > Oceanic | place: Arctic Ocean...
ATATTTACAAGTCACCTTTTCAGGACATAGGGGGTTTCATTTGCACTACCGCGACCCTAATTTATTCCACTTAGATTCTGAAGCAAGGAGAGAATTGGTATCGCATATTCGTGGTGAGGGCGTTGATGTACAGGGTGGCATGTCCCGCTTCAATGAGGCAGACTCCAAAGGATGGTCTAGGCGAATTAGAGATGGTGTCGATGACATGATCTTGAAATTACAAGTTATTTCAAATAAGCAAGGAGACTATTCTTCAACGTTGAAGGATTTAGAGCATGGTCTTAAATCTCAATATGATAGAGAAGGGTCAACTTCTCAAAGAAGTGCTGCATCAATTAAAAAATTAGCAGAAGTAGTAAATCATGAAGCTCGTTCAAAAAGAATTAGAGAAGGTAATTTTGGCGCACTTGGTTCCTATGATGGATTATTTCTTAATTTGTTGAAAACCGACTCTTCAGTAGTCCTGGGTAATGCAGGAGAAACAGATGAAGTGGTTACCATCGATACTAGAAGGCAAATTAGATGGCCTACATCTCTTCATGGTAAAACAGGAATGCGGGTAAGTGAGTTTCCATTAAATCGTTTGGACCCTGAAGGTTCTAACCCATATAGGCCACTTCAAGAGGCCTTGGTACTAAGCGGTCAAGAAAAGTTACGGGTAGAAATTACAGTTGAGGATGCCGTTGCCCAGTTCCATGACAAAAGATATGATTTAACGCGTGGCCAAATTTTAGAAATAAGCGAGGCTGGAGCGACATTTTTGGTTCTAAAAGGCTGGGCGAAAATCGTATAACTGAAAATAAATACATCGTCTTTGAATCTATCTAGTGCATGCTCCTTCATCGGTAAGGTTCAAGGGTAGAGTTTGACCCACCGTAGGTGGGGTAAGCCGTATGAGTCAGCAAGATGATGAAAAAAAGGACAGCAAATTGCCATCATTAGGGGGACTTCCTCTACCACCAATGCCGCCATTGCCGCCTATGCCGAATATGGATTCACAATTACCTCCTGCACCAGCCATGGATGCACCATTACCCCTACCACTTGCACCATTGCCACTACCACCTGCACCAGTCATGGATGCACCATTACCGCTACCACCTGCACCAGTCATGGATGCACCATTGCCACTACCACCTGCACCAGTCATGGATGCACCATTGCCACTACCACCTGCACCGGTCATGGATGCACCATTGCCCCTACCACCTGCACCGGTCATGGATACCACATTACCTCCAGCGCCATTGCCAGTAGTAATGCCTGCAGTTGTTGAACCTACATTGCCGGAAACTGATCCATCTTATGGTGACCTTTGGGCAAAGCGGTCTGACAAACCGCTTCCACAGATTTACGGACACATTGACCGAATTGCTAATTCAGAAGCGGGTTCCTTGTTGGATCGATACTCCGACCGGTTTGGCCATTCGATAGACCGCGACATCATCGTATTGAGAAAGCAACAGATCGATGACAAAATTTCAGAAATTAGAGATGCGCCAACTGTTGAATTGATGGATGCAGAAGCTGTGAGTCTAGAACTTGATGAAGACATGGATCTTTCTGAGCAATTATTAGCCATTGAAAGTGAATTACGTTCGCTAAAACCGGAATACCAGGCTGCAAAAAGTTCTGGTGATTCCGAGTTGTTAGCCCAACTAAGGCCTCAATTAGAATCTTTAATGGGTCAAAGAAAGGAATTGCAAGCAATTATCGCATCTTCGGAAGAATCAGTAGTTGCACAAGAAGCAGAGGAAACCGATGGAGATGACATATTTACTTTATTCGTATCAATTGTTGATGACCTGTTGGGCTCAAATCTCCCTGAAGATGTCGTCGCAGAATTTATCGAAAGCCCAGATTTCCAAGTATACCAGCAAGTTGGCAGCGATCCACAATCTGCCGATGAGGAGTTGAGAGCAGCATTCTTTGCCATCGTCGATGGCCAATTAGGAAATATGGATGGCTCAGACATCCAAGTATTCGTCGAATCAGAACAGTTTGAAATTTATCAGACAGTTGGAAATATGTATCAGTGAGCGTGAGAAAATGGGACTACTTGATAAAGCAGGAAATGTTGAAACAACACCGGATAAAAAACCTAAGGCTGTAGCAAAAGCAGTTGCTAAAGCAGCACCTAAAGCAGTTGCGAAGCCAAAGGCAGCAGTAAAAACCACTGTTTCAGCTAAACCGGTTAAAGCGAAGAAAGTTAGAACTCCTCGCACAACTGGATTACCAGAAGGTTACGAATTAGCATCGAAAATGAATCGTTCAATCAGTTGGTGGGTAAATATCGCCGTCAATTTCTCAGTACTTATTGCTGGACTTGGAATGGTGATTTTCGCTGATACTGGCGTGACAACTACAGGTCTTTTTGGCTTAGCAGCCGTAATGATTATTCTAAATGTAATCATAATTCCAGCAAAGACTGGCAGAACAATCGGACACTTTGTTTCAAGAACAAAATTTATGACTGCAAATGGTGAAAAAGCGAGCGTTTTTCATTCAATTCTAGCGAATACGGTCGGGCTATTCACATTGATCGGTTTCATACTTGTGATGTTCAACATGTCTGATTTCGATGCCAAAAATTATTTTAGTATTGCTGGTTTAGTAATTGGTATTATTTTCATTGTTCTTTGGTTTGTAAATAGAAATTTCAAGAAAAACAGTGATATGGACCAAGGACTCTATGACTTGCTGTTCAACGCATACCTGGTAAAACACATACCAGCAGAAGGGGAAGTCTCAACAGGTATTTGGGGCAGACTTGAAAATGCTGGAGAGTGGGGTGACAAGATTGCTTCTAGGAGAGAAGATAATATCAAAAAGGCTGCAGAAAAGGCTGCAGAAAAGGCTGCTAAGGCCGAAGAGGATGCAAAGAACGCTTCCACTGATAGTTCAAAGGATGAATAAATAACTTCTTGTTGATCATCATGATAAACCAGTCTAAGTATGGACGATTTGTAATATTTTTTATATTACTTCTCATCACTTGTACCATTCAATTAATTGGAGACTATTCCCTATTGGACAATGTTATTCTTGCATTACTGATTGGCGGGTTATTGATTAATCTCTTTATCGAATATATAATTATTCAAATATTTAGAAAACCTGATTTCCAAAAGCCTAGCATAGAGATTGAACCTTGGGTCGAATTGGATGCCGATTGCCGTGGCGTTAAAGCGAGAGCAATGCTAAATCGTAGAGATGAAAGCGCACCAATGCTATTGATGATACATGGCTGGAAAAGTAGCGCCGAATCAGTACGCGAACGTGCTGAATGGTTCTGTGAGCAAGGATGGCATGCTTTGATAATTGAAATGCCAGGACACGGCAAGGCAATGCCAGTTGAAAAATGGACTGCGATTAGAGTGATAGAACACACTGTAGAATTGATGGGTGCATTAGAAAGTTTACTACCTTCAGAAAAAATCACAGAAATTGTGTATTATGGGCACTCTATGGGTGGATTCGTAGGCCTTAATCTCTCAAAAAGAATTGATAAGTATTCCTGGGGGAATAAAATAAAGGGATGGATACTAGAATCTCCGATGACTAAATATTCAATGGTGTATGAAGGATCATTAATGCACCATAGAATCCCAAAAGTTCTTCATTCAACTATTAAAAAGAGGTTGTTAGTCCAATTCTCAGCACTCCATCCTCAAGAAAAACCGATTCATTCACTTATGGAATTAGACGTTCCGATCTGGGGTCTGCCACAACAACCTACGCTCATCTTACAAGCTGAAGAGGATTCCATTCTAGGCCGTTCTCACTACGACTTACTTGTCTCATCAATGATTGATGCTGGGAGGGAGGAGATTCTCACAACGCATCTAATTGAAGACTTACCACATTCAGGTGCTAGAACCAATTCGACAAGGAATCATCACATTGAGCAATGGCTAGAGAAGAATTTCTAAATAAATCATTCAGGAGAATCATCTGACGATTCTGCGTATTCCTTCGCCAATTCGCGCATATCATCAACTTCATCTAATTCATCAACTATTTCTTCACCGAGTAATGTCTCAAGGACATCCTCCAAAGTTACAAGCCCGGCAGTACCGCCAAACTCATCCTTGACAATGGCGACTTGTTGCCTTTGCTCTAAGAATATCTCAAGAGCATGATCAACAGAGTCATCAACGAGAATAGAGATAGCGGGCTTCTTGAACTCTCCAATCGATTTATCTGATTCATCTCTGCTAGCGGCCATTAAGATCTCAGAACGTATCACAAAACCCGTGATTTCATCAATCGACTCTTCATAAATTGGTATTCTTGAAAAACGGATAATCTTATGCTCTTGTAGTATCTCTTCAACCGTAGATGTTGAAATAAAAGCAGTCATAACTACTCTTGGAGTCATTATTTCACTAACATTAATATCTCTTAATTTTAGTAAGTTATGAATTACTTCCTCTTCATCGGCCTCGAGGATTCCTTCTTCTTCACCGAGGTCAACAATGGCAACAACATCATCTCTAGTGACGAGCGTATCATCACCTTCTGGAAGAATTGATTTTAATAATTGAATTGGAATGATGATAAATGCTAGCAATTTAACCAAAACCTGTAAAATCATTCCAGTTATTGGAACTAGTTTTTTCCAGTATGCTGTCCCAAGAGTCTTTGGAACGATTTCAGAGAAAAATAGGACTGCGATCGTGAGGATAATAGAAGCACCGGTAAGATACTCTTCCCCCCATATAGTCTGTACCTGTGAACCAACACCAGCAGCCCCCATGGTATGGGCAATTGTATTCAAAGTTAAGATCGCAGTTAGTGGTTTGACCGCATCATCATCTTTTAGTCGCGCCCATAACGCTCCTGATTTCTTCCCCTCTTTTTGCAGAACTGCAATATGGGTGTGAGGTACCGATAATACAACTGCTTCAAGTATTGAGCAAATAAAAGAGATTCCTAAGGCCAAAACGGCATAAAATACTAGTAAAGTGATGTCCATTTGTAGTCTGCGACTCCGAGTCCCGGTGGTGGGTAAGTGATACATGAGAGGTGATAGTTCTTGATGATAACCCATTGGAATGATGAATTTCTAATATATATTTTATTCTATCATTGCGCCATTCACTCGTCATTAGAAGTAAGATAAACCTATACAAGTCTAGTATTACAAGGGTGAAACTCAAGAAGGACATCACACCCGCATTAAAATAGGGATTGTCATGGTTGATGAGCATGTACTGATTTGTGTTGCTTGGCCATATGCTAATGGGCCACTCCACTTAGGTCATGTTGCAGGCTGTTATTTGCCACCAGATATCCAAGCTCGTTTCGAAAGAGCGAGAGGAAATAGAGTTCTGATGGTTTCGGGAAGTGATGAACACGGAACTCCAATCACAGTTACAGCGGAACAGAAAGGTATTACACCTCAGCAAGTTGTTGATGAATACCATGCTATCAACTCTAAGGCTCTAATAGACCTAGGATGTAGTTGGGAGCCAAATATTGATTCGCGAGGAATAGAATATGGTGGATCATTATTCAATAGAACCACCGACCCAATGCACAAAAAAATAGTCCAGGAAAATTTCTCTTCACTGATGGATGCAGGTTTATTTGAAAGAAAGACTACTCAGCAATACTATGAGACCAATAGCGACGGAAGTGGCCGGTTTTTACCAGATAGATATGTGGAAGGTGTTTGCCCATCTTGTGCGGAAGATGGTGCCAGGGGAGACCAGTGTGATTCATGTGGAGCTACGTACGAATCAACTGAATTAAAGAATCCAATTTCTAAGATGAACCCTACTGCCAAAATTGAAGTCAAAGATACCGACCATTTCTTTTATCGCTTAGATTTATTCCAAGAAGCCCTACAACAACATGCATCTGAAAGGAAATCAGTATGGAAACCAAATGTTCGGGCTATGACCAAGCAATGGTTGGACATGGGTCTGCGTTCTCGAGCAGTTACTAGAGACCTTTCGTGGGGAATTCCACTACCTTTGGAAGATCCTGAATGGAATGGTAAATGCGTATATGTTTGGTTTGAAGCGGTACAAGGTTACTATTCATGTGCAAAAATATGGGCTCTTCGTCATGCACAACAAGGCGGCCATCCCAATGGGATAGATGCCTGGAAGAATTGGTGGTGTGTTTCAGAGGATGGAACTAGCCCTAGGCACTTATATTTCTTAGGCAAAGACAACATACCATTCCATACCGTAATCTGGCCAGCATTAATTCTTGGACTCAACCACGCTTCAAAGGGGAAGACAGCAAGCGACTCTATAGAAATGCCTTCGAGTGGGGATTTAGCATTGGAGACAAATGTACCGGCTATGGAATATCTAATGTTATCAGGCGGCCAGTTTTCTAAATCACGTAAACACGCTGTGTGGTTACCTTCATTCCTTGAAAGATATAATCCCGACTATCTTAGATACTATCTATCAATAAATATGCCAGAAATCCATGACACTGATTTCAATTGGCCTGATTTCGTTGAAAAGATCAATAGTGAATTAATCGCCGCATATGGTAATTTCGTACATCGCGTATTAACGCTGGGAGTTCGATTACCAATGGGTGATAATGGCCCTCTTGCCGATATTGAAATAGCAGAATTAACTGTTGATCACCGCCATAAATTAGAAAAAATACATGCTTCAATCACCGACTCACTGCTAAGACACCGCTACAAAGAAGCGCTACGACATGTAATGTCTGCCGCCCAGTATGGCAATCAAATACTACAGGCAGCAACCCCATGGAAGTATCTCAAGAGCGGGGATGATACAGAAGAGAGAAGGCAAAGTTTGTCAACGCTTGCATTCGGCTGGCGTTTATCTCGCTTTTTAGCAATCACTTCACAGCCATTCTTACCATTTAGTGCTGCTAAATTATGGAATGCTCTAGGGCAAACAGGTGATGTTAGCCTTGTTTCATGGGATGACGCGATAGATTGGGAGGTCACAATGACCTGGAGTCCGGAAACACCTACTCCGCTCTTTGAACGCCTCGAATTAGAAGTAATTTTAGAAAGTGAGAAATCTCTGACTGAAACCGAGACAACAAAAGCAGATGAAAAATCAATTCAAACAGTTAAAGTTAGCAAGAAAAACAAAAAGGAGATGAAGGAAATGAATGAAGCACCAGAAGGAATAACATATTTGAATTTTGAAACATTTATGGAAGTCGATCTAAGAGTCGGAAAGATATTGACTGTTGAAGACCATCCTAATGCGGACAGATTATATGTTGTGAAAATAGATGATGGCAGTGAAACTGAAAGGACTATTTGTGCAGGGTTAAAGCAATACTACCAGGCAGAAGAGATGGTTGGTAAAACAGTGGTATTCGTTGCAAATTTAAAGCCAAGACCACTTAGAGGAGTTACCTCTGAGGGAATGATGCTAGCAGCAGATGACGGAAAAGATGGAGTTCGATTGGTCACAATAGATGGTGATATCGCAACCGGTTCACAAGTACGTTAATTCACAAACCAAGTCGAGAATTAACAGATTTCATTGAGTCCCTAGACAATACTCTAGCCTCTTCCAAAATATCTGGAGATAATTTTCTCATGTGGGCGCCCATTTCTTCAGGGATTGAGGATAAATTGATTTCAACATTGAATAATGCACCTTTTACAGCCGCACTTGCCAACAATGCAGCAACCCCTACATCGGAGGCCGCATTTCCATTACCCTTCGCAGCCAAATCAGGCAGGTGTCGAAGTAATGATAGAGCTAGAGTTGCAGTTTCAAATGGAACTTCTGCTGCTTTGAGTGTACTTTGACGGATGCAATTTCTTCTAGCATCAATTTCCTCAGCAGTCACCTTAGGCATTTTGAAGCAGGCCATGACCGCATCGAAGGAGTCGCTGTCTTCTATGGCTAATTCACCAGCGCGCCCCATCAGTGGAATGGCGGTATTTTGCGCATCCTCTGCCGCCTGCCAACCTTCTTGCCATTTTTCTTTGCCAATAGTTAAATCAGTAACCATGCAAGTCAAAGCGGCGGCTTGTCCAAGGGCTACCGCAGCTGCAGTCCCTCCACCTGGAGTTGGAGAAGATGATGCAAGAGCTGCTTGGAAATCACGTAAAGACATGTCCATCCAATTCATTGTCCCACCGCCTTTGCTACAGCCCATTCAATTATTCGCTCCTCTGCATCAAATGGTGATAACTGAGAAAGACCTAAACCTTCTATTGCAGCATTTACCAGTTCCTTTTCATCAATAATTCCTTCCGCAGCATACCACTTTCCAGAATCCAGCATAGCAGAAAGTGGAACAAGACCTACTAATTCACTACCGGGTACATCGACTTGGTGATCGGATGCAATGCTCTTGCAGGCCTCGAAAGCAATATGCATCGGACATGCTGTAACATCTCTTAAATTCATAGATACTTGGGAGATTCCATGGCTTTCCAAAGTAACACCCATTCCTTGTACCATGGGCAGCATACCAGGAATTCTTGTCCTTCTTCCATCTGATTGCTTTAGTAATCTACCAGTTGATCTAACCAGCGAACCAATTTTTTTAGCAACAACAGCATCCGATTCGTCTACATTTACATTATACGCAACTAGTATGCTCCTCGAACCAATTGTAATTGCACCTGATTTAGCACAATTTTCATTCCACTGCATAGGTCCAAAGTCTGGTAGTTTAGTGGATTCTGAATGGCTAGTGACACCGCCACTCATTCTTGCCTGTAGCCCTTCATATTGCTCCTTTCTAAGAGAGGACAAGAGATTTCTATCATCGTGAGTCGCAGCGAACCCATATGTGAAAGTTGGAACTTCACATTCATTAGCCACTTTAATCGCTAACTCCTTCGCTAATGTTGAACATTGTTCCATAGTAATACCTTGAAGTGGAACAAAGGGACAAACATCCACTGCACCGAGCCGGGGATGCTCCCCTTTATGTTGCCTCATGTCAATGTGAAGTATTGCTGCCTTTATGAGTTCAAAAGCTCCTATTGAAACAGGACCAGGCTCACCAGCCAACGTTATTACCGTCCTGTTATAATCTGCATCAGGCTCAACTCCCAATACAGCGCAACCAGAAATATTTCTAGCGGCCTGAACTATAAGTTCAATTTTTTCAGTATCAATTCCCTCAGAAATGTTGGGTACGCACTCAACGATTGTTGTTACCATGAACGAGGGTTAACGCATTAGGGCTTTGAATGTTGACAAAGGATAATTTCAAAAATTAGCTATAGAGTCCTTCTGGAGTGGCCGAAATACCACCCTGGGTCCTCTTGCTGTTAATTCTCTTTACAGCGTTGAGTATGTCGTTTTGAGTTACTGTATCGCGCTTATCTCTTATTGCATTCATACCCGCTTCCACACAAGTAGCCTTCAATTCAGCACCAGAATAGCCTTCAGTTAATTCTACAACTCTTTGAACATTAATTCTTTTAGTATTCATCTTCTTGACATGCAATGAAAGTATGGCACTTCTTGCCTTTTCATCAGGCATAGGAATTTCAATGACTCGGTCAAATCTCCCAGGCCTTAACAAAGCGTCATCCAAAATATCCGGACGATTTGTAGCGGCAATTATCTTTACATTTTCCAAAGAGTCAAAACCGTCTAATTCGGCTAGCAATTGCATTAGTGTACGTTGAACTTCCCGATCACCGCTTGTAGAACCATCCAACCTTTTTGCACCGATTGCATCGATTTCATCCAAGAAAATTATCGCAGGGGATTTTTCTTTTGCTAATGAGAACAATTCTCTAACCATCCTTCCACCTTCACCAATATATTTCTGGGCTAATTCACTACCGACCATACGAATAAATGTTGCATCGGTGTGATTTGCTACCGCTTTGGCAATCAATGTTTTTCCACATCCCGGTGGACCAACTAGTAAGATTCCCTTTGGTGCTTCAATTCCAACTTTTAAGAATAACTCAGGTGAAGTCAAAGGCAATTCAATCGCTTCCCTTACCGCCTCAATTTGCTCGTCTAAGCCAGCAACCTCGCTGTAAGTAACATCGGGTTTCTCAACCATTTCAGCACCGCTAACCATCGGATCCCAAGCATCGTGTAACACTTCGATTATCGCCAAAGTATCTTGGTTTAAGGCCACTCGGGTACCCGGTTTTAATTTAGAAGGTTCAATTCTTTGATTCAATGAAACCTGAAACACAGTACCATTAGATGAGCGCACTATTGCCCTGTCGCTATCTAAAATATCCTGTAAAGTGCCGATGATAAGAGGGGGTTTCCTCATTGATTTTACTTCATCATTCAGTGTATTTGCTCTCTTCTTAAGACCTCTAACTTCTGACTCAAGATGTGCTCTATCATTAATCAGAGATTGGGCTTTTTCTTGCAAAACACGGTATTCTGATTCTAATTTTTTAAGGTCTTCATCAGAACTTTTTGTCTCAGCGTTAGCGCTGCTCTCAACTTCACTACCCATACGAACAAATCACTGGTTGAGGCGACACCGTATGAACTCCTCGCTCGCCAATATAAGAAACGGGCTGTTCCGAAGGATTCAAAGTATTGCGACTATTAATCATAATTACAGGCGACTGTACGGAAGTGACATTATGGGAGATTGTGAATTATGTGGAGCGATGAAGGTTGGAGTCAAACACGTAAAAACCGGTAAAACAGAGGTCTCAGCCTGTAGTAGGTGTATTGAAAAATTAAACCTTGGGCCAAAACCCCTCGCCCCTGGACTAGCACGAGCATTTTCTCCAACTCCGATGACCAGTGGAACAAATACTAGGGCCAGTGGAACTCACTCTAGAGGAAAAAGTATCATGACGCGTTCTGAAAAAGATCTCGCCGACGACTTTTCCCTACGTATTTCAACAGCCCGCAAACAGAAAAATTGGAACCAATCACAATTAGGAAAGAAGATGGCAGAAACTGTAAATATCGTCAAATCTGCTGAATCTGGAAGAAGACCAACAGACTCCGTAATAAAAAAGTTTGAACGCATTTTAGGTATTAGTTTGATGATTGAGCACAAGTCAATTGACACCCGGGCCCTAGATAGTGGCCCATCTCGCGGAATAACACTCGGTGATTATTTCATCAAAGAAGAGTGATTCGATGAGGGATATACCAGTCCATGCGATTTGGTTGGCCCAAGATGATCCCAAGAAAAATACTGTAGTTAGTGCCTCAAAAAGAGGCGACATAATAATGCATAAACGGTTCAGCACAGTTCCTAGAAAAGGATTCATTTTAGAGCCACTTTGTGGGAAGGTGTTTGGTCCGGAAGACCATGAGGTTCTTCTCAGCAATGGCGGTTCTATAGTTGGCCTAGACTGTAGTTGGGCCAACATAGAAGAAAGTGTAGAGCAAGTGATGAAACGGACCAAATTACAACCGCGGATGTTACCCTTGTTATTGGCAGCTAATCCAGTAAATTGGGGTAAACCAAGTAAATTGACAACTGCTGAAGCACTAGCAACTATTCTATATTTAATCGGCCGAGAACAACAAGCACGGCAAGTATTAGGTGCTTTTAGGTGGGGTGAGAGATTTTTTGAATTGAATAAAGAACCGCTTGAAGCATATGCTGCTGCAAAGTCTAGTGCTGAATTGGTTTCGTTACAATTCGAATTTTTTGACATTGATAGGTCTTCAATTGAATCCGATTAGAAGGTGGTAATATGAGTGACTTGCATAGGAAAATAGGTGTTTCTCGCTGGAATGGCAAGAGTTTCACCTTGGCTCAAGATCATGTCGCAGTTGAAGCATTAGTGATAATTAGAATCAATGGTAATGCTATTGCAAACCTACTAGCCACGCCTTCTGATTTGCAAGATTTGGCGATTGGTCATTGTATTGCTGAAGCGAAGACTGACCCGATTAGCGTTGAAAGTTTTACCACTTCCCTAGATGAGACTGGTACTCACTTCGTAGACATTATTACATCCAATAAGATTGAACCACTACTTCCCGATGAGAGGATCATTACCAGCAGTTGTGGCGCTTGTGACAGAGACGGAGTGGATGTTTTAATGTCAAATGTGCCACTTGTTTCATCATCACAAATTAGTTTCTCTGCAGCCGCAATAAACACTGCTTTCGAAGCGATGAAAAAATTACAAATCGGTTTCTCTATGACGGGAGGGGTTCATGCTGCAGGGTTGATAGATAGTGAAGGTAATTTAGTTGCTATTAGAGAGGATATTGGACGACATAACGCGGTTGACAAATTATTCGGTTTCGCGCAAAGAAGTGAAATTAATCTCAATCAGCACGGATTACTACTATCAGGGCGATGTGGCTGGGATATCGTTGCTAAATCGGCCAGAATGAATTGTCCACTGATAGCCAGTATTGGTGCCTCTTCGACACTTGCAATAGAAGCCGCACGCCAATCTAATATCACACTCTTCTCCTTTGTCCGTAACGACAAAGGGGTAGTGATTGGACCCTCAAGCCGCCTCAATTGAACAAAGCATTGAGAAGCAAAGCCCCAGCGTGGCAAATTACCGGTGAGGGAAATGCGTGAAAAGGTAACCGCCCTCACCCCTCCGGATAACAATAAATTGAAGTTATCAAAAATAAAAACTACTGCTGCGGGAATTCCTGCTGCCTTGTCTTCCATGAAACATGGAATTACAAGAATGGGTGTTGCTAAAACGGTTAAAAGTTTGATGATGGTTAACCAACAAAAAGGATTTGATTGCCCTGGTTGTGCTTGGCCAGATCCATCACATCGAACTACATTTGAATTCTGTGAAAACGGGGCTAAAGCAATTGCTGATGAAGGGACAAAAGCCCGTGTCACCCCTGAATTTTTCAAGAAGTATTCTGTGCAACACCTTTCCAATCAAAGTGATCATTGGCTAAATAAACAAGGTAGGATTACCAACCCAATGTTCCTTGCAAAGGATTCTTCCCATTATACAGAAATAAGTTGGGATGGTGCTTTCGAAAAAATATCTAGCCAATTAAATACTTTACAATCTGCTGACAATGCAGCATTTTACACATCTGGGAGGACTAGTAATGAAGCCGCATTCTTATATCAGGCATTTGTACGTGCCTTTGGAACAAATAATTTACCAGATTGCT
>Ga0209091_10003300_pt1 | contig 13047 bp, 11 predicted proteins | sample ArcticOcean_MG_C_6_FD_187438 | JGI IMG/M metagenome (GOLD analysis project Ga0209091, IMG submission 187438) | Marine microbial communities from western Arctic Ocean - ArcticOcean_MG_CB8_128 (SPAdes) (version 2) | ecosystem: Environmental > Aquatic > Marine > Oceanic | place: Arctic Ocean...
TTACTACTCTCTGTCGTATTCGTTTTCATCACTTGCGAATCCGCTATCGTTCTCATCTTCAACGTTTTCTCTTTTTTCGTCAAGAAGATCTCGTCGAGAATAAAATCGACGCCTTTCGCCCTTTTTTGTTTCCTGAGCGTGTGTTCTCGCACGACTTCCTCTTGTCTTTCCTCGGCGCGTTTGAGTTTCATCGCTCTCATTTTCATTTGGTCTTCTCTTAATCGTTTGTGTCCTTTTAACGGTTTCATTAAAGGAAACTTCTCTGGTTTCCGAGCTTTGTCGTGCGCTTTCGCCGGCCACGGGACGTTTAGGTCGATCGCTTTTTTCCGCAACTCGGCGAGTTTCCGCAAGGAAAACTCCGGTTTTTGCCATTTGTTCGTGTTTTCTAATTTCCGAGGCAGCATCGCGAGTGGGAGCTTGGCGAGGTGCGCTTGGAACTTTTGCGAAGCGTTGCGATACATTCTTATTCTTATTCTTATTATTCTTCAATACATGTGTGTGTGAAGCGCATTCGCGCGCGCGCAAGCTCTCTGTTCTTTTTATAACGATTTTTATCCATTTTTTCTCTCCATTATTTTGTAGTAGGAACAACATATAATATGTCTCATCACAACCGCCCGGCGATCGTCATCGACAACGGCACCGGGTACACCAAACTCGGGTTCGCCTCGAACACGGCGCCGTCGTTCGTGCTTCCAACGTGCGTGTCCGTTTCTGGGGGGGGAGTGTCCTCCTCCTCCTCGTCCGTTTTAACGAGCAAAAAGGAGAACGATGAATCCAATTTCCCCGGTAAAAATGGTAACGGCATGAAGAAGAAGAAAACGTATGAGTATTACTATCATCATCATCACGCGTCGAAGTCTTTGCAGGATTTAAACTATTCCATCGGCGAGGACGCGCTCGCGCAGATTAACTCGAAAACCATCAAGTGGCCGATATCGAACGGCATCGTGAACGACTGGACGTCGATGGAGAAATTTTGGCAAAAGACGTTGTTGAACGTGTTGAGAGTGGAGCCGGAGGAACATTTTTTCTTACTCACGGAACCGCCGTTGAATCCAGCGGAGAATCGAGAACGAATCGGGGAGATTATGTTTGAGACGTTTAACGTGCCTGGAGTGCACATAGGCGTGCAAGCGGTTTTAGCCTTGAATGCGAGCGTGGCGTTGAATGCGTCGGCGGCGGCTTCGAGTAAAAAGAATAGGAACGGAGACGAAGAGAATAGCGGTAATGATAATAGTAAGAGAGATAGAAACGACAGTGGCGGCGACGGATTAACTGGAACGGTGATAGATATTGGTGATGGGGTTACACATGTCATACCAGTCTGCGATGGGTACGTGGTGAGCAGTGCGATCAAATCAGTTCCGTTAGCTGGGAGAGATTTAACGAGATTCGTGCAAACGTTGATGCGAGAAAGAGGGGAAAACGTTCCGGCGGAGGAGTTTAGCAGAGTGGCGCAAAAAGTGAAAGAAAAGTATTGCTACGTAAGTAAAGATATCGCGAAAGAGTTTGAATTGCACGAGCGGAACCCGAAAGAGTACGTGATACGAATGGAAGGTGTGCGAGCGAAAACGAATTTGCCGTGGCAAGCGGACGTGGGGTACGAGAGATTTCTAGCGCCGGAAGTGTTTTTCCGACCGGATATGATTGCCGAGAAAGAGAACGGTTTTTGGCAGTTTTCGTTGCCAAAATTAGTCGACAACGCCATCCAAGAGTGCCCAATCGATAGCCGACGGAGACTGTACGGGAACATCGTTCTCAGCGGTGGCTCGACCATGTTTAAAGGATTCGGGAAACGAGTGAAGAGAGACGTGAAACGAGTCGTCGATAAACGGATTTCTGAAAGCGAAGTAAAGAGCGGGAATAGATTGAAAGCGAAATCGGTGGACGTGGAGGTGTTTACGCACGATATGCAACGGTACGCGGTGTGGTTTGGTGGGTCCGTTGTAGCTTCTATGCCGGATTTTTACAAGAGCTGTCACACGAGGGAGGAATATTTCGAGTACGGCTCGCAAGTCATGCGATCGAACGTTTTAGAAAAGGAGGAGGTATTCTTCTGAGTGTAAATGCTATGTGTATATGTAACAATGTACCTAGATACTTGTACCTCTTTCTTCTATTTTTCTATTATGTGCATTACGCGAATGGATTCTTCGTCGCGTTCGTAAACACGCTCTTCGCACGTTCGCGTTCCTTCATTTCGCGCCTCGCCCTTTCCTCTCTCATTTTTTGAATTTTCAACGCGCGCGTTTGTTCGTCCTCTTTAGTCTCATCATCCGAGGAGGAGGAGGAGGAAGAAGAAGACGAACGCCGCCTTTTCTTTTTCTTTTTTTCTTTCTTCTTTTTCTTCTCCCTCTTCTCTCTTCTCCATCTTTCCGAGTGGGGTGGCACGTATCCGTCCCTGAGCATGACTTTTGTCAGCGTCGGACGATTTTCAAACGGTTGTTCCTTATCCGCCAATCGCAAGCGTTCTGTTTCTTCTCGTTGCATTCGGATTCTTTTCGGCAACGAGCAGTGCTTTTTGCCACCATCGTCATCGTCATTGTCATCGTCATCTTCGTCGCCGTAAAACGAAGCATCCGCTTTCGCGTACCACGGTTGCCTCAAGTGCGTCCCGCTCCCGCCTAATCGATTCCCCTCGTCCTCCTCGCTCTTCTTCGCTTTCTGTTTCCTCTCCAATGAGACCAGCGCTTTTTCGTGCTCCTCGAAAAAGTTCACGTGTTTATTCTCGTACAAACTCTCTACGCGTCGTTCTCGCCCACTCTCCTTCTCTTCTTCTTCTTCTTCCTTCTCTCCTCGCAACGCTCGCAACCGCTTCGCTTTCTCCTCCTCCTCTTTTCGCGCCGCTTCTTCTCTTTGCTCTCGTTCCAGTTGCTCTTCGTCTCTTCGAACGCGTTCGCGTTGTTTCCGACCGTACACGTTCCAGGACTTTTGCGGGAGAATGTTCAACCCTCCGTGTCCGCCCATTATTATTATTACTCTTTCGAGTCCTCGTTCGAACCCGTTGACCTTCTGTACTCACAGACGAAACGTATCTCAACACGACAGGCTTTGTCTCGTGTTGCTTTGAATCACAACGCTTTTCTCTTCGTCGAATAAGTCGAATAAGAAAAAGATCAGCAACAACAACAACAAAATTAACTCAACCAATCCTTCGCGTTTTGTTCCGCGCGTCGTTTCTCTCCTTCTCCCGGTGTAGTAGCGCTTCTTTTCGCTTTCAATTCCGATTTCTTCAACGCTTTCCCGAAACTCGAGTTGGAAAATTTCTTCTCTCTCGCTTCCGCCGCTTGCGCGGCGTTGTCGCGCGCTTGTTGCAATTCTCTCCTCTCGTTCTCCTCTCGGAGCGCGATCGTTTCGGGATCTTCTTTTGGGAAACAGGAGGAGAAGCAGTTGCCCATTTATTTGTTGTCTTCTTCTCGAGTAGTAGTAATATTCGTCGTGCTGCGCGGGGTGCTTTTTTGTGTCGTTCTATGTGTTTGTGTTAAACTCTAATGCTAAACTCTGCTAAACTCTCTTTTCTTCTTCATCCGAGGAGACCAAAGATGCTGATTTTCCCCCTTTTCTTTTCTACCGAATCATCGGAAACCGTTTCCGTCGTTTTTGTCGTTTATAACGACGCCGGTCTCGCGTGCGTAGTACTCGTCCGATGGAGAGCTTCCGGTCTCGAAGAAGAAGGCTTATAGTAGTGCATTCTCGCTTCCGAGCACGTCGGCAACGTTTTCAGGCGTCTCTTGTTTTCGTCCGGGTATTGCTCGTAAAACATCTCCATTTGCTTCTCGTACTTCGCGGTGATTTCCAAGTGCAGTTTTGTGTCGATGGTGTTCATTTCTTCGATCATTTTGTGCAATTTCTCGTCGCCTGCGATGTTATCTTTGAGCTTGCCATTTTTCACGTTGGCGTGTTTGCACCAAAGCTGCGCTTTGGTCTTATAAAAAAGCCGTTCGCCGACTTCCGGGAAGAGCGAAGCGAAGATGCGCCAGGTGTACGACTCAAACGCTTTTTCCAAAGTATCACCGCTTCGAACTTCGAGAGGATTGCTCGCGCGCGATTGAGATGTTCTTCGGTGATTTTCTTCGGCGGCAGCGTGTAAACATCCGGACCTAACAACGTTCGCGTGACAAAATTGTTGATACCGGGAGTACCTGGCATGATGTGACCGAGATTTTCTCGTAAATTCAATAAGCTCGGTCCGAACCACGCGCGTTCACCTTTATTCACACCGGCGTAGGATTTTCCGATAAATCTTTTCGTCGCGTTCACGCCGTGGAATCCGTGTCGACTGCTCAACTCGGATTTATATCTTTTCACCGGATCTTTGAAAAACATCACGTATCGAAATTGCGGACAAATGGTAAAATCGTTCGCCTTCTCGCCGGTTTCCGCTAAAAGCATCTCGCGGAATAGAACGCGAAATCTCCACTTTTTCGCGTATTCCGCCATCGCTTCGCAATCGCGTTCGTCCACCATCATGTTTTGCACGTGTTCATCCTTCTGGTTGCACGAATCTAACGTCTTCATTTCTTCTTCGGTCCACTCGTCGGGTCCTTTATAGTATCTCGACCAATGCCACGGCATGTTACACATCAAGTTACAATTCCCTTCGAATGTTGTTCGCACTCCGCCGCCAGAGACCGAGTTACACGCCGCCGTACCCCCTGAATTCGATATGTGAACGTACATCACCGGTTTCTCGCTATCTGTGTTACTATTCACTCCTAAATTGTCTCGATACATATCCCCGTATTTCGTGTGCAACATTCTACTCTCTCTCGCCCATCCTCTCTCTGCCATCGAATATCTTCGTTCCCACTCAGCCACAAGTTCTTTCGTCGTCTTTTTTCGCGTCGCTTTTCTCTTTCTCATCTCTTCCCTTCTTCTTCTCGCTTGCATGTTTTCGTGTTCTACCGCGTAATTTCTGCTTTCCCGCAAGTCTTGCCATCTTTTGATATGTTCGAGTCTCGTCTGCGACCGCGCTTGGCGTTGCAACTCGAGTTTCTCAAAACCCGGGTTCCTCTGCCGTTCTCGTCGTAACATCATTTGTCGAGATCTCGATTCATCCTCTCGCATCCTCCGTTTGTCGTCGTCGTCGTCGTCGTCCTCGGCTTCCTTCTTCTTCTTCTTCTTTTCATTTTGCCTGTTTTTTCTATTCAGCATCCATCTCTCGTATCGGTCTTGTCTTTCTCTCGAACTCGCAACCATCCGAATTTTATTTTCGTTATCGTCTCGGAGTAATAAACGCCTTCTTCCTCCCGCAGAAGCGACGAGAGTGGGGTTGAAAACCTCAAAAGCCGACGACGAAGCTCTGTTGTTGGGGCTGCTGCTCGACGACAAGAGCAGCAAGAGCAGCGAAAACACAATCAAAATCATCGTAAAAAAAACGCCGAAGGGGAGTCGCGTTCGACGACGCATCTCATCTCCTCCTCCTCGGATATAAAAACGCCTCCTGTTTGTCGTCGTCTCTCAAAAGATCTCTGAGTCTCTTTTACGCGCTCACCATATCGCAGGAGTAAAAGTTTGTGTGCAAAAGAGTTGTGAAGAAAAAAAGAGCCCATTCAAGTAGTCTCTTTACCTGCCTATTTCGTCCATATCTCCTCTCGCCTCTTTTCTCTCTCTTTCTCTCCTGTTCTGTCTGTGGTATAGTTAAGGATTTGGGGAGGAGCGCTTGAGAAGTCCGAGAAAGAAGAGAGAGACCAAAACGAGAGACCAAAACACCAACTCTTTGTTCTTTCTTTCCCCAGATATCATAGAACGAGAAAAAGAGAGACCAGAGGATAATAATAATAATGCTGCGTTCGAGGATCGTCGCGTCCTCCTCGACGAAGAAGCGATACGCCGTGCTCGAGATCTGTTCGTCTTCCTCGTCTTCGTCTTCTTCGTCGTCGTCGTCTCCGGTGTTGTTGAAACATTCACTAAATTCCCCGACGAGAGCGGCAGCAGCGGAAGGAGAACACCAACGAGGGAACGATGATGTTGAGAACCCTTCTTCTGAGAAGAAGACCAACAACAACGAAAGGAGGAAAAGGGCAATAACCATTCGACGCGCGATTGAACTCAAAAGTGATGACGTCGCGATCGAGAATAATACTAATTTTGCGCTCGAGGGGGTGCAAAACGTCCTCCTCGATGCGAGAGCGACGACGGCGATCGGAGACGTGCTCTTTGGAATCATCACCACGCAGGAAACGGAGGAAAAAAGGAGTCCTTCCTTCGATGAAAAGGAAGAAGAGGAGAAAACGCAGACTTTGATGACGTTTAAGACGAGGAGGAGTCTGTTTCTGAACGCCTGCCGAGAGAGAGAAGAAGAAGGTAAAGAAGAAGACAAAGAAGACGACGGCCGAGGGTTGGCGTTCTTGTTGAGGAGGAAAAACTTTGCCACCGGGAACGAGTACTGGACGATAGTGGCCAAAGCGCGGAGAGATCTGTCGACGACTTTAAAGAAGGAAGAGGAAGAGGCTTTCACGACGAAGACGAAGAAGAAGAACGGGAGCAGCAACGGAGGCAACAAGAAGAAGACTTTGAAAGAAGAGAACAAGAAGGACGACGATAGCAACAACGCGAATTTTGCGAATAAACCGAGCACATCTAGCAGCAACTTTAACAACGGCGATAGCACGACGACGACGACGACGACGACTCCGATCAAAACTCGATCGTTTCGAATAGACGACCCTTCGCAAGACGCGTCTGTTCTCGAGGCGAAGGAAAGGGCGATGAAATTTTCGTTCTCGAGAGCGTTCAACGAGTGGTTGCACGATCAACCCATCGCGAAGAACCCGAGACGAGCCGGTCTTGGAGGGTCTAGGAAGAGAGCTATGAAACATCCGTGCGCGTATACCGGGGAAATGGGAGAGGATTTTATCGATTGTGCGTGCGGAGATAACGAAGAGTACGGGTTTATGTTGGCGTGCGAGACGTGCGGCGCGTGGGAACACGGCGAGTGTTGCGGGGTGAAATCGGAAGAGGCGATTCCAGCAGGGTACGCGTGTTCGACGTGCGTGAAAGAGAAAACGGTGAAGAGTTTCCCCAAACACTTAGTGATGGTTTTAGATTACGAAGAGGAGGCGGATGTGAAAAAGAACAAGAACAAGAAGGACGCGTTCAACGACAACTCGGCGGAGAAAGTGGAAGAAAACGAAGCGCTCGTGCAGGAGATGATTAAAAACGGTGAAATCATCGAGGACGACGATTGGGGATTGCAATCGTTCGTCGCAAAGTCGCTCGATATTGACTCTAAGAGAGAGTTCGTGCTCCCTCCAAACTCACAGAGTAGTAACTTGGTCAACGCTAAGAGACGGTGCGTGTGCTGCGTGTGCGGATGCGAACATACGGACGAAATCGAGTCGATGGTGAAAGCGTGTAATTGCGTCGGTGGAGGCGCGATTGCACACAGAGACTGCTTGGAAGAGTGGGAAGACGAAGATAAAGGTAATTTGAAATCGAAAAATGGCGATAAGAACAAGAAAGAAAGCACTATCGAGAGCAAAGGCGGCGAGAACAAAAAGAAGAAAATGGTTGACGGAATAATTGTGGACGTGATTGAGGACACTTCGCTTCCAGTCACTCCTTCTGGCACGCGATCGTGGAAAATATTGGACGATTTTCCAGTCAAGAAATGTAGAGCGTGTTGCGGTTTTGGCGGTCTCGCCTGCGGCGGCATCAAAGACGCGAAAGAAGGCGAAGCGATAATCCAAAACCAAAAGAGAATACTCGCCGAAGCGGCGGCAATGTACGAGGCGAACGCGAAAACCACGCGAGGAAATCGCCCAGGCGCAACGAAACCGTTGCTTGACGTTAAGGAAGAAGACGCATCTGGTGGAGACGCAGAGAACGAGCCTGTGAAAGAGAAGAAAAAATCCGGGGGACGAGGAAAGGGAAGCCCGAACAAGAAGGAAAAGAAAACGTCCGACCGACCGCCGAAATTGATGACGAACAAGCAAGACAAGAAGCCGCCCGCCGCGAAGGGTACCACTTTAATCAAGCCGTCTACTGTAAACGGCGTCAGCGTGAAGAAAGAGGAGAAGAAAGTCTTACATCACAATTCCTCGGGCACGAACAACACCACTTCGTCGGTATTGACTCACTCACATATTCCGTTGAAGAAACGGAGATTGATGATGTTCGAAGAAGATTCGCGTAACGGCATGTACAAACAACATTGAAAAACATATTGACTAAAAATAATCGACGACGACAAAAGACGACGACGAGGAGATATATAAGATATTTTTACACATTTAGATCACATTGCTTCTACACTATACGAATATAACTACTAACAACTCTATATCTTCGCTTTCTACCTATCTACTTCATCAAAATAGAGTCAAAACCTGCTCACGTTGGACACCAACCGATGCTAGTTTGTCTTCTAAATACTTCCTGTGCGTTTCGTTGGCGTTCGCCTCTTGCCATTCGAAATACGGAATCGATACTACTCGCCACCCGCGTCGCTCTAATCCTCTGTTTCGAATAATTGTTTTGTGCGTCATCGACTTTTCCATATTCTTTTCAAAATGCGACGGGCCGTCGCACTCGATGGCGATTTTATGGTCGAGCAAAGCAATGTCGATGGACATTACGCCGTCTTCGGTGAGGTATTCGTCCGCAACGTTTTTTATAAACCCGGCTCGAATTCGAGTCGAAACGTGTTTATGAAAGGCTGATAAAGTAACGCTGTGTATCGTTTGATCATCGTAACTCTTTTTCGCGATCGTGTCTAACCATATCGGCGTATCGTGTCGTTGCAGAGCAACTTCTCTTACACCCACGCCGAGCAAAGAAGAAGAAGAAGGAGCTTTCGCTTTCGTACTTTTTGTTGTTGTCGTCGATTGCTTCGTGGACTTCCTCTTTTTACTCGTATTGGTTACGTCCTCCAATACCTCTTCGTCGACGACATCATCATTTCCCACAGCGTGATGATCCATCCAATGATCCTGATGCATCACGCACGCGTGGTAGAGCATGTTCAACCCTTCCGGCGCAAACTCGTCGTGGTGCATCGAACTCACTCTCGCCCACAAGTCCCCGTATACCTCCGCCTCGAACGCGTCTACCGCAGCTAACGCCCATATCGAATTGCACAAATCCTGCGAATTACATCGTCTCGCGTGCCTCTTCCCACCTAACGCTTTCAACATCTCTTCGTCCATTTTATACCCAAACGTCGCCAATCCTAACAACGAGTTCGACACTGCCTGACTGGCGCATTCCTCCAGCCTCTTCGCCAACGTCTCGCTCACGACGCTCAGAAACGCCTCTCCCGGGTGATGCTGCAACATCGCCGACGCCCACGCGATATTTGAAATCTCTTGCGTTTTAAACTTTTCGTGGTACTCCGTCGTCAACTTCAAATACGCATCCATGATCTCCTCGCCCGGATGACATCTAAGAGTGCCGCACGACCACATGGCATTCCCAATTGCTTGCGTGCTAAACCCACCAAAAGGCACGTCTTTGGCTTCAAACATCCCCCCGGCTTTTTCCACGTCTTTCAGCACTTCCGGCAACATCCTCAGAGCTTGTTGCATCAACAATTCCGCGACTGTTTTGCATCTCAAAAGATTCCACTCTTTCAACCGAGCGAAAGACCACAACGAATTCGACAACGCCTGAGGGTACAACTTATCCACGTTTCCCTCGATAATATCCGCAAACTTATCCAATATCCCTAATCTCGGGGTATACAATATCGTCGCGCACGCCCATAAAATATTCCCAACATTTTGCGCGTCGAACGCGTCTTCCGCTTTCATTCGATTACTATATTGCCGCCGCTCGTGCCGACGCTCGGCGGTTTCGCGACTCGTGACGTCGCCGTCACCGTTCCCACGAAATAAACCCTGCATGCACCTCACCGTCGCCTCTTCCAGTAACAACACTCGCGCGTCCCTCTTAAACTCTCTCGCGGACGCGCGCTCCTCTCTCCCGAGCTTTTTCGCCAGCCTGTGCCACGCGGTCGAAACGTTCACTCCGTTGTATTTCTCCGAGTTTGTTTCCACGTGCTTTAAAATCTCCGAGCACGTCACGCACGCCACGATTTCTCGGTTGAGCTGCACGTGCTGGAAAAACGACGAACTCGCCGGGCTGTTGTTGTTCTTGTTGCTCGGATTCTTTGGATCCCTTCTTCGACTTAAAGTCGTCGTTACATTCGTCGTCGTCGTCGTCCTCCGCCGACGGTCATCCGTCGTTGAAAAGTTCTTCCTCAAAAGGAAAGAAGAAGAAACGGCGGCGCAGGAAGAGGCGGTAAAAACGCTTTCACGCGACGATCGAGCTAAAAAACAACCACCACCGGCGATGATGCGATTGGTGTTGTTCTCACGAGCAGCGGCGAAACTCAGACGACGAGAGAGAAGACGGAACATGTTATATCTCTCTCTCAGTAGTTAGGGAAAAAATCAGTCATTTTTGTTCGATTCAAAGTGGAGAAAATTCCTCAAATCGGACAAAGAAGAAGACGAAGACTTCGGCTAAAATGCCTCGAACGAAAGCGTCGGCGAAGCGAGAGGTTGAAGTCGTCGTCGATGAAGGCGAAGAAAAACAACGGGGAGAAGAAACGCAAAAACCATCGCCGCCTTTGTCGACGACGACGACAAAGAAGAAGAAATTGGTGAAGAAATCATCGAACGAGAAGAAGAGAAAGATCGAGGAGGAGGAGGAGGAGGAGGACGCAAAAGTCGCTTTGAAAGAAGACGACGAAGAGGGGGATGATGATGCTGCCGCCAAAACCGCTTCGAAGACGAAACATTCGACGAAACGCGCGAGAGCGAATAAGGAGAAGGCGGGGAAAAACGCGATGGAGATGACGAAGAAAATTAAGGAAAAACAGGAGAAGGAGAGAAAGATAAAGACGAAAGAGGAGGAGGAAAAGGAGGAGGAGGAGGACGGAAAGGCCGACGCAGACGGCAACGAGGAGGAGAAGGGAGAACGAGGAACACTACCGGCGAAGAAAAAGTCGAGCAATAAAGTCACGGTGGGTAAGAAGCAACCCGCCGCCGCCGCCGCGAAGGGCGGCGGCCGAGCGAAGCGAGGAAGCGCAAAGTTAGAACCGGCTGTCGTTGAGGAAGCTCCGGTGGTAAAAGTGCCGTCCTCGGTGCCACAGCTGATGGAGTTGAAACAAATCATGGAACGGGAAATGATCGAACACGAAGAGGCGAGCGCGTCGATGCGAGCGGCGGAGATGGAAAGGATCGCGGCGTTGAAAGCGTTGGACGAGGCCAATAAGAAGGCGGAGTTTTCTGGGTCGCATTTGAATCGCGTGGCTAGGAGGATGAAGCAGACGGCGAGGAAGGTGGCTGCGCAAACCGTGAACGCGCAGATGTTGGAGCAGACGATGATTACGAAAACCGTGAAGAATTGGGCCAAGAGTAAAGACGAAGGGATGAAAGAGGCGAGCGATATATGCATGTCGATTATGAACGAGTGGATTGATTTGGTGAGAAATACGGCGCATTTGATGCAACAACAACAACAACATAAACACGAAGGCCCGGCGACGGAATCGCCGATGGATGTGCACACCGAAAAGAAAGGCGAGGAAACAAAAGCTGGAGAAGAAGAAGAAAATCCCCTCGATGTCAAGAAAGAATCCAAAGCCAGTGAGGAGAACGAAAAGAACGCAGCTAAGAGAGAAGAGGAAGAGAAGAAAAAAGTAGAAAAAGAGGAGCAAAAACCACGAGGAGGAATGCCGCCACCAAAGATTTTACCCGGAGGTATTAAAGTCGAGCCTAACCTCCCGGGACCACTCGCAGATATTTACAAAAAAGCCGCCCCCGGCGCGTCGAAAATTCTCGAGGAAGCGAAGAGAAAAACCGCCGCGATGCATTCCATCGTTCCGAAAGAACCCGACCACTCCTCCGTCCGCATGAAAGTCCTCTCCTACCTCCAAAGTACATTCAAACTTTCCAAGGACGCCGCTTTGACTTGCGAAGCAGCTTTATTCAACGCCAAAGCAGTCGTCGGCCTCGATTACAAAGCGACTTTGAAAAAACTCAGCGAAGACGGAATGTCAGTTTTAAAATCGGGATCGGCGAACTTAGACGTCGGTCGAGTCCCTCCGGGTTTGACCTTGTTCATGCAACAAACGAAGTCGTTGCAGGCAAAGAAGAAGAGAAAGAGCCTCAAGTGAGTAGTTGTAAAAGAGTAAATTCTAAAAATCTAATAACATGAAATACTATACGCGACGACGACGACGACGACGATCGTCATCAAACTAAACCATACTAAATCCAAGTTTCCTCATCGGTCGTTCCAACGTCTTATCTACTAACTTTGTCCCTCTCAGTTGTCGCCGCTGCTTCGGCGTCTTGCTAAAACCCATGTGTCTTTTCCCTTTTTGTTTCCTTCGGAACAAACCCGACGCGGTGACGGAAAACCGGCCTTTCCACGAGCTGTAGCCTTTTATTTTCGTGCGCGTTTTGGACATTTTGACTTTCTGGGAGGTGGCGTACCCGCGGTGTGTCGCTGCTGCTGCTGTTAATGGTGGTGGTGACGGTGCTTTTATCATCGTCGGCGGTCGGGGAGCGCGCACGATCGACGACGATGATGCAAAACGCCGCTCGAATCTTCCCCTAAAACCGCAAAGTGGTGTTGATACCATCGGCGACGTAAACGACGACAAAGCGCACGACGGGCTCGCAGACATCGTCGCGCTGAACGAGGAGGCGCGCCGCAAAACGTTTTCGAGCGTTCTTCTCAACATGGTATGTATTTCTTTTCTCCGGGCTGCGAGAATGCGTGTGCTTTTATAATGGTGTCTTGTGCGGTCTTTTCCCCATAGTCTTTGGCATGTATTCGGGAGGCATCGAGAGGCTCAGAGACGAGAAACATATACCGCGCGAGAATCATAATACTAAAACGTGACTACATCAACTAAAAATTCTTTTCGAACAACGCGTCTCCTTCATTGCTACTGTTACTGCCACTGCTACTCCTGACGCGCTTGGAAAACGAGCTGTCCCAGTTCAAATCGCCGTCGTCGCTATCTTTCGCTTCCTCGCTCGCTTCGACCGCGGCGGCTAACTCTTCGGCTTCTTCTTCTTTGTTGTT
>Ga0209091_10003301_pt1 | contig 13046 bp, 8 predicted proteins | sample ArcticOcean_MG_C_6_FD_187438 | JGI IMG/M metagenome (GOLD analysis project Ga0209091, IMG submission 187438) | Marine microbial communities from western Arctic Ocean - ArcticOcean_MG_CB8_128 (SPAdes) (version 2) | ecosystem: Environmental > Aquatic > Marine > Oceanic | place: Arctic Ocean...
AAAAAAAAACCGTGATAACGGAAACAACGTCGCGTAAAAACGCGCACGATTGAAGATGAAACTATCACGAATAATTCGTACGCGAAGAAATGAATCGATACGCGGGTTTTTAATCCTGCGTTTACGCGTGCTGTTTGTGATTTGCGCGCTGGAGGGGTACAATTTTGTTGTTTTTGGAGAACTTAATTGAAATCTGAAGATATATCTCCAGTTCCGGGGACTGCGCGGTGCACATTTTTTTTCCCTCGTTTTGTCGCGTGTTGTTGAAAAATGATGAAACCATCATCGGAGACGTTCAGAGTCGCTTTGAGTCGCACCTTTTTTACGTCTTCTTCATCATCCCTCGCCGCCGCTGGTGGTGCTGCTGGAGCGAATTCAGGCGGTGGTGGTAGTGGTAGTAATGGTGGTGGTAATGGTGGTGGTTTTTTCCGGCAGATGAAAGAAATGTACGACGCGTACGCGAGCCAATCGAAACAACTCGAGGAGATTCGTCGAGCGACAGAAGCGTTGGAAAAACGGAGAGACGAGTTTACTCATTTGAAAGTGGAAAACGAGAAAAAGAGGGAACAATCGGTGGAGCTTTTGAAAGAAACCGTGGAGGGTTTACAGATGCAATTCGAGACCTTGGAGAAGGAGAAAAGAGAGGTGGGGAAGGTGGTGGATGCGATCGGGAAAGGCGCGGAGAAGAAGTTGATGGAGAAATTGGAGAAAGAGGAGCAAGCGCTCGAGCAACGCGTGGATGAGATGTTAGAGAAAGAAGGGTTGTTTTTCGGAGGAGGAGAGGAGGAGGAGAAAAAGAAGAAACCTCCTCCTCGGTAGGAGACGGGGAGAGTACTCGTATGTGATGCGTAAACGCTCAGTATGCAGTAGTATTAGTATTGAAAATCTTAAAATCCAACTGCTATTGTATAGGGGCTCTACGTCGTTGGCGCGGTTGCTTATGCGAAGCGGATTCTCATCGGTTGAGAACGAGAGGCGAACGCGGGTTTTCATCGTCGTCGTCGTCGACGACGGCGAGAGTTCTTGGTTTCTTCGACGCGCGGAATGAGTGATCGTCTTCTCTGTCGTCTTCATTATCTTGCGACTCGAAATGATGATTGAGCGGTTGCAAGACTCTTCGAGCTCCGCCGGATTTCAAGAGCAGCGATGTATTTGTAGTAGTTGTTGTGGCTTTCACAGGAGTTGGCGTTGATGCTGTTGTAGTTGTATGTGTAGTAGTTGTAGCAGTAGCCAGCATGGTGTTGTCGCTTTTGTTGTTGCTGTCTTTCATCTCTTCGAGTTTCCGAGTGAGATCTTTCACTTTGAGCTGCAACGCGGCGGCGGCTTTGAATTCGCTCGCGGCAGCCGCTTTGGATGCGACAACTTTCATTTCGCACGTTGACGTGACCAGACGTTCTTTCTCTTCGAACGAGCGTTCTAACTCCGCGCGTTTAGCATCGAACGAAGCCTCTAAATTTGCCCGCTCCTTTGTAACGCGTTCCGTTTCCTCTCCTAAAGCTTTCAATTCGAGCGCGAGTTTCTCCTTGGCTACATTTTCCGCCGTTTGGACGCGTTCGTCCGTAGTCTCTCGCAACGTTTGCATCTCTAATTCCATCCTCTTCAAAGTTTCAAACATGGTATCTTTCTCCGCTTTCACAGCTTCTATCGCTAACGTTTTCTCTTCGTCCAACTTTACCTTCATCGCCGCAATCTCATCCGCCGATACCTTTCTCGCTTCCGCAATCTCCTCTTCCATGGATTTTTGCATTTGAATCTTCTCTTGCATCATCTCCTCTTTCTGACGACCAAATTCCATCTCAGACGCTTTTAACTTATTCTCCGTCTCTGAAGCGAGGTCGTTTTGCTTCCCTAAAGCGTTCTGTAAACTGCTCTCGGAGTCTCTCAAAGCCGATTTCGATTTCTCCGCTTCCGCTTCCAAGACCTGCAACTTCTCTTTGAACGCGTCCAGCTCCTTGCCCTTCTCCAACATCTGGTCTTGCATTGTTTGGCTCGCTTCTCTTAACGTTTGACACTCCGTTTCCATCTCGTCTCTCTTCTTCGTCTCCTCCTCTAATCGTGCAAACATCTCCTCCATGACTTGTTTGTTTTCCGCAAACGTAGATTCCACTCGGACTTTTTCCTTTACCGCGTCGTCGGTGATTTTCTGCGATTCGACATACGCGCGTTCGGCTTCGCTTTTCGCATTCTCGGCTCGAAATTGGTTTGCTTCTGCGTCTACCGCACGAAGTTCCGCGAGTTCGACTTTGCTTTCAACCTCTCGCAAGTTTTCCAAGAGGGCGATTTTCTCCTTCTCGAACCAGAGCTTCTGCTCCAACGCGGTCGAAGCGAGTTCGCTTTGTTCTACATTAACTGCGCGCATGCAATTTAATTCTTCCACCATTCTCGCGTATTCTCCTTTGGTATTTGATGAAGATGCTTCGGCTTCGGCTCTTTCTAATCCCTCGGTAACTCGCGCGAGTTCCATGCGCAATTTGACAACTTCCGGAGGGACGCTGACAATTTTGCGCAACTCCAATAACTCGCGGTCGACGTCGTCTTTGTCGATTCCGTGTTTTTTCAACGACGCTTCGCGAAGCTTTAGAACCATCTGCGTAGAGCTGATGTTTTGTTCTAAACGTTCGACGAGTTCGTTGAGATCATTTACTTTCGATTCGAGGTGCGCTTGTTTGGCGACGGCATCTCGTTGCCACACCAGATTCGAACGATTCGTCTCCAAAATATTCTTTTCCAAAGCCGACGCACGTTTCATGCCATTTAAGACCAGTTCGGCAATTTTTGAAGAGGCTGTGCTAGTGCTGTTCTCGCCCCCTTCTTCCATGCGCGCGTCTTCGCCCAACACCGCTGCTAAAAATGCCGATGAAGAAGACGTTTTCGTCGTCGTCGTTGCTACTATTTCATCAATCATCGCCCTCAATCGCGTCACTTCCGCGTCCATAGCGGTTGCATTGTTGTTCGTATTATTGTTATTACTATTAGCTTTACTTTTGTAGGGCGTATTCCCAAAGTTCATGTGATTGTGAAACGCGCGTTCGTTTACTTGCGCTCTCACTTTGACCAACTTTGCTCTATTCGCAAACTTCAACGTCGACGCCGTCTCGTCCGCGTTAATTAACGCCGGCGATACGCACGCAATCACCGCACATTTCGCGTTCCCGCCCAAGGCGTCTTTTAACAACCACGTCAACTTGGAATCTCGAAACGCCACGTGCCTATCTCTTCCGTTGGCCACATCTACGAGTGATTTTATCACGTTCCCAAGCGCAGATAACGACTTGTTAATCGCGGACGCTTCTTTTAATCTCGCCCCAGTCGCCTCGGTTGCTTTTTGTCTCTCCGAACCAGCTAAATCGACTAAGTGTAACGTCCGTTTTTTCTCCTTGGTCGTGCGTCCTCTGGTCGTCGAAGTTAGCGTCACCGAAAACACCGAGTGCGAACGAGACGAGTTTCTATTCATCTCCGTTTCGCCAACTCTTCGCCTCGCCGAGCCTCTCAAAAACGCCTCGTACGTCTCTTCCGCGGAATTCACCTTAACTTTCGTCAAATTCTCCACGAACGTACCTTTCTTTGGATCTTCGCGTATCGCCAACTCCCCTCCGCTAAACGACCCAAACGACGGAATCGATCCGGTATTATTCCCGCTATCCTCCACCATCATCCCGTCCATCGCGATACAATCCCCGTTCCCATCACCACTACTAAACAAATCTGTCAGCTGCTCGTTATAAATCTCCAAATACGCGCACGTCACTTCGTGCGTCACGTCTTCATCATCGCTCGCGGTATTTTTCGTAAACTCGAATATCCTTCGCAACGCTCGCGGGATCAATCCAACGTCGTTACTCTTATTATTTTCCGCATCATCCTCTCCGTCGTTTTCGATCGCATCTCCAAACCCTTGCATGGTGTACGTCTTCCCCGCCCCTGTTTGCCCGTACGCAATCACGCACCCGTGAAAACCTTCCAAAAATTTCTCCACCACCGATTCGCCAATGGTTGAAAAAATCGCCCTTTGCGAGGACTGTTCGTTGCGCACGAAATCAAATTTAAACGTCCCTTGCGCGTTGTTCGTTTTCCCTTTTAATTCGATCACGTTTGATATCTCGTCCGCAAACACACACTTCGTCGTTTGATTATTGTTGTTGTTCTCGCGATGGTCGAACGGCCGGACGCGGACGAGGACTTTGATGTTGTCCGTCGTGTTTTCCTTCATCTTGTTCTTTGTTTTTCCCCTTCTCTCTGTGAAAGATTATGATGATGATTTTTGGAGAGAGAGAGAGAGAGAGAGAGAGAGAGAGAGAGAGAGAGAGAGAGGTGGTGGTGGTGGTTAATGCGAGTCTTCAACACTCTCCACTCTCCAAGTAGTAGTTATGTAGTTGTTGACGTCCTCAAAGTCGCGCGTTTATGCGCGCGTGCGTGTGTGTTGTGTATATCTGTAGAGAGAGTAGAAATTTATGGAGAAAGGGGACTTTAAATTTTTCAACTGTGTTTTAAGGAGTTACTACTTTACACGAAAATACTACGCGAAAGCTCTTTCCTCTCTCTCTCTCTCTCTACGACTATATATACTACAACGACTTTTACGACAACAACGCTTTAGCTGCGAAAAGTAGATTGGCGATTGCGCACATGCGCGCGATGTCGGTAAACCGCTTTGTTTGCTTCTCGGACGGTATACATTCTTTCTCGGCGTCTTTGTTCTTGTCTTTTTTGTCCCCGGAAGAAGAACTCCTCGAACCGGATGGAGCTCGATATCCGCCATCCTTGTGTATGGCGTAGAGCGCCCACGCGAAAACTGAAGGCGTCACCGCGTCTCCTCGGTAGAAAGACGAGTACGCGCCAACGCTCGTCGCGAGAACCGCGGTTCCGATGGCCGCGACGACTTGCGCGCTCGCCGACCCAATTTTGGCCAACACCGTGTTCGCGTTAATTCCGCACGCGCACAAAATCCACGCAAAGTGCGTTCGGATCGGGACCGAAACAAACCCGCTCTCTGCGAGCGCAAACCTTCCGTTCACCTCAAACACTTTCTCCTTCGAAGACCACAACGCTAAAGCTTCGACCCCTAACACGAAGGCGTTAATCCAATGCCTTCTCGGTTTCTCCGTCCACTCTCGAAAAGTAAAACACCAAACGGATTGCAAAACGTTCGCCAAAGCGAAATATCCAGTCGCATTCGCCGCGAACGCTTCGTCCTTCGTGTTGGTGAAAAACATCGACCTCATCGCGAAGACGAATTCGCTTGTGAAAATAAACCCCCAGATGGCAAACGCGTACCCGGCGGGAGTGAACAACGACCGATATTTCGACGTTCGTCGAATAGTATTCTTATTTTTAGTCGCATTAGCGTCGTTCTTTTCATCGACATCAGCATCAGCATCCTCCTTGTTTTTCTTCTCTTCTTCCTGAGCTTCTTTCATCTCTTTCGCCATTTGGTCGTCTATCCTCCCCGGAATGGACACGCACAACACGTTGAGCACGTAGGACGTGAAATTCACCACTCGCCAAATTTGTTGTTGGTGTTGTCGTCGAAACCCTCTTCCTTCCCTCTTAAAAGACAAGTACGGGTCGATGACTCGTTTCGTGACCTGGTATAATCCCAAACATCCCGTCGCGATGAGCGAGACCAAAGCGTCCGCCAACGGTAGTTTCATTATTAAAGTAATACTAAGAGATAGATATCTTGTACGTTGTGACGAGTTTTGTTGGTTTTTAAGGGGTGTGTGTTGGTAATCGGTCAATTAATACTACGAGTTCTCGTACTACCAAAAAAAACAGCAGAGAAAAAATCTGACTCATCACCGAAAAAAGAAGCGATCGGTTAAAGATTTCCTCAGAGAAAAGTCTGGATTACTCTGAGTGAAAGTTCTTTTCAGACAGTTCTTTGGTGAGAGCACGACGCATAAAAAAGAAGCAGAAAGAATACCATGTTTGCCTCCTCTTCCTCTGTCGTCCAGTTTTGTTGTTCTTCTTCTGCGAGGAACAACAACAGAACAAAAAGTAACGTGAAATTGCGATCGAATTCTCTGTCGTCGTCATCTTCAACGAAGAAGTCGTTATTCAAAAGGGCTACTACAGTCGTCCCTAACGCCTCGTCTGAGTCAAAAGTGAGCTCGAAACACCTCCCGGGGAAAATTATCCTCCAAGGAGAAAACAATTTGGAAGTCACGCCGGCGATTCGCGCGTACGTGGAAGAAAAGTTGGCCAAAGCAGTGGCCAATGCCGACCCGAGGGATGTGCGGGAGATCGATTGCAGAGTGGCGTCGCGAGGCGGCGCGGATCACGCGACGAAAGGGGCGCACGTGTGCACGACGAAAGCGACGGTGTTAACCAGAGCCGGGCAGATTGAAGTCGTCGAGGAGCACGAGGATTTATACGCGAGCATTGATAAAGTCGCGGACGGTTTGAAGAGACAGTTAAGGAAGTTTACCGAGAAGCGCGAAGGAAACGCGAGAGGGAAGAAAGAGGAAATATTGATGGCAGCTGGGTCGCAAGACGACGACGAGGACGAGGTACCGCCGGCGGCTTGATCGAACAATTACTAATACTAATAAAGGGTGTAGTACATAATAAAGCGTTTTTAATACTACCGTAATATAATACAAACGCGCGTTGATTTGATTTTAACAACTATATGCGCTGCTATTCTCTAAAAATAACTCTCACTTGACCACGTCGCTGATTTTCGGAAACGCGTCTGTTTTACTCAAAACAACCACCCGATTCTTGTGCGAGACGTACCCTTTGACGAATTTGCGGTGGATGAGTTCGGAAACACCGCACTCGATTTCATCTAAATCATATTCCGTGTTGTTATTGTTATTGTTATTATTATTATTATTATTATTATGTCCGTGTTGATTTTTCATCGCCGCAGCTATTTTGCACGCCTTTGAAAGCATCTCCAACTTCACCTGGTTCGCTTTCTCGGGCTCGAATTCTTTCTGAATTTCGCTCGTTTTCTTGAACAGTGTTCGTAAGCAATAAAGGCGTAGCTTTTCAAACATCAAATACGTGCCCTCCCTCACGAATCTCGCTTTCCTTCTCTCCAACGCTTGTTCCAACACCCCCAACTTCCCCATCTTTACCGCCTCGCACACCTCCTCGTACGGTTTCAAAGCGTCTTTATACTTCACGAACAACTTTTTACTCGGCACGAAACCTAAACTCAGCATCACGGGAACTAAATACTTCAAACACGCGGCTTTATTCTTCGAAGAGCCTCTCGGACACCTCTCGAACGCGTACTTCAAATGTTCGCTCGCGCCTTCGTAATCGTCGTCAAACACCGCCAATCTTCCCACGTAAAAATGATACGTCACTTTTTCTGAGCTCGGAAACGACTCTTCGAACGGTAGAAACGTCGGCAGATTCACCGCGTTGATTAAATTCTTACATAAATGCAACGCGTTCAGCTCAAAATAAATCTTGAACAGTTCGTTGACGATTTTCAACTGCGCCAACTTCTTCTCCCGCGTCGACGTTTGCGACGAACATCGATAGGCTTGCATGAGTTGCGCCCCGCACGTTTCCAACCTCGTCGCTTTTTTTCCAACTTTTCTCGAGTGCCCGTCCGCTTTTTCCGCGCACAATCGAGAATCTCTCGTCATTCGCTTCATCGCTTTAATCGTCCAAATCACATCTTCCGGTTCTTCTCTCGCTTTGAAATCTTTGATAAAAACCGCAATCGCTTCGTTGTGATAATCGTAACACTTCTCGAAGGCGCTCTGTTTTAACTCTAGCGACGCTAACACCAGTTTCTCCCACATATCATCGAACGGTTTTGGCAGTTGATTTTGGTATCGTCGCTTGCACTGTTTCACTTCGTTTTCGTTCAATAGTAAAGTCGTCGTTGTTTTTCCATTTAAGCAATCTTTCAAAATACAATCGATGCTTCCCAGTCTCGCCAACTGCTCTCCGTCGCGCTGGTGTATCGCGGCGATGAATTTTTCAACGTGCGCGTCCAACACCGTTGAAGCGCCGTTGTTCGTGTTCTTCATTTTATGCAGACAGAACAAAGCGGAAAAGAGTTGTACGTAATGACGAAAATTCCAAAAACTCTCAGATTTGTCCTTTTGCCGCCCTAGTAAGTCTCTCCATAAAAACACAAAAAAAAAGAATAAATAAATACGATGTTTACTTCCATGGCGACGACGACGACGACGAGTTCTTCTCTCAACAGACTTTCAGGTGAGGACGATGATATCTTTCTTTTGTCTTCTTTTTTACCCCGCTTTGAAACGCGATGTCCTCCCCGTTCTTCGTCGTCGTCGTCGTCGTCGTTTTAAAAACAGGATCCGATGAACTTTATCCCGTCAAAGAGAGCCGTCAAAGGTGTTTTGGAGTCCACACTACTACAAATCTTTCTTTCTTTCTTAACGCATCTCTTCTCTCCTCTTTCAAAACAGGACAAACGAAAGTCTCCAAATCCTCCTCTTCTAAAGTTTCGAAAGTTTCGCGCGGCTCGGTGGTCGCATCCTCGAAGAAGGACGACGAAAACAATATCCAGCCAAGGATGATGATGATGGGAAAAACGTGTTCGAAAACAACTTCGAATTTATCGGTAAAAAGAGGCGAGCGACAGAAGGCGCGGAACACGCCGGCGGGGAAAGAAACGAACGCGCCGTTGGGAGTGTTCGTCTTAGAGTACGACGCGTCTAACGAGGACATCGAAAAGACAAGAAACTGGAAACCGATCATTAAGATTGCGGTTTCCGGAGCGGCTGGGATGATTTCGAACCATCTCTTGTTCAAAATCGCCTCCGGCGAAGTGTTCGGCCCGGACCAACCGGTGGCGTTGCGATTGCTCGGTTCCGAGAGATCTCAAGTGGCATTGGAAGGCGTGGCGATGGAATTGGAGGATTGCTTGTTTCCGTTGCTGAGAGAAGTGGATCTTGGCATCGATGCGAAGAAAGTGTTTGAAGATGCGGATTGGGCGTTGTTGATTGGCGCGAAACCGAGAGGTCCCGGGATGGAGAGAGGCGATTTGTTGGAGATGAACGGCGGCCTTTTCGCCGAGCAAGGTAAGGCGTTGAATGAAGTTGCGAAGAAAACGTGTAAGGTGATGGTGGTTGGTAACCCGTGCAACACGAACGCGCTGATTTGCATGGCGAACGCGCCGAATTTAGATAGGAGAAATTTCCACGCTTTGACCAGATTGGACGAGAACAGAGCCAAGTGTCAATTGGCGTTGAAAGCGGGCGTGTTTTACGAAACCGTCTCGAACGTGACGATTTGGGGTAACCACTCCACGACGCAAGTTCCGGACTTTGTGAACGCTAAAATCGGCGGCGAAAGGTGCACGGACGTGATCGACGATCAAACGTGGTTGGAGAACGATTTCACGCCGGCGATTCAAACGAGAGGTGGATTGTTGATCAAGAAATGGGGTCGATCTTCCGCGGCGTCGACGGCGGTGAGCATCGCAGACGCGATGAAAGCTTTGGTAACGCCGACCAAAGAAGGCGATTGGTTTTCATCCGCGGTTATTACCGACGGTAACCCGTACGGCATCGAAGAAGGATTAGTCTTCTCCATGCCGTGTAGAAGTAAAGGTGACGGGTCCTACGAAATCGTCGAAGGGTTGAAAATTAACGATTGGTTAAGAGAGAGAATCAAGAAGTCCGAGGAAGAGTTGAGCAACGAGAGAAGTTGCGTGTCGCACTTGATGGGCGTTGAAGGTGCGTCGTGCGTGATCTTGGAAGATACGCTCTTGCCGGGTGAAATGTAAACAGAGATGACGAGGAAAATCTACTTTAGAACAAAAATAAACCGAGAGGAAGCGCACGACCGCCCGTTGTTGTTCCAGAAGCGCGGAAGCGCTTTCATTCATAATAGACCCTATACAATTACTTTAGCGAATAGTTAGGTACGGAACAACATCGCACTGAGGTGGTAACGACGATTCTTGGGATGGTCAAATTAATTTTTAATGATATTAAATACTGATTTTATAATTCGCGTTTAATATCTCGCGCACTCACTCGATCGCGTTTACGTCCAACTCTTCCCTTCCACCTCGGGCTTTCTCGCGACAAACACGCCCCACGCAAAGACACCTTTTTCGTTTTGAATTGCCGCTCTTTCCGTTAAGCTTCCGTGCCAGTTGTCCAAATACTGATCGGTGATGCCTTTCGATTTCATCTCTTCTCTATTATCGTCGATTTGTTTAACCATGTCTAGGAAATATCTCTCCAAATGGTTGCTTCCGTCCCACCAGTTGACGTACGTGAAGCCGCTATCTTTCACGTCTTGAATGTATTGACTCGGGCGACCCATAAACGTCGTCGCGTTTCGGTCCGTGAATGCTTTCAGTGCCTTCTCGTCCGCTCCATCCGCGCCGCAAATGTCCGAGAAAACAAACGCCCCGCCTGGTTTCAAGCATCTATACAAATCTTTAAATAACGCCAACTTATCGCCGGCGTGGCATAAAACTTCGCACGACCAAATCGCGTCAAACTTACCGGTCCACTCTTCCGGTAACTGGTCGTTGATGTTCCCAACGACCGCATCGACTAAATGATCCAACTTCAACTCCTTCGCTTTGGCCAAGTTCATGGCGTTTTGCCCGGGACCGATGTTTATCCCAGTCACTTTGCACCCAAACTTTTTCGCCATGGCGTGCGACCCGCCGCCGTGCCCCGACCCAACATCTAAAACGTGCATATCCTTCGTGATTTCTTTCGCCATGTCCAATTGCGTCATCATCCATTCGGTCGTTCTGTTCGCGGACTCTTTCACCCCGTCCGTGGGGCCTCGATAAATACCAAAGTGAATATCGTTTCCGCCGCCGCCCATCACGTACGTATAAAAAATACGCGTCTGCTCTTCGTCGTATTGCTCGAGCACTTTCGACGCGACCTCTTCCTTCGTAAATTGTTTGTCCACAAAATCAGCCTATTATATATATCACCGCGCGTGTCAAGAACATGATGTGGTGAGTATTTTGCCGAGAAAAAAATGTTCCTCTCATTTTAGTGTTCTTTCCGGTCTTTCCCTTTCTTGTTAAGAGAAAAAGCAATCGAAACAAACAACCCGCGAACAACGAACGCGCTTCGAGTTGAGAGAGAGAGAGAGAGAGAAAGAAAGATTTATTAACGAAGAGAAGAGAAACGGAACGCGGTTCAGTACTCTATCGTCCAAAAAAAGAAGAGCGCGTCGTCTCGTTTCCCCCTCTTCTTCTTCTTCTTAATCTTTTTCTTCGTCGTCGTTATCCCCAGATGAGAGGCGTGTCGCTTCGGACGCAACAAAACAAAAATCAATCGATCCAAATCATATCTCTTCTCCCGAGAAGAAGAAAAAGAAAAAACGAAAGAAACGACGACGCGAGAAAAAAAAACTCCTCACCATGATGTGTGCGTTGTGTTTTTACTTTTACGCCCGCGAGTAGTGCTTCTTAAATGTGCTCGCGCGATGATTGCAAATTTGTGTGGATGAAGGAATGGTTTATCCAAAAAAAAGTCGTCCCTTCTGTCTGTCAGAAAGTTACTTTAAAAAAAATTTAACGAAAACTTCAAAAAAAGACATCAAACAACCGTTGCGGATAGAAGAACAAATCATCTCAGTCGATGCGTGGATATACTCTAATGAACGAGGAAGAGATCGACCAACTGGCGCGAGAGAACTTCTCGAGAAGGATACGAGCGATCGCGATGGAATCTCTCGCGTTGGAAAAAAAGAAGGAGAAGAAGACAAAGAAGGAAGGAAAGGACGACGACGAATGGAAGACTTTGAGAAAAAATGCGGATGATGATGATGATGACTTTAAAGACGACGTAAACGAAGAAAACGAAAAAACGAATGATGTGTTTATGAACGCGCGGAAAGAGATGGCGAGAGGGTTAGAGATATCCTCGAGAGCGTTTCAGAGCGCGGCGGAGATGTTAAGTCAGGAGGACAGAGCACTGGACGTAGCATCATCACAAAAAGAAGAAGAGACTAAAAATGTAGAGGAAAACGACACCCCCGAAGACGACGACGACGAGCGGCGAAAGAGGATGATGATGATGGAGGAGATTGCCAAACGCGTGTGCATGGAAAACGAGAAGAAGGTGAGAACGCGAGAAAGGCTGGCGGTGGTGGATACTATTTTGGAGGTTTTGAAAGACGCGGAGGGCGGGAGGTGACGGTATTCTTTTACGCGTTCCTTTGGGTGAGCGCATCCACCGGCATCGTCGGAAAACTTAAAAGCAAGCGCGCGCGCGCTTTTTGCCGCTGTATTATAACTATTTGAATAAAGGCTACGAACTAAAACATTTCGACTTCTATGTATGGAGAAGAGTGCGTTTCTATTACTCCTCCTTCTCCTCCTCCTCCTCCCCCTCCCCCTCCTCCTCCTCCTCCTCCTTCCCGAACAATCGAAATCCAATCGGGTGTCTAAACTCGCCGCTCCCGAAACATCTCGCGCACCACATAACGCCGCTCCCTCTACAGTGTCCGCACCAACTCGGAAACCACGATTTTAAATCCTCCTGCTCGCTCATTTCTAATCGCTCGTTTTCGTTTACCCACCCGAACCCAAAGCATTGCGTGCACGCGACTTTCGCTTCTCCCTCGCACACGTCGCACATTTTTTTCTTCTTTCTCTCCTTCTTTTCTTCCCCCAACAGATGCGTATACTTTTCGAATCTCGATTTCCGTTCCGTCCAGCTCTCCACTCGCGCCGGCGTCACAAACGTCGTCGTCTTATTTTTCTCCTTTTCTCCGTCTCTCTTCTCGTTTTTCATCAAAAAAGTATCGTCATCATCATCATCGTCATCGACAGAATCAAAACTCGCTCGGGTGGTAACTGTTTTCCTTTGCTCCTCGAAATCATCATCATCAAATCTCCGAATAAAAAACGACGTCTTCTTCGATATCGAGGACCTCGGCAAAGAAAAAGAAGCAGACGTTGTCGTTTGTCTTCTTCTCGACGACCTTAAAATTCCTTCTTCTTCTCGAGCAGCAGCAATGATGGCCGAACGATGATGAAGCGCGTTATTCAAAGAAAAAAGACGCATATAAAAAAAAATTGTGAGGAGGAGGAGGAACAAAAAAAAAGAACTCATGCA
>Ga0209091_10003303_pt1 | contig 13045 bp, 6 predicted proteins | sample ArcticOcean_MG_C_6_FD_187438 | JGI IMG/M metagenome (GOLD analysis project Ga0209091, IMG submission 187438) | Marine microbial communities from western Arctic Ocean - ArcticOcean_MG_CB8_128 (SPAdes) (version 2) | ecosystem: Environmental > Aquatic > Marine > Oceanic | place: Arctic Ocean...
CAACAAGTGCACCACCTTCTCAGAACACTTTAACCACATTACCAGGTAATGAATTTAAAGAACAGGTAGGCGTAAATAACTTGCAGCCATTTGAAGGTGATTTATTATTGCAAGGCAGATTTGGCCAAAGTCTACGATTTGGTTCTAGTACAACGCTGAATGAAAAGAGTAAATCGGACAAGCGATACCAAAAGTCGCCGACGTGGGCACCTGGAAATGCAGGTGATGGAGCTCCAATAATAATATTGAGAGCGGGTCCGTCTTTTCTGGAGAGGTCTAAAGAAAATGATTATATAATTGAACAGGTTACTGGAGACAAGTCCTCTATGTACATTTGTGCAGATCAACAAATACCAATTTACCTTGCAAGTAATATATTTGATGCATTAAATCAACAAGGTAATATGGGTGATTCAAAACAGGATGAAAGTGGGACAGCAATTAATGCAACACATTGCAATGCATCAGGAGCTCCAACTGCCGCACCTACTCCATATGGGCCAGATAATCCTATTCCAAGTAGTGTTGAAGAATTACCTGAAGTACCTGGAGAGTGGCCTATGTATAATACAAGTACAGGAAAGCCATCCGCAATGGGCAAACTTAGGATTATTGGTGGATGGCCATTCTTCGAGCATTTATGTGAACCAGTACTTAACTTAATTCGTGCAGCAAAAGAAGATGGTCATTCAATTAAACTCAACAGTGGATATCGTGGTATAAAAAATGTTGTAGTTGATGGAAAGAAATATGCAACAGGACAATTGACGTTAAGAAGACAAAATGCAAAAAATGGTGCATGGAAAACAGATGCAATGTGGAATGATGAGAAAAGTAAACTATGGAAAGCGAGAAGTGGAAACTTCAAACCAGCAACTGCAGCTCCAGGATTCAGTAAACATCAAAATGGTATCGCAGTTGATATGAATACTAGTTCAAAATCTAGTAAAACTGGAATATATAACTGGCTTTGTCTAAATGCATATAAATATGGATTTATAAGAACAGTTTCTTCTGAAGAATGGCATTTCGAATACAGGCCAGGATCAAAGACATTTGATAAAGTTGCAGCAAGTAGTTCTAAAAAATGGCACGGCCATCATGTCGGACATCCACATGCATAAAAGAGAAAAAAATGCCTAAAAATATTATTGATAAAACAACGACGGTCTTTGAGTCCGAATCATGGGGAATGATGAATGTGTATATATTCCCTGAATCTAATAGAGATGTACGAGGAGTACTGTGGGCAATTCCTGGATGTGATAATCCGACTATGGAATATGGTGAAGGATCCGGATTCTGTGCACAAAACTTTATATATGACCAAATTAAATTAAAAATCGCTAGCGGTCATATACCACAAGATGATTGGATTATTGTAATTGCTCCAAGGCATAATTATTCATTCGAACAACTCTTATCTAATTCGATAGATACATTTAAAGACCAGGCATTTGATATAGGTGGCCATTTACATTTATGTGGACATGGCCCATCACATGCAGATCAAGAATACTTAAATGTTGTGTATGCATATGGTGACGCAGCAAGTAATGTGGATTTTAAAAATCCAATCATTACTCATATTATATTAATTGATCCAATTTTATATCCACCGATTGATATTCCTGATGATAGACTTTCAACTATAACAATGATATCCAATCCAGGTAATTATGATCCGGTAACTGAATCAGGAAATGCGTCATTAATTGCTCATAGCCAGATAGGTTCATTATTAGGCACGAATTTAGAAGTAACAAATCCGGCCGGCACATTTAACCATTTAGGACTTGTAGCAGCGGGTCTACTGATACTTGATTATATAAATAATCTAGATGGCAATGATGTCCCGTCTGAGCAAGATCTGAGTGAGGAATCAGCGACCGTATATGAGGCAGATGATGAAATGTTCGAATTCGGAATCACAGCTGATCCGGATAACACGCCAGCAGCACAAGCAGCATCAAATGTCCCAGATACACCAGAGATAGATCCGCCCGCATCATATAAAGGAGCTCAAATAATTATTACATCTGATAGATTAATATTTAATGCAAAGCAGGATAGTATATTAATATCATCAAATACACATATAGGTTTATCAGCATTGGCAGGTGTAGGAATTGATGCATTATCTCATTTTACTGTAAATTCACCTGAAATTAATTTAGGATTGAATGCAACCGAGCCTATTATATTAGGTGACTCATTAGGCGACTGGTTATCTGGATTAATAGACACAATTCAAGTGTTAACGTATACAAATGCAGGCGGACCTACAGGCCCTGCCATTAATGCGGCAATTTTAAATAGTTATAGAAGCAGTATACCATCTCTTAAAAGTCCCCAGAATAAGACCTTATAAGAAGTACCATATTTTGGCTATCTTCATATTTATATTAAAATAAATGGAGAGTACTATGGACACAAAAAGTTTTGTAAGAATTTTACGAAAAGTTATACGAGAAGAAGTTGGTAGAGCAATTAAGCAATCACTTAATAAACCATTAGTTACAGATAAACGTGCTATTAATAATGGGGTTAGTTTACATGAATTAATTGATGAGCCAAGACCAGCAAAAAGGAAATTTGTTAAAAATTCCATGTTAAATGATATATTGAATGACACAGCTAATACAGCTGATTTTAGTACAATGAACGAAGGGTCTCAATATAACACTGATTTCTCAGATATGGGGTCAATGGCTCCTTCGAATATGATGCAGCCACTAACTGGCATAAATGGCGAATCTGTTGATACATCTAAGCCTGAACTTCAAGCCGTCAGTGCTGCTATAACAAGAGATTATAGTAGCTTAATGAAGGCAATGGATAAAAAGAAGGGCATTAGATAATGCCAGATAAATACTTCAATAAAAAACGTGAAACGGCATATGCTAAGGGAGGCGGCAGGCCGATATATACATATAATCCATTAGATTTTGAAGATGAAACGGCAATTGGAGTAATGTTACCATTTAATGGCACATCTACAGCACTTGATGTGGCACTTGGAAGACATGATCATACTACGGCTGGTTTATCTAAATCAAATAAGTCTTTAAAAAAAATAATAGGAAAATTTCCATTATCATATACAACAGAAGAGCAGGCATTATCAAATCTTAAAAATTTGTTATTAACATATCCTGGTGAGAGGTATATGCAGCCAACATTTGGAGTGAGGATTAAGGATAGAGTGTTCGAACAGAATACACCCGAGCTTGTTGTGGGACTTAATAGAGAAATTCAGGATGCAATTAATACATGGCTTCCGTATATTAAAATTAATTCCATTAAAATTAATAATGAAGATGAATATAATAACATAACAAATTATTTATTTATTATATTGAAGTTCAGAGTAACAGAACAGGGAGCATCTCAAGAAATGACATTAGTAAGCAATGGAGAACAAACTACAACTATAGAAACCGCGGTTGTATATTAACGGAAGAATAATATGGCAGATTTAATTCAAAAAGATGTAAAATATTTAGCTAAAGATTTTGGTGAGTTTAGACAAAATCTAATAAATTTTACAAAAAACTATTTTCCTGATACATATAATGATTTTAACGAATCATCACCAGGAATGATGTTCATGGAAATGTCAGCTTACGTTGGAGATGTATTGTCATATTATACTGATTCAAATCTTAAGGAATCATTATTATCTTCTGCAGAAGAAAGTGCAAATCTAAATTCTATTGCAAATGCATTAGGATATAAGACAAAAAATATGATACCATCGTTAGTAGACATAGACGTATATCAAACAGTACCAGTTAAAGGATCGGGAGTCAACTCACGTCCAGATTATGATTATGCATTACAAGTAGAAGCTGGGATGCAAGTAAGATCACAAACCGGCATAGATTTTAGAACAATAATGCCTATAAATTTTAATGCAACAGGTTCAGGTCCAAATGCTAGAACAGTTACTGTATACCAGGTTGATGAAACGACTGGATCGCCGACATATTATTTACTAAAAAAATCTACACAAGCCATTTCCGGTGAAATCAAAACCAAAGATTATAAATTTAATGAACCAAAGGTATATGATAAAATTGTCCTTCCGGAAGAAAATGTAATTGAGGTAATTGATATTTATGATTCTCATGGTAATAAATGGTATGAAGTACCATATCTAGCACAAGATACAATTCAGGATGCTATAACTAATACACCAGATATAGATCCTGAACTATCTAGTTATGCTAGTAGTGTGCCGTATATATTAAAATTAAAGCGAACAGCTAGAAGATGGATCAAACGTTTCAGAGCTGATAGTAAATTAGAAATACAATTCGGAGCAGGAATTTCAGAAGAGCATGATAGAGATCTAATACCTAATCCAGAAAATGTAGGCCTAGGCATTAAAGGACTCAAACGTGAAGTTGATTTATCTATAGATCCTGCAAACTTTTTATATTCAAATACATATGGCCAAGCGCCATCACAAACCACATTAACAGTCCGTTATAGCACAGGAGAAGGATTAATAGATAACGTACCTGCAAATACAATTCAAGAAGTTGAAGTTGTGGAATATGCAAATTCAAATGTAGAATTAAATGCATCATTATTAGCTCAGGCAAAACAATCACTTGCAGTGAATAATACTAATCCATCTAGAGGTGGTGCATCAAAAGAATCATTAGATACAGTTAGGAACAAGGCCTTGGGAATATTTGCAGCACAGAACAGAGCCGTCACTAGAGAGGATTATATATTAAGATGTTATACAATGCCTTCCAAATTTGGATCCACAGCTAAGGCGTATATAATACAAGATGAGCAAGTAGACTCTACAAATCCGGAAGCTAAAATACCAAATCCGTTAGCAATGAATATTTATACAAAAGGATACGATGCAGACAAGCGTTTAGTGCCATTAAATGTAGCAGTTAAGCAAAATCTAAAAACATATTTATCGCAATTTAGATTAATGACTGATGCAGTTAATATTAAAGATGCATTTGTTATTAATTTTGGAGTTGAATTTGAAATTATTCCTAAACCAAATTATAACGGATCAGAAGTAGTCTTAAGGTGTATTAGCAAGTTAAAAGAATTATTAAATGTAGATAACATGCAAATAAATGCACCTCTCATAATATCTGATTTATATAGTAATCTAGATAGAGTCGATGGAGTGCAAACGGTATCTGATGTTGAAGTAACAAATTTGTATAATACAAATTCAGGATATTCTGGTAATACATATGATATTAAATCGGCTACATTAAATAATATAATTTATCCATCATTAGATCCTTGTATATTTGAAATTAGATATCCTAATTCTGATATTAAGGGACGAATCGTAGGACTATAGGAGAAACGAAATGGCACATTATCAAATATATGCAGAAAATGATACAACATTATATGAAAAGTATCCAAACCGTAATACAGGAATAGATCAACTACTAGAACTAGTAAAGACAAATTCAGGCTCTATGTTGCAAGGTAATATGCAAGGTAATACATATAATACTCGAATGCTTATAAATTTCAGCGGCCCACAATTAACTGAATTATCTAACTCTATAGTTGATGGAAGTGTAGGAGCAGTAGACCGTAAATTTTATTTAAATCTTAAAAATATATATGCAACCGACTTGCCAATATCATATTCATTACATGCACATCCATTATCCGAGTCATGGGATATGGGCCAAGGCCATTTTGATGATACACCAGAATCTAGAGTTGGAGCGGCATGGAACTTTAGAGATAGTTATGATTTAAATACTTCATGGGCTGATACAGCAGATCTGCCAGCTGAGGCCCAGGGCGGAGGAGGCCTGTCAGTTACATCTGGAGGTGGAACGTGGTATGGAACTTCTGGATCTGCGGTACAGTCCTTTAATAATTCAAGTACTGATGTGCGTATGGATATTACTAATATGGTAAATCTTTGGTTAGATAATACAATTACAAATCATGGATTAATATTAAAACAATCCTTGCCAGATGAGACTTCAGCCAAGACGGCGCTAAACTTAAAATTCTTTTCAAAAGAGACACATACAGTATATGCTCCTAGATTAGAAGTTGTTTGGAATGATTATCTAAATACCAGCGCAACAAGTGGTGTTTCATCAACAGCAAACGGAGGACCAATTGTATATTTCAAAAATATAGAAGAGAAATACCCAGAAGGTTCAAGAGTGAGATTTCAATTAGGAGTAAGATCAAAATATCCAATCAAAACATATACAACTTCATCATTTTATGCTACAGATGCAATATTACCACTAACTAGTTCTTATGCAGTATGTGATGGAGTTACTGGCGAGACATTATTAGATTATGATGATGTTTATACAAAAATTAGTAATGATGTAAATGGAAGTTATTTTAATTATTGGATGAATTCTCTAAGTCCGGAAAGATATTATAAATTTAAGATTAGATCAAAATATAGTAATAGTGAAATAAAATATTTTGATAATGGATATTATTTTAAGGTGGTAAGATAAAATGGCAACACCAACAGCTAAATCATTTGTAGAAAAAAGAGCATCCACAGATGAGATGATATTTAAAAGTGCATTAAAAAGGATGTACGGCCTCAATGCGGAACAGATGTTATCGTATTGGCCAACCGTACAAAATACATCTGAGATAATAAAACCTGATGGTACTATTGCTCTTAATGATGAAGATATCCGATTGGTTACGGGGACACCATTACGTACACAAACAGGTGTATTAGAATATAAAGAAGATACCCCATCTGAAAATTTTCCATTACGTATACCATTAGAGACAATTAAATATGATGCCAAATCTTTTCTTGCCGCAACTGATACCGCATTTGAAGAATATACACTTGGAAATATACGAACACTCGATTCATACCAATTACCGTCAGTAAATGTAATTGATAATTTGGTACAAGAAGATGTTCCTTCAATAGAGACTATAATAGTTGATTTTAATTCTCCTGCAGAAAGCAAAAATAAAACAGCCACAGAAGAATATGGCGAAGCAGCAACTTTATTAACAGCAATTAATTCATCAGGCGCATCAACAGGTGTGGGCGGGCTTATATGGATGACCTTTAAAGGAATTAGATATCGGTTAGGTTATACAACAGCTGAAGATGGATATACTACCGCACCAGGCGATCTTCAAATATTCCCGCCATACAAAATGACCAACCAAATTGCAGGCCTTACAAATACTATTGCAGGTCGCAACCTTGAGGTATTTATGAAAGATAGAGGACTAGACTATACAGATGTGCAAATTGTACCGGCCGCCACCATTAATCAAATTCCTCTTTGCAAAGAGTTGATAGACTATTTTAATGTGCCAGGTGATGGAATGACAACTACTTCTGAAATAAATTGGGGTGCAATGCAAGCCGATGGATATAGCTATAATACAAATGCACTTATATATAATGATATACTATATGAACCAGGTGATATGATCTTACCTGATGGTACAGTCTTACCTGATCAGAGCGCACGATGGACAGATTATCATCCATATGATCTAAATAAACCTGCACTGCGGTCTCATATATACACTCCATCGGGTGAAGAGGTGATTACAAAAGAATGGGAAGGAAAACTAATCCGTGGATATACAAGTATGATTAGTTCAGGATATTTTATGGTAATTGGTGGCGGCATGAGAAAAGCTGTTAATGAAAATGGACTCTTTAGTCAATATGCATTACTAAAAAACTTACCATTACGAACAAAAGCTGATGAAGGCCCGCAGCCTAGTGCATACCATAATATAACTTATACTATATTAGATTGGAATGATTTAAAACAACTAGGAACTCCATCTAATAGGCAAGCATTTAAGACCAATGACGCCGAGTCAGAAGTAGTGACAATATACGAAGGCCCTGAGCAAACTGGTCTGTCGACGGAATTGCCTATAGGAATACATAGCCCATCAGGCTCCACCATTGGCAATGGTGAAATCTTTGATGATGCACCGCGTGGTGTTCAATTTACTGAGGATGTAATATCAAGTATTAACATTCCAATTGGCCTTGGAATATCTATATATGAACAAGTTGGATCTGATTTACATACTAATGCAGCAAGTTCACTTTTCTCTGGTGATGACTTTGCACCAAGATCCTTTCAAGGCCCATCAATATTAGATTTCAGTGTAGGTGGCGTATGGGACAAATATGATAATAGCATTTCAGCCATCCGTGTTTACAAGAGCTCTACAGATTACATCAATGCTCCTAGCCTGACTATAAACCAATATAAAGACTATATTAGATCTGGTAATTATTATCAAAAGCCACATTTGGCAAAATATAACCAATTATTTGAATAGAAGGAAATAAATGTCATTAGATCAATATTTAAATAGTGAAAATATAATAAAGGCAACCAAGCCGGTTGATGCATTACAGCTCACATCAGAAGATCAGGATATTATACAATCTGAAATAGTAGAAATTACTCAATTTGATGACCCTGATTTAGATGAGGTAATAGAATTACATATATATGACTCTAATGGGCAATATATTACCAGTGACCATGAAGCAGATAAGTGGAAACATTTCAGTACTGATAAAAGTTTTATACAATACCATCTTTATGAAAATTTAACTGATATAGGAATTAACCATGGTACCTATAAAATTGCATTAAATTTCTTTCGTAATTTAGTAGGAGATGAAAATAATTCTAATTTATATATAAGAGAAATTTCTGCAGATCGTACTGAGTTAAAATGTCAAATTGCAGAAAACAATATTTCTGCAAAGAGCAAATCAACAGCAGATATAGTCATACCAGGCGTTACTACTAAATCACAGTTAATTGATTTTGAAACTCAAAGACCTGAATTATGTAATAAAGATGGCTTATTAGATTTTGTATTCTTAAATACAGGAAATAACAATATACAACATATTGTTAATTTTAGGTACTTTAATGATAAGAATGAATTATATATAAAGTTATATCAGCCACTTCCAGAAAATCTTTTATTAAAGCAAAAGTTTTGGATATCATTACAAATTAGACAGCCGTATACAGATAACGCAGTACTTTATAAGAAGCCAGTTGTAGCTCCAGTCTCTATAATGAAAGGTCCTAATTTTGAAATAGATGCAAAATATGGCGCAATAACGGAAACCAATTTCCAAACATGGAACGAGTTATTAGGTAGTAATTTATCTACATCTCAGCAGATAATAGATAAAATGTTTAGTGGGTCATTAGCAGGCGCAAAATTAGGAATAGATTATTCTGGATTTCAAAATTTTATAAACTTTAGTTCTGCAAAAGAAAGGGTCTCAAACTTTAAATACAAAGTAGAGCTATTAGAATATTATAATACACAGATCACAACATTAAATGCTATATCAGAATCAAATGAAATAAATTCTAATATATCATTATATAGACAGTATAAAGATGGAGTTGTAGGCGGCTTTGATGGATTTGAACAATATCTCTTTAAAGAACAAACCGGTAGCTTTTATACACATGGTACCTCAGGGTCTGCAATTTTCCAGGATACATTCTCAGTAGAGCCTTGGCCAAAGGTACAATATAATATGACGAGTTCTGTAGATGGATTTTATCCTGCAGGTCAATACAAGTTACATGCATCTACATCACAGCCAGCTATTGATTGGTATAATGGGATAATTTTATCAGCATCTTTATGGGATGTACATAACGATAACGCATTAATAAAATCCGTTCCAAGCCACATCAGAGAAGATGCAAATAACTCAGAATTTGAATTATTTGTAAATATGATAGGACATCATTATGATATTATGTGGACATATATTAAACATCAATCCGATGTATGGAATAGAGATGAACATTATGCACACGGGTTATCAAAAGATTTATTATATGAAACCGCAAAGTCAATGGGGTGGCATTTAGTTAACGGAAATCAATCAGAACGGTTATTCGAATACTTATTAGGGACAGATGAATTAGGCTCCTTTGGTAATATAAATGATAGAAAAATAGATAAAGATTTAGTTCTTTATGTACCATTCGATGAAGGCCGCCCTGATTTTGCATCAAAGAATTTTGTAGATTACGGTCCATCTAATAATGCGTTAGAATCTTATGAGAAGCCTGCATTTGTAGATGGAGTTCATGGTACTGGAGCACAATTTTATGGAAATGATTATCTAAAATATAATACAGTACATGATTATGGTACTGAAAATTATGCAGTATCATTCTGGGTGAAGGATGTCCATTTTCCAGATGCCGTCGCATCTAGTCATATATTTAGTGCCCTTAGTGGATCCTCAGGAACGGCAAACCTTGCAGGGTGGCATATCAGAACATTATCAGATAGTAATAACCAAAGAATAGAATGGCTACAATATTATTCCGGCTCTACTACGGGATATAATGCCCTTGGTATAGGCGCAGCTAATAATTTAAAAGTTTCATCATCATATCTAGACGCCACATCAATCCAAGGATCATCGACGGGAGGTGCATCAAATGGATGGCACCATATAGTATTTAATATTGATAGGTCAGGAAATGCAACGTCATACTTTAATGGGACCGCTCAGAGCACAGTTGATATTAGCATTAGTGCTTCTGCTGATATAGGTCCAGAACAAATAGGAGATTATCCAAAGCCAATTATTGGAGCATATTCTCCAAATGGCACATCAACTCCGACAGGGTTCTATTCAGGCTCATTAGATGAATTTAGAGTATATAAAAGATTACTAACTACAGATGAAATTACAGAACTATATAATGATAAAGGGTTATATATATCTCAATCATCGGCAGTTAATTTTGTAAGCCCAAAAGAAGAGTTAACTCATCAAGTATGGAGACGTGTAGTTAACAACTTACCGCATTTGTTAAAAACAAAAGGCACAAGTCGGTCAGTAAAAGCTTTACTATCATGTTATGGAATACCATCTTCCTTACTAAGCGTAAGAGAGTATGGTGGACCAAAGATGCCAAACTCAACACCGGCATTGATCCAAGACCAGTTTGCATATGCATTAGCATTTGAATCTAGTTCACTTACTCATGAAAATCCTCGTGTGGAATTTAGAATGGATAACTATGTTACCCAATCAGGTACCTGGGGATTTAAACGTGGGCTATATACATCACCATATTCGGCTATCAACACAATGCCACCTCAGACTAGAGAATTACGATTTAGGCCTGCCACTAAACAAAATATGTTGTTATATTCAACAACAGATAATGTTTCTAGTACAGATGTCAAGTCTATGCTCCAAGTTGCATTAGAGTATACTGGATCATATAATGGCCGTGCAGATTATGGCCGTATTGTATATTCTCATGGAAAGGGTAAGGCTCTTGCCACTCCAATGACAGGATCAACTGCTTGGTTACCATTATATGATGGCAATCTTTGGAATTTACGTCATTGGTGGGATTTAAAATCCGGCCACAGCTCGACACCAACTGCGCCAAATAACGAACGAGATTCAACGGATATTACATATAATATCCAAGTACAACAAGCATCAGATTATGTGACTGGCAAAATAGTACATTCCTCAAGTGTATCATATACGCCAACAAATGTAGAACATCATGACGTATGGAATTCTGGAATTAATGCAAGTTATTTTAATCTTGGTGGACATACAGGTATAGGTGCTGCAGCTGATATATATAGAGTTAATACACACCTGCGTAGATTTATGGGAGAAACATCTCTAACATCTGCAGATACAAATCTTTCAAATCTAATAGGCTTTTCAGGCTCAATGCAAGAGTTTAGAGAATGGCTAGAAGAACTAGGCCAGGACAGATTTGATATGCATACATTGAATCCAAAATCGTATGTCTCGAGTTATTCTCCATCATCATCGTATGATACATTGGTGAGACATTATCCTTTAGGGACTAATCAAGTATCATTTAATCATGTAAATACCTTATATATAACATCTTCACATCCAAATCAAGAGATACAAGACTTTTCGGATCCGATAACAGATAATATAACTCAACATGCTTCGATGTCTAATTGGCAAGCCCCATCTGATATAATAAATAAAGATCATTACGATAGGATTGATGAGACATATTATATACATGGGCCAAGTATAGGTGGCAAAAATCTTAAATCTGAAAAGATACGAATTGAGGATAATAAATTAGTCCACCCATTAAGTAGAGAAACTCGGGGTGAGGCTAGCCAATATGATATATCATCAAATGACTCTAATCGATTAGGAATATTCTTCTCGCCACAGGACATGATTAATAAGGATATATTTAATCAGATAGGAGATGTTGCATTAGATGATTATTTTGGATCTGCAGAATATCAGTATACTGATAACTATCCTAGGTATAAAAACTTTGCCCATCAATATTGGAAAAAATATGAAAATGATAATGACATAAATTCGTATATACGTATATTCTCATTATTTGATTTTTCATTCTTTACTCAACTAAAACAATTAATTCCAGTAAGAGCAAATGCAGATACAGGGTTAATAATTGAGCCAAGTATATTAGAAAGAAGTAAAGTAGTAGTAGAAAGTGCGCCAGTAATAGAACATGTCCCATTAGAAGACTTTATACCAGATCCCCATCCAGATCCAGTATTAGAACATATGCATTGGACGGCATCTATTCAATCATCCGAACCAATAGAAGCAAACTTATTACCACTATCATCGTCAATTGAAGAAATTTGGGACTTAAGTGGAACATGGCAAGAGCTCTCCCGTTCAATTGAAGATCCAATGACGGTTGCAGGTGATACGTCGACACAGGAAGGAATGGTTACTAATATATGGACAACCAATGCGGAAAATTTATATCTTACATCATCCGTAAATATACGATCTAATGTAATTGATGAAACGGAGCTAATACCTGTATATAGAAATACAGTCGATACCGCATCAGGATATGCAGATCCAGGAGTAGATATCTTTAATATAACAACTGGATATCCCGGATCAGTTTATGTACATGAAAGCTTAGTTTATTCTACTGTTACTAATACATGGATAACGCAGTCACAG
>Ga0209091_10003307_pt1 | contig 13041 bp, 22 predicted proteins | sample ArcticOcean_MG_C_6_FD_187438 | JGI IMG/M metagenome (GOLD analysis project Ga0209091, IMG submission 187438) | Marine microbial communities from western Arctic Ocean - ArcticOcean_MG_CB8_128 (SPAdes) (version 2) | ecosystem: Environmental > Aquatic > Marine > Oceanic | place: Arctic Ocean...
GGCTGATGCTACGGAGTTCTTTCATCAGTTGCAGCTAATGGGTGGTCGGTTAAGTATGCAACGCGACCAGCTAGGTGCAATCGTTGCTCAGTGGGATGTGGGCGCTCAGGGTCGCTCCCCTGGTTCCACCCATCTATTGATAAAGGGTAAACCAGGGAGCATCAGGCATAAGCTTGAAAGCCAGGCCGCACAAATGGACGAGTTGTTCGCTGACATACAGGGTGTCGCTGACAACATTAAAGGCAATTTAGAGGCGTTTGATCCGACGCTGGTAGCTGGCAGGGGTTTGCAAGCGCTGGGTGATCCAGCGCTCATGGCTAAGGCGAAGGAAGGGTTGCAGGAAACCCTGATTGGCTTGTGGGCTGCGGGTGATGATTTCAGACGGGTGGCTGCGACGTTCACGGATTTGCCTGTTGATGGGCGGTATGTGCGGCTTAGGTACTTGCCTCGTGAGAACCCACGGGCATCCACCAAAGGCGGTTATTATGAATGGGATATTCAGTGGAACTCTCGCCCGATGGCAGGTTTAGACGACCAGCGCACATTGGCGACACTGATGGGCGAGGACCGTGTGATCGCTATGCGTCGGGTTCTTGCGACATTGGACGACAGCCCTGCTGGTCGCGCTCAGGCTAATTTGTTAGAGATGACGGAGAATACCCGCATTTTGGAGCAGCGTTTGGGGAATTTGACTCCTGGCGTGGAGTTGATGGATGCGGTCGAGGTGTCTTTGGGTGATGCTAAGGCGTTGCAGGGTTTGTTGCGGCGCGAGTTCCAGACAGACTTAGACATTATGGTTGATTCGTTTTTGGATCAGCGTTTAGGTGCTGAAGGTTTGAAGAGGCGTCCTCAGCAGGTCCGTGATTTGGTGGATGAATTGTCGACGCTTTCTGCTCAGAAGAAAGAAGAAATCGAGGCGATTGTCGAGCGTATCCAAGCGGCGGCGGTCGAGATTAAGAACAAGGACGAGTTGCTTACGGTGATTCGGGCGGAGTTGTCTTCGGGGGTTCTGGGCGAGCAGCGGGTGGCGGCACATAAGGCGGCGAAGGCTGGTGACACTGCTGCGGCTTTGAGTGTCGCTGACGATCAGATGGCAGCGGTGAGGGCTGTTGCTAAGGGTCAGGGTAACGCTGCGTTTGTTGACGAGTATATTCAGGGGGTTGAGGGTGTCGTTGACGACATGCTTCACTCTTATGGGGTAACAGAGAACCCTCTTCGTTACGGCAGAACGGGCGCTCTTACTAAGTCGAAACTAAACGACTACTCGTTTGTTGCTCCTCTCAGGGGCAACATGGCTCCTGCTGATGTTGAAGAGATGGGGGTGGCGTTTGCTGAAATGTTTGAGGCTGTTGCCAGAACCGCAGACGTAGAACAACTCGGAAGGTTCTTTCAGGAATACTCAAAGTTCCAGAACTGGTGGAAAGCGCAGGCGGTTGGTACCCCTGGGTTCGTGATGCGTAACATGCTTGGCGCTGCTTGGATGAATAACCAGCTTGCTGGGATGCCTTTGTCTACGATGCCTCGTGTGGTGGCTATACGCAACCGTGCGCTTAAAGCTACGCCAGGCGGGAAGACGGGTGGGGATGTAACCGCTGGGCTGGATGCGTTGATCGCTGCCGATAAGCCTCTCTACTTGAAGTCTGGGATGGTTTCTGGAGGCATCAGGGTTGAAGTCTCCGAGTTGAAAACGTTTAGAGAGTGGTACACCAGCGGGATTGCGTCGGGTACTGGCGGTCGGGGCATGGATTTGAATACTGCGCTCGATACGGGATCGTTTGTAGAAGGTCGCGGGTTCAGGAGCGGGTTGAGGGAAGGTACATGGAAGCCGACTGCTGATTTCAAGTTCTTTGCTGGTATTCGTGGCTGGAACACTGATGTGGAGTTTATGGCCCGAGGTTCTCTTGCCCATCACACGATGATGGGCGGTCAAGGTCTTGATACGGCTTTAACTCAGGTCCACAAATATCATTTTGATTATACTGATCTTACACATACGGAAAGAATCGCAAAGCAGTTCATTCCGTTCTGGACTTGGCAGCGTCGAGCGCTGCCATTGTTGATCGAGTCGGTGGGCCGTAACCCGCAGGCTTGGAACCGTATCAACCAGTTCAAAACTAACATGGAAGATATGTCGCCTGCTGAGGGGATTGTTCCCCAGTATTTCGGTGAGAACATGGCGATCAGGTTGCCGTTCTCGTATAAAGGGTTTCGGGTTTACACGTTGCCTTCGTTGCCGTTTGCTGATCTGGCGAACTGGACGAAAGCGTTTGATGGGTCGAATCAGGCGAATAGTGGGACTGGTGGAGCGTTCGAAGTAGCGCGTCCGATTCTTGAATCGGCTATTCCCCATTACAAGTTCCCTATCGAGTCCATGTTGAATATGAAAGCGTTTAATAATGTTCCGTTTAGGAACACTCCTCAGCCTGCACCTAAATGGGCTAACACTCCTGGGGTGAGGGAACTGCTTTTGGGTATTTCTGCAACGGGTTTGCCTTTTACTAATCTTGCTCAGACAAATAGCAGCGGCGAACTGATGATGCACGATAAACAGAAGTACATGTTTGAACAGTTTATGCCTCTGTTGGGTAACTACTCGCGACTGAACCCCAACAACAAGGGGCAGGACTTGGAATCTGCGGAAGCAAAGCAGCTTATGACTTTGTTGAATATGGTCGGCGGTTTGGGTTTCAGAGTAAACAGCACTAAAGAACAAAGGAACGAGATCACTAGGCAAATGTATCAACGGTCCTATGATCGTAGTTACGCCAGAGCATTGGGATAAGCATGAGTAGAACGATAGTTAGTAGAGATGGTTGGAACGCACGTCAACCTAAACGGGCGTTCTCTAAACTTCGCGGGGTGGTTGGTGTTGTGCTGCACCATTCGGGGGTTAAGGGCGCTGCGACTGGGCCGTTTACTGTGAAGGGCTTTGAGCGGCACCACATGGATAGCCGTGGCTGGAACGCTATTGCTTACAACTGGCTTGTTGATGACGATGGCGTCATCTATGAGGGCCGTGGTGGCGGCATTGTTGGTGGCGCTACTCGTGGTTGGAACAGCCGTACCGAGTCGATTTGTTACACGGGTTGGGGTTCTGGAGAGGTTTCGCAGCGTGCGTTGGATTCTATTAAGTGGCTTGTTTCTGATATTCAGGGCCGTTATGGCCGCGGGCTTTGGGTAAAGGGTCATAGGGATTTGGCTGCAACGTCGTGCCCTGGCACGTCGTTGTATCTTTGGTTGCAGGGTGGCATGTCGGTGGAGGCTGATGCTTCTCCTGAGCAGGACTGGGCTGGCATCATAGCGTATGTGGCGGGCCTGGGAGCGGCTGTAGCGCGTCGTCCGCTGTCGAGGCGGCGTCGGTCTAGGGGGCCTGCTGTGCGGCTCGTACAGACGAAGCTGAACGGTCTGGGGCATGACGCTGGGCCTGTGGACGGCGTCTATGGCAGGCTCACTGCTTCTGCCGTACGCTCGTACCAACAGCAGAGCGGTTTGAAAGCCGACGGTGTCGTCGGCAAGAACACTTGGGCGAGGATGTTCCTGTAACGGGACGTTTCAATCTTTCTATAGGAGGTATTTGTTATGCCAGCAGATGGAGGGGCTTACGCCTCTGATGAACAAACTCAGGACTCTCATTCTGAGTCGAACATGCACGCTGTAGGAAAGGAAGCTGCCGCTAACGCGAAGATGCTTCGTTCCACAAATTTGGGCAATGCCATCACTGGCGGCCGCCCTTTCGGGAAGTAACCGATGAAGAAACCAGTTTATAAGAAACCAAAGCCACCAAAAAAAGGCCGTCGACGGTGAGTGTCAGCAAATCTTGGGGAACGTCTGACTGGTCTGATACGGTCGAACGTGCGGTCTACACGGCTGCGGAGGCTTTCCTTGCTGTCTTTGTTGTTACAGATCTATCTACAACTGAAACGGCTGCGAGCGCTGCTGTTGCTGCGCTTATCTCGGTGGTCAAAACCGTTATTGTTCAGCGTCGTGCCGACCTCGGCTAGACTTGACGTGCCTGAAGATTCTGAGCGGTTCGAAACGATCTGGGAAGATTGGTTGAACGGCACGGGCCTTGATCTTGAAGGAGAGATCGAGGAAACCTTAGAGAACTCCAAGTTTTTGATGGACATGGATGATGGTACTCACGCCCAGTGGAGGGGCGACCATCTCGGTGTTCTCATCATGCTACGCAGAGAAGATGTGGAGAAGCTTGTTGAAGCTAACCACGGGCAAATGAACGGCGGGTCGGTAGAGGACTGGTTAGCTCTTTCTTCGTGGACGATGGCGTTCACAGAGTTCCTAGAGCAATGCTTGTTTCTGGAAGAACCTGACTAACGCTCTAAGTAGTCGATGACTACTGGGTGACGGAGCAGTTCGTTCTTAATCTTTTGCGCTATGTCGTCGCGTCTACGAGCGAACGTGGTCTTTGGTGTGCCTACCGCCAAGGCTACGAGCCGCATCGACAAGCCCACGTCTACCAGCATGTGGTAGATCCATTGTTCGGTGGCGGTCAGCGATTCCCAGGCTTCTTCGACAGCTTCGATGAGTCCTGCTTGAACTATTTCAAATTTCTCTACGCTCTCAACAATTTCTTGGTGAGGCGAAATCATTAGCGCTTCGATCTCTGTATGCGGTTTATAACGCAGAGTATCAGAACGGTCGGGAGCGAAAGCCCACGGCGGTTGAGATGCCTCGTCTTCACCTATGTTGTATAGCGGTGCTAACGGTGGAAGGTTCAGATCTTGAAGCGCTTTAAATATTCGTGCGCCTTCAGAAGCATCTAGTTCTTCATCCATCTACCCATTCTAGTAGCTTTGAAGAAATATTAAGGTATTTCTTTCCTTCGTGGAATGAACCAAGCGAAACTTCGTTCTTATTTATGACTGTCATCAAATCGCGGTATCTGATTTGAGCATGAGCCTGGCGGGTAGAAGACCAGATCCATAGCCAAACGTCCATGCCTGAGCAGTCCCACCATTGCAACGCTGCCATCTTTTCTAGTTTGAACTTGAGCGGCTTGGACCCCATGCCCATGACTTCTACGAGCCGTGGCGGATCGGACTGGATGTAGTCGGGGGCTGCTCGGATGGTATGGCTTATCTGGTAGAACTTCGATACGTCGGGTCGGTTAAACCCGAAACGTATCCAGTTGGTGTTGAGTCGTTCGAAGTTTGATTCGGCTTCGTCTCCCATTGATTGGAAACGTTCGCCGTACGAACCAGCATGGAAGGGGGCGGTCATTGTTTGCGCCCCGAAACTTTGTGTATCTGTTTGTCATCGTTGTAGGCCACCCCGTTGAGAGCGTCGCTTACCGATTTGATGTAGTTGTCTACGTCGCCTCGGAGCTTGCTGGGTTCAGTGTCGAGCATCTCTGTGACACACACGGTGATGCGTTTAGGGGAGAACGTGAGGGCCAGCGACACTGGCCCTTCGAACAGTGGCCCTTTGTAGTAGCCCTTTACAAGTTCTTCGAACGTCCGTGTTTTGGTGCTCGTGTAGGCGTAGCCGCCTTTCATCGAGAACCGTGGTCGTTCTTTCGCTTTTGGTTTGTGCGGTATAGAGAATTTGTACTGCTTGCCTTTAGATGGCATTCAGAGGCTCCTTAGTGCCGATTCGACCATGCGTTCGATCTGCAAGGGACCGTCTTCACGGTCTTTGAACTTCCCTACCCGTTCATCGAGTTGGGTTACCCAATGGATTGTAGCCTCAACAGAGTAGTCGCGTTCAAGTAACGACGCAGCGAAGCGGTACAAGGTGCTGCTGCGGTCTTCGCTGAACGGGTTTTCCCAAATGGATTTGGCACGTCCTGTGAAGTCGTCGCTGTCATTTGTGCCGCTATACGAGAACGCTGCTTTGACTGGTTCGGTCTTTATGTAGAGGGCGTGGAGCCGTTCGAAGTGTTCAGGGGTGCAGCGTGTTTCCCACGCAGTGTCTGTGAACTCTTCCCAGGTGAGGTCGCCCATCTGTTGCCGCCCCGTGTTGCGGGTCGCAGCGTAGGGGAGCCTGAGGCAGTTGCCGATCTTGCCTGGGCCTAGCTTTACCTGTTTGGGGTAGACCTCTTTGATGGGGGTTTCTATGAGTCGGCAAGCGCCGATCATGCAGTTGCGTGCCATCGCTGCTTGCAGCGGCCGTTCTAGGTACACCCAAACGTGGAAGCCTTTGGACCGTGATGGTTCTTTCCATGAATGGATGGATAGTTCCTCTAGTAGCGCTACGAGGTTGTCGGCGTGTGGTTCTGAGATGTCTCCTTCGTCTAGGTCGACGGCTATCCAGTTGACCCAGAACAGTCCGTTGCGTTCTATCAGTGGGTACACACCGAGGGCTTCGTCGCCGTACAAGTGCTGCTCTATCAGAAGTTCGTATTCTTCGCCCGCAGCTAGAACCGTTTCTTCGTTTGTCAGCATGGGCTTTACCCCATTAGCTACGTCGGCAACGAAACCCCCTGCGTGCAGGGAAGCGAATTGTTCTACTCGATCCATCGTTCATCGCCTGGGATGTCTGACTCGTAGTACGAGCGAACCAGCCCGCATGTCGGGTCCATGAAGTAGTCGATCGGTGGCGATGTGATTTGGCAAGGTGGACGTTTGTTTTTGCATAGGTCGAGGCTGATCGACACAGAATGAACGCGCCGTTCTTTGTCGGTTAGTTTCGGGTCGTCTCGCTTGCGAAACACGTTGAGTTGCAGGATGGCGTATTCGTCTGCGTTGAATTTGCCGTCGTCCATCCCTCGACTAGAACCTCGGGTGGACCCTTTGCCTGACTGGTGTATCAGCCCGACTGGCAGGTTCTCGTTCTCTGTCCATTCCTTCAGGTTCTTTAGAACCTTGGATACGCCTTCGTAGCCTGACGCTTGGGGTAGCTGCTCTAGGAAGTCGACCATGACAAACTTTGGTTTGGCTTGCCAGTAGTCCTCGCATTCCCTGAGGGCTTGGCTCATGTCTGGGAACTTGAGTGCGTTGGGGAATATTTTGAGTCGGTCGAGGTAACGCTCTTTGGCCTCCATAATTTCATTTATGTAAAGAGGATCTTCTTCCTTCAGTGCTTCCTCAACTTCGGCCAGGTTGCGTTGGTAGAGCAGAGCGTAGAGCTTCGCTACTACCAGCACTTCTGGTTCGTCGGGGGTGAAGATCACCCCGTGGAAGCCTGGGTCTTGTCGGAGGTTATGTGCCAGGCTGGAAAGCAGCACAGCGGATTTGCCGCTGTGCGCTCTGCCTGTGACGACGAGCACGTCTGACGGCCATACGCCGCGCATCCGTTGGTCGATCTCTTCTAACCCCAGAAAGAAACAGTCTTCTGATCCCTTTGCGTACTGCATCCATCGGTCAACGGCATCCCCTGTCGGGGTGAACCATTTGTATGTCTTCTCTGCCCCCAGAGAGAGATCAACGCCCGCTAGGCGGGCGCTGATCTCATCTTTAGTCAGGGCTGGTTGGCCCTGTTCCATCAGACCTTCTTATATGCGAAGGCTTGTAGTTCCTGACGGCGGTTTGTCCAGTCCCATTCAACGGCATCGGCTTGGGTTTGCCCGTTGAGAGCATCCCAAACTTTCAGCGGCACATTGCTGTCGCCTTCGTTGATCCACACACCCATGTCACGTTCGACATGAACTCCTGCCATAGCTAACGCATCAGCGGAGATAGAGAAGTTCGGGTAGTTCGTGCCCTTGGCTGTTATGTCAGTGGACCCGTCACCCTTCTCCTTGACCTGATATGCCTTGACCCCGTTGTCCCATTCGGCGGGGTGGAATGCCAGCACGTTAAACGCAAGCTGCTTCTTGTCTGAATCTTTGCCGACAGAGAACTCGGTGCGTGGGTACACGCGGCCAGTCATCTTCGCTCCCGATGGTGTCGGGGCTGAAGTGGACGACTGAGCTACTGAGCTAGCTGTTGGACCTGTCGGGAAACTCGGGGCCGATGCTGCGGCGGGCCTGCTTTGATTAGCAGGACTTTCCCGAACGCTTTTTTCCAACCTCCGCATGACAAGGCCGTCTTGGCCCAAGTCGTACTCGCAGCCCGCCTGCTTTAGCACTTCGCTTTTGATCTGGGCAAACAGATCGTTGGCGATTTGGAAGGGGTCCGATAGTTCATCGAAGTCCTGCTCAATCATCAACGAGTAGTCTGCTGTTTCGTACGGAGCTTCACTTACCTTCTGTGCGAAGGTCACTGTTACTTTATTCATTCCCTTTACCTTTCTGGTTGTTTTACCAAGGGTCTTGGCCGAGGTGTTCGCCTCGGCATCGTCCTGCTTGCCACACTGGACACCATTTCGGTGAGCAGTGCCAGCCTTCCCAGCGTTGCGGCCAGGAATCTGCATTTGAGAGCATTGTAGGCACAATACTCCAGCAAAGATCAACGAACGCAGCTTTCTCTTCTGCGCTGCGGGGGATCTCAATGATTTGTAGCTCACCTTTTGACATGACTGCCAGGTTGAACTGGTCGAGGCCATGCGCCCATGTGTAGGCGTGTGACTGAACATCCCACCGCTTCTTCTCCCAAGCTTGATAGTGGCGGCTCGGGTTCTTCCAGTCCCAAATGATGCCTGTCTTATCTATCCAGTCGGCGGTGCCGAGAAGGTTGAGTTTGACGGGGGGATGACCGTCGAACTCTCGGACCCCCATGCTCTTGACGAACATGCGTTCGATGCCGTCGACCTTGGGAAACAAGATCGGGTTTAGTTCGTTGTACCAGCATTCCACGTTGGCCCGCACAACGTCTACCAGCGGGGCTATTTCGGTTCGCCAGACTTCAACCTCGTGGGCGTGGTCGGCTATGTAGCGGTCGGCGGCAAAGAGCATCATGTCTAGCTCAACTTCGCGCCCTGCGAGTTTCTGAGCACCCGCCTGTTCGATGGCGTAGTGGACAGCGTTACCGCGCAGCATGTCGCTGGACTCTAGTTGCTGTACAAGTTTCAGCCGCTCCTGACGTGCCTGTTCAGGGCACCGCAGGAAGGTGCCAATCCAAGATTGGCGAAGATTCAGTTCTATCATATTGTCTCCTTTAGACGAGTATAGAGGGGATGGGAAAGGAGAACAAAAACCATCCCCTCCATACCGTTCTTGTAGTACCAGAGCCATCCGCTAACTCTGTACTGGTACTGGGGGGAGGGGGGCTTGGAGGCCCCCCTCCCCCACTGTAACGTTACTGTACCTGGGACGCAACTCTTTCTTGAAGAGGGTGCATCCCAGCTAGTCGTTCGTACGCTGCTTTCTGCGAAACATCCGAGACCCGCTGACGGGAAATGTTCATTTCCCGAGCCAGTCGTGACGCTGTGCCGCGCTCTCCAAAGAACACGACCTCGTGGATCGTTTGACGCTTCTCATAGTGGAGCAGTGCGATCATCTTCTCCATCGTTTCGATGGTCGTAGCGAGGTTCTTGATGCGTTGCACCTTGTCGCCCCAACGGAAAGCGGCAGCCTCATCTCGGGCTTGCTCAAACTCTCGGCAGAGTCCAGGCCATTCCGTTTCGTTCATGGTGTCGATGCAGCCGTTGTAGGGGCTGAAAGGGTTTGGTTCATCCATCACGGGTTAGTTCTTCTTTCTTTCTGTCTACGAAATGTTCAGCTTCAGAACGGTGAACGAAGCACTCAAGTATTCTGTCTTTATCGCTAAGTACCAAGTGCCGCATAACATATAGCCCTCCTCCGAGGGGAATACATTTGGGTTCTATCTTGTAAATCATAATACTACTCCCTAAAGAATCGCAGTTTGGTAAAGATTGATGTCACATTCTCAGAGTCGGCTAGGTCTTCGACTATCTGGTCGACGGTGTGCTTCTCAAATTCGGCTACCAGATTTTTGTGGGCTTCGATGAACGCCTCAGCGTCAATTTCGGAGAACGACGGGTGGAAGCTGCGTGAGTGAAGCCATTCGATCACGTCGAATGCCTCGTCCAGCATCGCCAGCAGCACATGCCTGTCTACGGGGACCGTGTCTTCGTTAGGCATCTTTTGCCTCCAGTTTCTCGCATCGTTTGCATCTCGTCCAAGGACTCTCTGCGATGTCTTCGACGGCGCGATCGTAGATGGTGGTCTTGGCACCGCACAGTGCTAACCCTGGGCGTCCGTCGGGGAGCAGGTGAACAATGTCTTTGAACCCTGGCCTGCCGTGTTTGCGTAGCCGTACAAGTTCCATCACAGACCTCTACGGACTACAAGGAAGAACCATAGACAAAACGCTATGGCCCATAAGATTCCTAATGTTGTTATGGCGTACATCATTTGAGTTTTCCTTTGAGGACTCGTTTCACCCAGTCGACGGGTAGCTCATCTGGGTGTATGTCCATTGTTTTGCCTGTTGGGGTGCGTCTGATTGCTTCTTGTTCTGCCCGTATTTGTTGAATCTTGATATCAGCCATCAATAGAGCTTTCTTCAGAAAGCAGATGATCTGAAGAAACAATGATGTATGACTCGTCTACAAGACTTGCAGCGACAATGATGTCATCACCAAGCGAAGTCAGCATTTTGTCGATTTGTTCTTTCGCCCAATGGTTGGGTCCATGTTCGATAGTTTGTTTAGCCTTCTGCAAACATGTGCTGGCTAGATCAAGCATTGATTTCAACTGACCGTATTGTTCGTCTTCTAGCACTCTCTTACTCCCTTGTTGTTAGTGTCCCGCAACTTGCTACGGACTTAGTGTATCGCTCTGATGAACCCATGCGTGTCACGCTTCGGACCTTTCGCCCTGACAAGGACCGCATAGTCTCCCTGTCGGTCAATGAACCTGAGGTCATGCTTGTCGCCGTCGATCGTGCGACGGCCCAGGAAACGCTTAGGCAACGGGTCGCCCTTCTTCACGTCCACGGGGAACACAACGTTCCTGCGCCCCCTGATCGTGACCTCGGTGTCTCGTTCGGTCCCTGACGCAACTTGGTATCGGTTAGGGGCCACCCATTCAGTCTTGTACGGCCCCTTGACGTAGTCTTGGAAGATTACCCCTTCGAAGTGTTCGACTATTTCGGGGGCTGTCTCCCAAATGTTGATCTGGCTGGTCCCGTCGAGCCGCACAACCAGCCTCTTGCCCTTCTTCTCGACACGTTTCTGGTGAACGGCGATCTCATGGCGGACTTGTTCCCAGAATAGTTTGGGGTGGACGTTGTAGAGGGCGGTGCGTGCCAACATGGCACGCTTAGCCTGGTCCTTGCCTAGCCTCCCTGAGTGAACGAGGCACGCTCCTCGGCATCCTGGCGTGGAATAGGGGCATATGTTGCGCCATTTCCACGGAGCAGGCGTCCCTACCGCCTCTAGCCATACCTTGCGGCCCATCGTATGGGGCAGCATGTAGCAGACGACCTGTTCGTAGTAGTCGGTTACGTCTGCGTTGTGTGCCAGTTTGGCGCTGTCTTCCTGTCGGGTGAACAGGTACGGGGTTGCACCTCCTCCAACTTGTTTGGAGTATTCGTTTAGTACTGCTTGTGCTTTCCTCATCATTTCTCCTTTTAAATCTCACTCTTTGTGGTTGTTTGGATTGATTGGTCTGCCTCGGTTCATTTGTTTCAATATTAATTGATTGATTTCTTCATCTTTAGCTTTGATGGCATCCCTTGTCTTGTCTAGCAATTCCTGTAGACGCAGGATCTCGATACGTGCATCGGTGTAACGATTACGCAACGCCGCCAACAACTCTGCTTGCCGTTCTATGTTGCCGAACATGATGATGTCAACGTCTTGCTCGGGTCTCATTGTCATCGGCCCATCATCCAGGGTCGATGTGACAGCAGCGTCACGTTGTGTCCTATCACTCGGGGTTGATGTGACAAGAGCGTCATATTGCTTCCCATCCTTTCCATTGTCTGTTTTGTGGTTTGCTGTTTTCATCCCATGCGTAACGGGCGGCATCAGACCACGCCGTTTCGCCTCGGAAGATCTTTTGTTTCCCTGTTCGGGTGTTCGTTACCCGACTGGTGTACGGGTCGCATGATTCTTCTAGGAAGTCACCTAGCAGCCCGTCGTTGATCCAACTGATTGGTTCGCTCATGCGATTATCTCCGCTGCGATCATGCCCGAATGAAAACGCGCTGTCTGCTGTTCTGCCGTCCACCCCGCTTGATCGTGGCCGTGGACAACGACCAGTTCGGGCCATCCTTCACGGTTTTCAGCCAAACTAAAATTGGAGTAAAGGTAGGGTTCGACCCGTTTCTTTGTCTCGTCGTAGTCTGATGTTCGGTCGTTGACTCGTATGTGAATGGTTCTCATCCTGGGTCTCCTATTTGTGCCCAGCAATCGCTGCACATGAACCCCGAGAAGGGGTTGTTCACGTTGCGGGGATGGTTGCTAATAATGATTTCCCGTTGCGCTGGGGTGTGCTCAGGGAACACGGTTTGGACATAGCCGTCGTTATCGCTGTAACGGTTCATGTCTTTCTCATCTACGGTCGTGTCTTCTGATTGTCCACACGCCATACATTTGGCTTCTATCATTACCATCATTGCGTTTCTTCTCCCTTTATGTAGTCGTCCATCGCTTCGCCCACTCCACATGCGGAGCAGATTTCGGTCTCGTTGTCCTTGCGGCTAAGCGCCCCTGGGTACAGGCCAGGCGTGTCGTTGTTGGGGATGTGTCCCCCACAGTTGGGGCACACTGGCTTGGCTTCGAGAACTTCATGCCAGGGATAGTTGCCGTTCTCCAAATCGGAGATGGTGAATGGTCTAGGCATTGTTGTTTTCCTTTGGTCCGATCATCGCTACCAGCACACTGCCGACACCGTTGATGCTTTTGGTGATTTCTTCACGCACGATTTCTCGCGTCCTGTCATCCACGAGGGCGGTATCACCATGCAGGGCGTATCCGTCTTCGAAAGCTATTTCACGCACGATTTCTCGCACACGGTCCTCTGTGATCGTGCCGTTGTCAACCCGTCGGAGGTGTTCCCGAAGGTCGTACGTTTGGTCTTCGACAGCAGTTTTTACTGCTTCGATCACGAAATCTTCCATACCGCTTTGGATACGGTTATCGAGGTCGAGTTCGTCAACGAAGTCGTCTGGATCAATTTCTATGGTTACACTTGTTTCAATTTCCATTATCGTTTCCTTTGGTTGTTGGGTTGGG
>Ga0209091_10003313_pt1 | contig 13019 bp, 9 predicted proteins | sample ArcticOcean_MG_C_6_FD_187438 | JGI IMG/M metagenome (GOLD analysis project Ga0209091, IMG submission 187438) | Marine microbial communities from western Arctic Ocean - ArcticOcean_MG_CB8_128 (SPAdes) (version 2) | ecosystem: Environmental > Aquatic > Marine > Oceanic | place: Arctic Ocean...
ATATTGGGGACTACGGGATGCCAGAAGACGAGGACGAGGAGTTTGACGACGATACCGGGAATGGCGACGACGGGAACGACGATATTTCAAACAACGGAGGTGGAGGCGACGACGGGAACGACGATAATGAAGAAGAGGACGACGACGATGAGTTCGACGAGAAATGGGAGAGTATTATCAAACGGTTCGAAGATAACTATCAAAACTTGGAGGCTGTAAAAACTGTGAGTGATCTGTATGCCGGATTGAACGGCGTTTCGGGAGAGTTGAGCGTTCTTTGGTCGGCGGGGTGCGTCGTCACGTACGCGAGCGCCATCGCGCACTCCCTCGATACCATGATTTCGCCGTTTTTGAAAGGTGAGAGAGACGGCTTTGTGGATATCGCTTGAGAAGAAGAAGATGTCGATGAGATATGTTGAGATCATCATGTATACTAGTAGAGTGCTGTTACTATTATTAATATTATTGTTTGGATGATCTTCGCAAAAAGGCGTGTTTGTATTTGAAGAAAAACGTTTTTTTTTCTGTGTAAATAACACGACGCGCGAAGAGGAAGAGAAGTAAGAAAGTAAGAAGAAGAATCGAAGTGTGTAATATATTACCTCATAATACTACATTTGTATGTTGTACAAGCTTTAACAATCTATGCGTGCGCTTTTTCCTTCTATCATATACAGCTATTTGTCTACCAGTGAAGACTTCAATAAAAATTTTTATTTCTTGTTTCTTTCTTTCAGTTTCGCTCGCATGCGATCCTTCGAAGAAATTTTCCCGCCGCGTACTAATTCTCCTTGTTGCATCTCTTCCTTCTCTTCTAGCTCGATCTTACCGAATCGAGCGTCCAACTCCGAGCCTTTCGATTTCTGAATGGTCTCTTTCGATTCCAAGAAGAACATCAAATCTCGGTTCATGCCTTCCAGCTCTCTCACTTTTTCTTCCAGAGACGCAATCTTTTCCTTCTCTTTCGTCGAGGACGTCATTTTCGTCTCTCGCATTTCGCCAGCGTCTCTCAATAATTGCTCGTTGAGTTGTTTTAAAAACACATTTTCCTCTTCCACGCGCTTGACTTCCTTCTCGGCGTGGTCGGCTCTTCGATTGAGCACGCGAAGCTTCGTCGCCTGTTCGGCGATGGTTTCAACTTTCGTCATCATCTCCGATTGATCCGAAGCGGCGTCCATCAAAAGACGTTCGTAATGTTGTCTTTGCTGGTCCAATTGCGAGGCTAACAGTTGGTCGTACTCGTTCGCGACGGCGTCTAGTTTGGACGCGACCAACGCTTCCGTGAGTTCAGGATCGTCTTCCTCGTGCAAAACGTCAGGGTCGGAATAGCCGTTCGTCGTGTACCCTCCTTCGCCTCCGCCTGGGCCTTCGACTCGTCTCCCCGCGCGACCTCTCCTTCCTCCTTTCTCGTCCGGCGTCAGCTCGACCAAACCATGCTTCCCTTCGATCAATCGATGCACAAACTGGTCTCTGGAGTAATCCCACACTCGTCCGCTACCAATTTCGAGCGAATAGCAGTGCCCGGTTTCCGTCCAATGCGCAACCGCGTGTCGATTCTCGTACCTCCCACACCCGACGACGCCACAGATCAAACACGTCCACAACGACGCGTTCGCACAATCACAACTTTCACACTTTGCCTCTCGTTTCGCCGTCGCGTCCAACGCAAAACGACACACCGGACAGACGCTCCCGGACACGCCGGACATGCACTCCGAATGAAAGTGATGCCCGCAACTCGTCGTCAATATCCCGGAAACGTCCCCGTCCAACCGATCGAGACAGACTGGACACGTCGCCGGAAGCTCAGTGATGCTCTTCTCTCCGTCCTTATCATCATCATCATCATCTTTCTTCCCGAATTTCACGCTCTTCACGAACACGCACCGGCAAATCTCCTCGTCGTTCAAGCTGCTAAACGGTTGCCCGTGAAAGTTGTTCGTAAACATCCTCGCGTTTTCGCAGTCGTCGAAGAGCAATATCGCCGCGAAATAATAATAAGAGCTTTTATTATTATTAGTATTCTTCGCGTCGCTTTCCTCGCGCTTTCGCTCTCGAGGTACAATCACTCTCACTTCTTTCAATTTCATTCGTACTGGGGCAACGAACTCCAAGAAATCAGCCACCGAGAACGAGGACGGAATGAACGGCACGAGCACCAGTTTCGAGGACGATGATTCAGACGAGGACGAATTACGAGAACGAGAGGGCATTCCATCTTCTTTGTATTCTTCTTCCTCTCGGAATAATCGCAAACTCCCTTCCGAGCGCTTCACTTTGTTCCCGGTGGTGAACGGGAACTTGTCCTCATCATCATCATCGCTCGTATTCGCGTTGGTATTATTCCCCTCTAAATCCACCCGAACGAAGAACAGAGAGGAGGACGACCTAGAGCCTCTGTTTCTTTGTCTCCTCCTTTCCTCCTCCTCTTCGTCGTCGTCTTCTTCTGGTGAAGACATTATTCTTTGCGCGCATACACGAGCGTTAAAATGACGACTTTCTTTCCCTAAAGAATCTCCTCACACTAAGCGGCACACACATCATAATAGTAATAATAAACGCGCGCGTCTTTTAATGGTACGACCCCGAGCGTCGCGCTCTCTTTTTCTCTCTCTTTCTTTCTCTTTCTTTCTCTCTCTCTTTCTCTCTCTTTCTTTCCGACTTTGATGAGTTGCAAAACATCAGAGAAAAACAACATTCCGCCGCCGTTTCTTTCTCTCTCTGACGCTCTCTTAACTCTCTTTCGATGATGATAACAACAACAATAAAACAGACGACGACGATCAACACCCGCGTGAACGAACACTCTCACTTTTTCGACTCACTCGTCGAACACATCCCGCAAAAGTTCTACCTCGCGACCGAGAAAAGCTTCGGGGATGACGATGATGATGAGGAGGTGTTGATGGCCTCCTTGGGCAGGTTCGGGGCGAAAAAAGCCTCCCAAAAATCCACCGCGGAGAAGAAAAGAATGGTCAAAGTGAAAACGATGGAAAAGAAACGGCAAAAACTCGATCCGAATTTAATTCTCACGAACGCGGAGACTCTGCAAAAGAAGATGGAAAAGAAGAGGAAGAAAGGTTTGGAGGAAAAGGAGGGAGAAGAGGAGGACGAGGCGCGGAGGGCGAACGCGGCGAAGGCGGAGGAATCCGGGAGCGGCGACGAAGAGGAAGAGGAAAAAGAGGAGGAAGGAGCGAACGGAGCGAAGAAGAAGGAATCAAACGGGGGTAGCATGTTTAAAGATATGGTTATAGATGCCTCGACGCCGACGAAGGAGGAAAAAAGCGAACGGTTAGAAGCGTTGAGAAAACGTCTGGAGAAGAAAATTCAGGATTCGAGGGAGAAGCGGAAAGCGAGCGAACACGAGAAGAAGGTGAAAGATGCGAAAGATTGGAGAGATCAACGGGAGAAGACGAAATTGGAGAAGAAGGAAAGGGAGAAGAGGATGAAGAAGATCGTAGACGCGAAGAAGAGAGAGACGGTGAGGAATAATAGCAACGAAAAGAAGAAGGGCGATGAAACCGCCACCAACAAAGGAGAAGACGGTTACCCGAAGATGAACTTGGCGTTTGGTAACGTGGACGTGGACGAGGTTCCATCATCAAGATTAAACGGCAAGAAGAAAAAAGAAACGAAGAGAGATCTGCTATCGAAAGCGCTTCAGCGAGAAAAGGATTTAGCCGACGCTGGCGGCGACCAAACCAAAGAAGGCAAACGCGTCGCCGAGAAGCACGCCTGGGAAGCTTCGTTGAAACGCGCGAGAGGAGAGAAAGTCTTGGACGACCCGAAACTGTTGCGCAAATCCGTCAAAAGAGAGGAAAAGAAGAAACAAAAGAACAAAGAGAAATGGAACGAGCGGACGAAAACGGTTCAGGACCAACAAAACGCGAAGAAGAAAAAGCGCAAGGAGAACATCAAGGCGAAAGCGGACGAGAAAATCGAAAAGAACATCGATAGGAGAGAAAAGAAGAGGAACCGGCCCGGATTTGAAGGCCGGTCCAAAGGCATGATTAATTAATAAAGCTATAGCAGTAATACTACGTATATTTGTTTTACAATGCATTTCCCGAGAAAAATGATGATAGCAGTACACGCGCGTTCGCAAAAGAAATCATCATCTCGAAGCGGTTGCTGATACAACAGACGATGCATACGAATCCCCCAAGAAAAATTTGTGCCAATTTCCATTCGACATCCGCAACGCGCGAAAGACGTACACCGATGTCGTGAAGTTACCCAAGCACATCACGAGGACAGTCCACACGAACGTCGTCATCGCGCTCTCTTCTCGCAGGAATATCCACAGAGAGAAGAGGGTAAAACCGACGTAAAGGTCAACGAGAGAAACCACCCCCCACGGGTGCGTTAACAACCAATCGAGTTCCTCGCTTCCGTTTCCGTGTACCACGGCATACAGGATCACACTCGTCATGAAAACCGCACCTAACGCGGAGACGCATTGGCCTATTTGTAAAGCGTGTCGCGTGGTCATCGCCGTCGTTCGCGCGGTAGTAGTATTGGAGGCTCTCGGTAACATGTGTTCAGAAGCGTCGTTATCCATTTCAAAGTTTTTATGAGGAGAGTTTAAAAGCGTTTTTAGTATCTCGAATTTGACTGTTCGAGAGGCTCGACGCGGCTGATCAAACTCTCAAACTTACTCTCGAATCGAGCGGCATCTTTCAACGCGTCGATAAATGCGGCCGTTCTCTCGTCGAATTCAGAGGATATGAATTCGATTCGATGCAAAAAGTCCTCCATTTGGTCTTCGCGATCGTCGTAGTCGCCGGCGACGCGAAGTTTCGCTTCTTCTTCTTCGTCGTTTCTTTCAAAGTCTTCGCACGCGTCGCAGAGTTTCGAGCACGATTGAAGGATAGACCCGTAGAGGTTCAAAAGCGTCGGTCGAAGAAGCATGGACTCTCGAGCGGTGGTTTCCAGAAACTTGGCATGCGCTTTGATGACGTCGTCCGCGGAGGTGGACGAAGAAAATATCTCGCTCTCCATCGTGGCCCAGTTCGGCTCGATGACTTCCGACGTCGCGTAGTGCAAGACATTTTGAATCAAACTGATCGCTCTTTGTGCGGTCCAGTGCGCGGCGTTGGCGTGAACGAAGACATCTCTCGTGAGAAAGTGCTCCTCGGTGGGATTCTCGTACTCCATTCGAGAAGAAGATTGCTGCTGCTGCCGCCGGTGCATTTTCTTGTGAAGCCGACGAAGCGTCGCCCACGTTTCGCACACTTTCTTTTCCATCACTTTCGCGCGGAACAAGTGCTTGAACAACGCTTGATACTTGGCAATTGTACTCTTTGAGAGCACAACGTTCGCAGGAAAGGATGTTTTGTAGTCGAGCGTAAACGTCTCCAAACCTCGCGCGTCATTACTCGTACTAATATTCTTTTCAAGGGCACACTTGATGTCTTCATGATACTTGAACGCATACATCGAGGAGTTTTTCATGCTCACCTCTAAAGCATCTCTCAACTTTTGCTCGTCGCAAAACTTGGCCGGCTTCTCGAGTTCTTCGAAGGCCTTGAAGGGCGAGTCGAAGAACTGTGAGAGATAATCGCCTTGCGCCAATAAGAAGGTCGCTTTGACCAATTGCAACTTGTTGCGAATGTCTCCAGAAAGGAGCAACGCGTCGAAGAAATGTTTATTGGAGACGTCGTGTTTGGCACGTACGACGTCGGAGATGTTCGAGAACGACAATTTCTTCCGCTCTTTTTCTTTTTCTTCTTTGCCGACGACGACGATACTCTTTATCCCCTCTTCCTCTCCGTTTGCCGTGACTTCGCTACTCAACGTCTCGCTCCTAATAACGGTAATCTCTCGAAGCGCGTTGACATACTTCCCGGCATTTAACGCCAACACTTTCGTCGCATCGTCCAAAAACCATGGCGTCGGTTCTCTCGGAACATACTTTTCTGTCCAGTAAGCGTTATTATTATCGAAACGTTCGGAAAGCGAGTCTGGTTTTAAGCGTTTGTCTTCCACGACAAAAAATTCCTCGTACGTGTCGTTCTCGCAATCGCCTTCGGACATCCATTTTTCTAATCGTTTTAAATAAGATTTTGCGGTCGCGTTTTCCAGGCGAGTGAGTAATCTCTCCGCTTCCGAATCGCCCCCGCACCGGATTTTCAACCGTCTCAAAGTATTCAAAAGCTTTCCGCCCATTTCGTTTTCGCAGGCGAACGAGACCGAGGCTAACAAGCGAAGCGCTTCTGCGGCTGGTCGCGCGTAAAAATACGCCGACTGTAAACTCAGATCACGTTTGTTTCTTTTCCTCTCCAGTTGCGCGATCATACGTTCCCAGTCGCCAAGTAAATCTCGCACTTCTGTCGCCAACGCTTTGCTCGTTTTGCCGGACGTTTTTGTTTGGCCGTAGAGCGTTTTTTCGACGAAGCGCGAACAGGCAAACGCATCTTCGCACATCGGGAGCATTCGGCCTAAGAGTTCGCGCAAACTCGGTTCGCACCCGCTCTCGCACTCGAATTTGACTATTCTATTTGCATCTTCGTTGTTCTTGTTGATGTTGATGTCGTCGTTGCTACCGCCGTTCCTTTTCTTCGTTGTCGTGGCTTTCATTGAGGCAGCGCGTCTCGCGGTGACGTATCGACCGTCCAAACCGAGCGCAGCGTGTAAAAAATCGTCCAAGAGGAGCAACTCTTGCTCCGCGGTCGACCGAGACGCCAAAGAGATAGCGTCCACGTCGCGTTCGTACTCTATGCCTAAGAAATTGCTCGTTAAATACGGACGGTTGGATGAAGATCCATCCTCGTTCCAACTAGGAAATGTTGGTTTTCTCGTTGTCGCGGCGGATGTCGATGTTGCAGTAGTTTTCACGACTCTTTGGTGCTGACGTTGTCGCGCTCGTCCGTTCTCTTCGTCTATTTCTTCTTCTTCTTCTTTCTCATCTTCTCCATAAGGTCTGTCATTCTCCCCGATGATATGCGCCGCCGCGCTGTCTTTATCGAAAGTCATCTCGCGCAACGCTTTCAAAACGGTCGAAGCCGGTTGTTCCTCCGTCAGTTTTCTCGGCGACGATTTCTTCGTCGCTCTCACCGGCGACCGCTCCGAAACTTTCCTACTGCTGTCCCTACTTTTCACCGCTTCTTTCAACTCCTCGTCCGCCGCAATCTTCGCGACGACGGCGTTCCACCGGTCCAACTCCGGCACCGCGTTCGAGCGCTTCAGCGCCTCATACAAACTTTCAAACTTTTCCTCGTTCCCTCTTTTCGCCGCTTCTTCGAGTAACCGACGTCGAGAGCTTTCCGAGACGCCTCTGGTGACGGAAAATTCGGAGACCATGTTCGCGAGAACCGCCGCGGACGTTTCCGCGTATCGATTATTTTTTCTTCTTCCTTCTTTTTCCTCCTCTGTGTCCTCCTCCTCTTCACGCTCCTCGTCGTCGAAAATACCAAACTGCGAGCATATCTCGTCCACGTGCGGTTGGATCAAAAATTTCGCCCCTACAACTCCTCCTCCGTTTCCTCTTCCGAAGTTGGTGTTGGTATTGGTACCACGACCTCCTTCGTCGATGTTCTCCATGTTGTTCTTTTATTAGTATACGAATCTCTCTTTAGCTTTGGTCAACCGTCGTCCAAAGAGAGAGATTCCCCACAGAATTTCTCTCTCTCTCTCTCACTCTCTTTGAAATACCCCGACGAGGACGACACAAAGACAAATTTCCCAAAAGAGACTAAAACACCTTCTTCTTTTCGCGGCGGCGCTTTCTCTCTCTCCCTCTTTAATCAAACCGCGTTTTCGCGTTTTGCGCGCGTTGTGTTTGCGTTGTGTTTGCGAAAGAGATTTTTTGAAATTTCTCAAGCGCGAGACGAATCGTTTAGGGTCTGCTAGGGTTTAGTGAACCCTTTTTCTCTCTCTCTCTCCCTAAAACATGAAATTCTTCTCGAGCAGCCGTAAGACGACATAAATTTAGATAGACAAGAAGAAAGATGGTACGTTTATTCACGATGTCTTCTTCTCGTACTTTTTTATCTCGTTTTTCGCGCGTCATCGTTTCCGTCTTTGCAGGAGGCGCGGATGATGATGCATCATCTTCGCGTCCGAGAGTATTCGCGCGAACAGACACAGGGAGAGAGCGATTTTACGCCTAAAAATTGTGCGCGTAAAAACACCTCTCGCGAGTGGTGTGACGGTGGTGTCGCGAGCGACGTGTCGCACTTTTCGTACCTTCGATATGTTCTGGAAAGATTTTCGGACGCGACGAATGAAACGAGCGGGCGCGTGTTGGACGCGCGAGAGAGATTCCGCGCGTTTCGCAGACGGAAGAAAATTTTGCCTCAAGAAGGGTCTGTCTGCGCCTCCTTGGGAAAGAGTTCTTCTCTCTCGCATCCCTCTCGTTCTCTCATCCGTTCTCTCTCTGCCTCTCGAGCGAGCACATTTTGCGTGTGTTCCGGACTCTTTTCGCAGCAGAGAAGAACCGCGACGAAACGCGTTTGTGTTCATCCTTTTACCATACGCTGACAAAACCTTTTCCTTTTCTCTTTTACTAACACAACAGGGTATCGATCTCGAAGCTGGCGGCCGCAACAAAAAGACGAAGCGCACTTCGCAAAAGTCCGAAAACGTCTACTTGGCGTTGTTGGTGAAACTCTACCGTTTCCTCGCGAGAAGAACGGACTCTAAATTCAACCAAACGGTGTTGAAGAGATTATTCATGTCGAAAACGAACCGACCGCCGTTGTCGTTGTCCAAACTCGCGAAGTTTATGAAGGGCAAAGAAGGGAAGGTGGCGTGCGTCGTCGGAACCATCACGGACGACGTGAGAATGTTTGAAGTACCGAAATTGACGGTGTGCGCGTTGAGATTTACCGCGACGGCTCGCGCGAGAATCGTCAAGGCTGGTGGTGAGTGCTTGACGTTCGATCAGTTGGCGTTGAAGGCGCCGACTGGCGAAGGCGTCGTGCTTTTGAGAGGTCCGAAGAACTCCAGAGAAGCCGTCAAGCACTTTGGCGCGCCGGGTGTGCCGCACTCGCATGCCAAGCCGTACGTGCAGCACAAGGGGAGAAAGTTTGAAAAGGCGCGAGGTAGAAGAGCGTCCAGAGGCTACAAGGCTTAATTTACGACGAGGACGGGATGTCGTTTTTACGCTGTATTAGTAGTCATAGATTTGTTTAATACTATTATCGACATTCGTACTAGTTGTCTTAAAAATCCCACCACGTGAGCGCTACATCTTCTTCGTCCGTCTTTGGAAAAGAAGACTAAGAAAAAGTTATTCACTTATTCTGCGCGAGCCGACGAGATGAGATTTTCTCTTGTTTTCTCCTCAGTTTTAAAAACATTGTGACTCAACAACATGTCTAAAAAGAAACGAAAGTCCACTGAAAACAACAACAAAGGAGGAGGAGGAGGAGGAGGAGACCAAAATCGCCGCCCCCATCGCGCCTCGTCCGATGATTTCCTCTCGCCCGGTCCAGTTTCGATGTCCCCGCACGACATCGACGACGGGTACGCGAAGTTGAAAAACAAGACGCAGAGGAGGACTAAAAATTCGAACGATGCGATACCGCACAAGGACTCGGACGATCGAGTCTTCTTTGACGCGTCGAAAACGTCAACGTACTTCGAAGACGTCGAGAACAGTTTCAAAGTGGACGTTATCGACGAACCGTCCTCGGCGTACGCTCCGAAACACTCGTCTGCAAAGCATCTTACTTGGTCCGATGTCATTCGCGACGGCTTTAAAACAGTTACCCCGGAGGACTGCGCGCACTGGCTGTTCTTTCCGTATTCGACAGACGTTTTCCAGTCTCGAATATTCGAACGGAAATGTTTCGTTCGAAAGCAAAGCGAAACGAGCAAAAGTGGGTACGAGGATTTACTCACCTCGGAGGACATCGAGAGATGGTTGAAGGAGAAAAAATTGACGTACGGGACGAACGTCGACGTGACGAGTTATAAAGACGGCGTGAGAAGAACGCACAACGCGAACGATGGGTTTAGTAACGTGAGCAAAAACGCGGATTACGAAACGGTCGCGAAACGGTTCGAGGAAGACGGGTGCTCGGTCAGAGTGTTGCATCCGCAGAGGTGGTCGGATAAGTTGTGGGCGTTGTTGTCGAATTTGGAAAATTTTTGGCAGTCACCCACGGGGTGCAACGCGTATTGGACGCCGGCGAATAGTCAAGGGTTTGCCCCACATTGGGATGATATCGATGCGTTTGTGTTGCAAATAGAAGGGAGGAAGAGATGGCGGTTGTATCCAACGAGAGATGTGAGCGAGAAGTTTCCGAGGTTTAGTAGCGAGGAGTTTTCGGAAGAAGAGAGGAAACGGTTGGAGGAGATGAAGTACGTGGAAGTCATTTTAGAACCCGGGGATGTCATGTATATGCCGAGAGGAACGATTCACGAGGCGTTTTGTATCACCAGCGAAGATAACAGTGATGGAAAAAAAGACGAAGCGAGTTTGCATTTGACGATTTCGGTGAATCAGCGGAATACGTTTGCGGATATTTTAGAACACGTCTTCTCGGACGCGTTGGCGGATGCGGTAAATACGAACGTCGAGTTACGAAGATGTCCACCCAGAGATTTCTTGAGACATTTATCTCGATTAGACGAAACGGACGTTAACTTTCTAAACTCGAAAAAACTTTTAGAGCGATGCTGTAACGTCGTCGTAGAGAACATGATGAAGAACAACGTCTTTGCCGGGTCTGTGGAAAAGCTCCTCGGGAACCTCATGCGTGAACGCGTCAGGCCGCCGAAAGCACACACACGATTAACCAAAGCGTCGTTGGGAGCGAAACCGTCGATGAGCTCCAAAATAGGTTTAGTACAAAAAAACTGCGCGTCTTTAGAAGACTGCGACGACGGCGTCGTTCGCTTGCGCACGTACATCAACAACGATAGAAAATTACACATGGAAGGCGCTTCGGCGAATATTCTAGACGCCGACGCCTACAGAGAAGCGTCGAGTTGCTTAAAAATCGACCCTGAAATCGAAGGCGACGATTTAGACGCGCTAGCGACGGTCTTGTACGCAAACTACGAGGATGGAGTAGAAGTAAAAGACTTGCCGTTTGATACGGACGAAGAGAAAATGGCCTTCGCGAGACGTTTAATAGACACGAACGCCTTCTGTGTCCTTTAATTTAAAATGCGTTTATTCAACTCTGCTGCTGCTGCAAATACTATTACAATATATAATAAGCAATGTGCGCGTCTTTCTCTCTCCCTCTCTTTCTAAAGTATTTCTACAAGTTTTATCGACTTAGTATGCATCTCTTATCTTCTCACTAACGTCTCTTCTAAATGTTCGTCTTCTTTTTGCACTGGTCGTCGTACCACATCACGAACGCTACCCATCCCCAATACAACGCACTAAGCGCCGCGAAAACGCTCCACGAGACTTGCTTGTGCCCATAATTGAACATGGTCAGCAGCACTCCCCAACTCCCAACCGCACTTCCCCCGAACGATCCTAAGCTCCAACACCAATCGCGAATGCGCCACGCGCGCGCAAACATCAAAGCGTTTCCGGCGCCGCCTAAAACCACCGCGACTAACGACAACGACGCGATGTTCGACGGGTCCGTCGTAGAAGTCGATATTTGTGCGATCGGTAACAACGAAAACAACAAGGTCGCTGTCCATCCCATCAACGTTTGCCATTTTACTTTCATAAACTGTTCGAGCGCGAAGAAGTTTACGTTTTTCTTCTCGCTCCATCCGAAGTAATCGTTCGCACATCGTAACGAAATTATCGCAAAAGCACCGAGCGCTAACATTTGTGAAACTTCCGTGGACGTTTTGAACAGCGCGTGGCTCAAAATGTACGGAACAAACGTGTACCCAACCACCCCTAACGCGCGTTCATACAACGCGCACGCGTTTTCTCTCGCCGTCGGGTCCGAGAACATTTGCTTCTTGAAGTACGCGGAAAATACCCCAAACAAAGCAACCGAAACGCACGCGCCGTACGTCGCCAAGTTCACGTCCCCGCAATTTCCGGTAAAGAATAACTGCGACAACAAAAACACGGTATTCACCACGCCGATAGCTTGAATGTTCCTCCCGGCGGGTTCGTCGATGGCGCTGAAATACGACAACAACAACAAGTTCCCGAGACAGCCGCACGCGTACCCTTCGTAGGAAATCCCAGCCAATGAGTGCGAATTCCCTTGCACGATGTTTTGCTGATTCAAAAGAATCTGCGGTAACGTCACCGCCAGCAGCGGCACCGTCGCCAACTCTGCGAACGACTGCGTTTTTTGCGACCATTTTTCCAAGAGAATTTTTCCCCTCTTCGCGTTTACGGGGTTTAAGCTCTGCGTGGTCTCCCCCCGTTTTACGTTTTCAGACGACGAGGACGAGGAGGAGGTGGTCACTTTTGCATACACCGTCGTCATTTTTAAGCGTCGTCGTTCCAATCTTCTTCTTCCATTATTACAAATCAGAATCTGCTTTTGTTGTTGTTGTTTTTGGTCCCGTCGAAATCGTTCCCCGTCACTGGCGGAATGGACGCAGCCACCACGGTGGTGTTTCATCACGGTTTGAGAAGAAAGAGAAAGAGAAAGAGAAAGAGAAGAAGAAGCGGAGGCTAAACCCATCCTCATTTCTCTCTCTCTCTCTCTCTCTCTCTCTCTCTCTCTCTAAAAGTGCGCTAAACGCGCACACGCACACTCACTAACGACAAAAATGAGGTCCTCGCGAGATATAAATATTTGAAGAAACTGGACTTTTCATCCAATTGTTTCGTTAAAAAAACACCGCAGGGTAAAATCTCTTTTCTCCTCTTTCTCCTTTTTTTCTTGTTTTTTTCAGCTTCACATTTTTTTGGCGAGATCTCTTTTTTTCAACTTTTCTCTTTCATCGTGTGCATTCTGCCCCACAAACAAACAACACATTTTTGCCGCTTTCTGGGTACATTTTACGCAATCAAATCAAGTGAAATGGCATCGTCAGCGTCAACATCAGCGGCAGCCTTTTCGGCTTTGACGACGGCTTTGACGGCGACGAGAGGGCGAAAAAATGTGGCGAAGAGAGTATCGATGGTA
>Ga0209091_10003316_pt1 | contig 13007 bp, 7 predicted proteins | sample ArcticOcean_MG_C_6_FD_187438 | JGI IMG/M metagenome (GOLD analysis project Ga0209091, IMG submission 187438) | Marine microbial communities from western Arctic Ocean - ArcticOcean_MG_CB8_128 (SPAdes) (version 2) | ecosystem: Environmental > Aquatic > Marine > Oceanic | place: Arctic Ocean...
TGAGGCTTTAGCTTTAATGCAAGAAGGCTTTTTAGATTTAGAGTCAATGGTTTTAGAAGGCTCAACTCTTGGCGAGCTTGCAGGTGCAGCAAATCAATCTATTTCGATTACTGGCTTGCAGAATATTGAAGAGATCAACCTACAAGGTTTTGATAATTATTCATCTGAGGATTTATTCGATGCAGCTGTTGCCTCCAACAAAATTGAGATCTTTGAAAGTGAAGACAGCTATGCTTTTGTCATGCTGACGCAAAAACTTGAGTCATCGGTTCAACCCTTTATTGATGTTGCAGAACTGGCTATTGCTGAAGTTAGATCTCAAAAAGCAAACCAACTTATTGAAGAGTTCTCGCAGGATGCTGAATTGATTCTGTCAGGCTCAAAGGTATTGCCTGGCATAGCCGGCATCAGCAACGAAACATTTAAAAATGTTAAACGTTTCTCTTCTTTGCTTCCTCCTGAGGTGATAACTGAGACATTTGAATCTTCTATTGGAGCCGTTGTTACCAGCACTGCTTTTAATGGGGACAGATTCTGGGCTCAATCATCTAATGAAGTTATTCCAAGCGAAGCTGATTTTGATGATTCTATTGAACAGTACAGGGATTTTTATACCGATGCACTTGGCAAGCAATACTCTGGGTTGATTGATAGCGCTTTTAAAAAGAACCAAAAGGTTCGCTTAAAGAACTTCACCTCTAATTAATCAGAATATTCTTCTATCGACATAGCTGCGGTATTAAAGCCAGCATCCACATAAGTAATTTCACCGGTCACTCCGCTAGCTAGATCCGAGCATAAAAAAGCTGCAACATTGCCTACTTCCATTGTTGTAACCGCTCGTCTCAACGGAGCTCTATTTGCATAGCTGGTGAGCATTTTCCTAAAGTTTTTTACCCCAGAAGCCGCTAAAGTTTTTATTGGCCCAGCTGAAATTGCATTTACTCTAATTCCATCAGGACCCATTGCAGCAGCCAAGAATCTTGTATTAGCCTCTAAACTTGCTTTGGCAAGACCCATGACATTGTAATTAGGAAGAGACTGAACCGCTCCGAGATAAGTAAGCGTTAGAAGTGCTGAGTTTTCATTCAGCATTGGTTTTGCACCTTTTGCCATAGCAGTAAAGCTATAGGAACTTATATCATGCGCAATTTGAAAACCTTCCCTGGTTGCCGCATCCACGAAATTACCTTCAAGCTCATTTGCAGGAGCATAGCCAATTGAGTGCACAAACCCATCAAAAGACTGCCAATGCTTTGAGAGCTCTTTATACATATTGTCAATACTTTCATCTGAGGCTACATCACATTCGAATAAAAGATTAGACCCAAGCTCTGCTGAAATTTTTTCTACATTGCCTCTCAGTCGCTCACTTTGGTAGGTAAAGGCTAACTCTGCGCCCTGAGCATGCATTGCTCGTGCTATTCCAGCAGCAATTGAATGTTTATTAGCAAGACCGGCAATTAGAATTTTTTTATTTTTTAGCATGCTATCAAATATAATTTTAGGTAAACATTATTATACGACTAAAACAAAATTTTGGTTATACGACTAAAAACGAAATTTTGGCGAGACAGTAAGATTTTTAATTAGTTCAATAAAATTACAATGTTGCTTGTCTTTTTCTCTGAAACATATGACAATTACGCAACAGCTATATGAATGTTTACACTCTTGTAGCTAAATTTTGTACTTAGGAGTATTTTTAAAATGAATGATTTAAACAAATTTTTATTCAGTGCTTTTGCAATAATCTCTTTTTCAGTGCCTTTAGCAGTTGCTCAAGATTCTGACTCAGATGTTGAGGAAGTAATTGTAACCGGATCAAGAATCATCGATCCAAACGTTATTAGTTCTTCTCAAATCGCAGTTATCGATGGGCAAGACATAATCGATGCTGGTGTTACTAGAGTAGAAGACTACTTAAATGATATGCCGCAAATCTCTCCAGGCCAATCCATTACTAATTCAAATGGATCAAATGGAACAGCGACTGTTAATCTTAGAACTTTGGGATGTTCAAGAACCTTGGTTCTGCTGAACGGCAGAAGACTGGCACCAGGTACTACTAATGGTGGAAGTTGTGCTGATTTAAATACTATTCCGACATTACTTTTAAAGAAAGTCGAAGTGCTAACAGGTGGCGCGTCATCTGTGTATGGATCAGATGCTATGGCTGGTGTTGTTAACTTTGTAATAGACGACGAATTTGTAGGATTTAAAGCTGCATATTCACATGGTTTTTACAACCATGAAAATGACAACGGTGCACTAAGAGCTTTACAATCTAGCTACGGCTATGCAAATGCGCCAAAAGACGTAACAACTGGCGATACCGGTAAGTTTTCAATGGCTTTTGGTGGCGATATCAATGATGGTAAAGGACATATAACAGCTTTCTTTGAGACAACAGACACAAAACCTATACTCCAAGGTGATTTTGATATCAGTGCTTGTGCTTTAAGTGGCGGTACCAGTAAATGTGGTGGTTCATCAACTATACCTCCAGGACGATGGGCAGACTTTGGCGGATATGCTAAATTCCCACACACATCAATGACAATGAGCAGAGATGCTTTTCTGGCTGCTAGCGATGATGGCAAAACCGCTTACAAAGCTCCTAGACAAGATTGGAAAGTGTCTGGCAACGAATTTGTTGACAGAGCTAGTCAAACATACAACTACAACCCAACTAACTTCTTCCAAAGACCTGACGACAGAGCGAACATGGGATTCTTTGGTAAATATGAAATTAATGACAACGCAGAAGTTTACATGGATTTCACTGCCATGAAAACTGAATCAAACGCTCAGATTGCGTACTCAGGTACGTTTGGAAATATTGATGGATCAGTTCCATGTTACAACGCATTGCTTTCTGCTCAACAATACAAACTTGCTTGTTCTGACTATGCCGGTAACCAATACCAAGCAGCTGGAATGGGTGGAGATCATGCTCCTGATTTTGCAACTGGCGCATTAGCCCTTGCTTACATTAATGGATTAGATACTTCTGTAGCAGCTGGCGATATTATGAGTTACAAGACTCCATTAGTTTCTCTAAAAAGAAATGTCGAAGGTAACCCAAGACAATCTATATATAACTACAAGAGTTACAACTCTACTATTGGTATGAGAGGCGACATCAATGATGACTGGACTTACGATGTTTACTACCAAAATTCAGACGTTAACTATAGCAATGAATACAGAAACGACCTTTCTGTTGTAGCAATTAATCGTGCGGTTAATGTTATCAGCGTTGCTGGAGTTCCAACTTGTGTCTCTAAACTTCAAGGAATTGATGCTAACTGTGTTCCATACAACCTTTTCCAAGGTGGTCTAGCTGGTGATGCTGGTGTTCAAGGCGTCATAGACGGCGGACAAACTGCTCAGGACTATCTTGCTAAATCTACTTTCATTAACGGTACCGGAAAGCAAAAAATTCTATCTGGTTTTGTTACTGGAGACACTGGCTATACAATACCAGGCGCTCCAAGCTCCATATCATTGGTAGCTGGTTTTGAAACCAAAGAGTATTCAGCCGACTTTAGACCTGATACCCCAACTAAACAGGGTGACAGATCTGGTTCTGGCGGAGCTACATTGCCAATTGGCGGTGCATATGATGTAGACGAGTTCTATTTCGAGTTAGGTATTCCTGTAAGTAATGACATAAGTGTTGAAGCTGGATATAGATCAGCCGAATATTCTACAGGTTCTGAAACAGATGCTACTAAACTTGGTGTTTACTGGACTGTAAGTGATGATGTTTCTTTAAGAGCGTCTTTCGCGACAGCTCAGCGTCATGCAAGTGTCTCAGAGTTATACTCTGCAGTATCAGACGGCTTGGTTGACCTTGATAACGATCCTTGTTCTACTCAGCAAAATGGTGATGCTGCTACGGCCACTCAAGCACAATGTGCTTTCACTGGTCTTGCTGCTGAATTCTATAACACTGACTTGAACTCTCCTGCTGATCAGTACAACACTAAAGGTGGCGGAAATCCAAACGTTGCACCTGAAGAGTCAGAGTCAATTACTATTGGTGCCGTTATTACTCCTGCATCAGTTCCTGGTTTAACACTTACAATTGATTACTTTGACATAACTGTTGAAGACCAGATTGCTTCTGTTAGTGCCAAAACAGCCCTTGATAACTGTATTGCTACTGGATCGGCCGTATACTGTAATCTAATCAATAGACGTGCTGACAATGGTTCTTTATGGCTTACAGGCGGATACATTTCATCTCAGCTTTCAAACTTAGCTGAAGAAACTACTTCGGGTCTAGATTTCATTTTTGATTACTCATTTGAGACTGCTTATGGTCCTGTTGCTCTCGAAGGTGTCACAACTATGCTAGACACTTTTGATATTACAGAACTTCCTGGATCAGCTGCAATTACATGTGCTGGTAACTGGGGCGGTTCATGTGGTAAGAACCCTTTACCTGAAGTTTCTGGTAAATACAGAGCTACTCTTTCAACAGAGTACGATACTGATCTATCTGTTGGTCTAAGATATCTTGGCGAAACTGAAGATCAAAATTCAAATAAAATTGACTTTGATGCCACAACTTATATTGATGTAACTGCAAAATATGCTGCTACTGAAAATTTAATGGTTACTTTCGGTATCAACAACTTATTTGATGAAGAGCCTGGCTATACTTCTGATGCTGGTACAGCACCAGGTAATGGTAATACTTTCCCAGGTTTCTTTGATGCCTTTGGTCAGTACATCTTCTTAAATGTGACGGTTCAATACTAAGAAGACATAGATAATTTAAAAGGGATGCATTAGCATCCCTTTTTTTTTGCAAATTTTTTAATCAATCAAATGCAATTAAATTTGACATTTTCGCTCAAAATAGGAACAATCTTGTGTAATTAATAAACTTTAGGGAGTTTTGCATGTCTAATATAGTTAAATTTTCATTGGTAGCTGTCCTTTCATTAGGTCTTATGCCCAATACAACCTTTGCTCAAGAAGCAGACGAAGATGATGTAGAAGAAGTCATTGTCACTGGTTCAAAGATCAAACGATCAGTTTTTGATAGTTCCAAGCCATTAGAAATTATTTCCGATGAAGCTATTGAGAGAACTGGATTAAACAACATTGGTGATGTTCTTCAGAACATTACTTCATCAGATGGTACTGGTATTCGACCAGTTACTACTGCCACTAACGGCGGCGATGGTTCCAATGAAATCTCATTAAGAAATCTTGGGGCTGGTAGAACTCTTGTATTGATTGATGGAAGACGTTGGGTTACTAACGCCTTTGGTTCAGTCAACATGCAGACTATTCCTCAGTCAATCATTTCACGTGTTGAAATCCTTAAAGATGGAGCTTCATCAATTTATGGTTCTGACGCAGTTGCTGGTGTTATTAATATAATCACAAAAAAAGAGCTGGATGGTTTTGAGCTTAGAGCTAGCGCAGGTGAGTATGATGCTGGTTATGGAGAGCAAAATTCTGTCAGCATGACATTTGGTAGCAGTTCTGAAAAATCAAGAAATATTTTTAATATTTCTTTTACTAACCAGGGAGCTATTTTTGCTGGTGAAGTAAAGAGAGCTAGTGTCCCTTACGTTGGTTGTACTAATTTCCCTGGATCTGGCACTGGACCAGAAAATTCTCCAACAAACCTGGGCCCAAATAATTCTCAGAATTCAGGATATGGTAACTTCTCTCCTGCTAACGGCAGCTACTGTGGATCTTCATACCCTGCGTATGGTCGATACTTTTCTGTAAATAAAAGACTTACTCCTGGAAAAGCGGGTACATCTATAGATGATTTTGAAAATTGGTCTAATGCTGGAAGATATAACTATGCTCCTGTAAATCATCTACAAAATCCTGTTGATCGTTACGGTGTATACACTTATTCAGATTTTGATATTAACGATAATCTTAAGGCTTATGTCCAGTTTGTTTATTCCAAAACTAAAACTGTTAATCAGCTTGCTCAGGTTCCAATGACCGCCACTACTTCTGCTGGGCCTCAATGGCAGCTTAATAACGGAAGATTTGCTACCAAAGAAGGTTTATTTAATCCATTTGGTGAAGACACAACGTTTGGTTTTAGATCCGTGGCTATTGGGCCAAGGATTTATGCTTACGATTACGATACTTATGCTATCAGAACAGGCCTTGATGGTAGCTTTGATTTTAATGACAACACTTATTATTGGAATGCAGGTATGCAAATCAACGACGCTCAATACGACAGCACATTAAATAATTTTGTTAATTTAGCTCATTTATCTAACGCAGTTGGAGCCTCATTCAGAGACCCTGTGACCAATGTATTGAAATGTGGTACTCCGACTAATGTTATTGCTGGATGTACTCCTTACAATATATTTGGTGGTCCTGACCTAGGTCTGTCTAATGGAGTGATTACTCAATCTGAATATGATGCTATGAACGCATATGTTGGTTACAACGGAACACAAAATTCTGGTTTTGATAGTACCGATATTTGGCTAGAGCTATCTGGTCCAATGTTTGAAATGCCAGCCGGTACAGCATTTTTTGCTGCTGGTTTTGAGAAAAGATCCGGTGGTTACTATGATACTCCTGACTCATTGATTACCTCAGGTTCATCCTCAACTAACTTCCGCGAACCAACTCGAGGTAAGACAAAAGTTGATGAATTCTTCTTAGAGATGAACTTCCCACTTCTTTCTGGTGTTAGATTTGCTCAAGAGCTTGAGCTAACTCTATCTACTAGGACATCTGATTATTCAGCAAATGGATTAGTTGGAATTAAACCAAATTTCAATAATCCTGGTAAACCTTCAACCACTGAAATGGGTATCAGATGGAGAATTACCGACGATCTATTGGTAAGAATCACTTCTGGAGATACTTTTAGAGCTCCAACTGTTGGAGATCTATACAAGGGTGGTGGAGAGTCATTCCCTCAAGTAACAGATCCATGTAATATTGCTAATTGGGACAAACAATCTGCTGGTACACAGTCTAACTGTGTAGCAGGCGGAGTTCCTGCTGGTGGAGCAGAGCAACCTACTGGGCAAATCAGAACATTGACTGGTGGTAACCCTTACCTTAAGCCTGAGGAAGGCAGCAATGCTACGGTTGGGATTGTTTATACGCCAAACCAAGTTGAAGGTTTAAGTCTTGCTCTTGATTTCTGGGAAATTGAAATGGAAAATATTTTCATAACTACTTCAGCAGGAAATATTCTTAATCGTTGTTATGTATCCTCATCTAATCAAGATGATACATATTGTAACTTTGTTGAAAGAACTGCTACTGGTGGTTTACAAGTTGTAAGGGGCGCAAAAACAAATGCTGCTTTAAATAATGTCTCTGGAGTAGATTTTGCTGCTAAGTACGAATTTAGCGTTGATAACTACGGAGAATTTATTACATCATTTGATATGACTTACTACACCAAGGACGAGTTTGCTGCTTCAGCAGGATCTACTCCAAGTGAATCATTCGGTTGGTATAATGGTGCTGCAGACTTCAGATGGAGAGCTAATGCAGGAGTTCTTTGGCTCTATGATGACATTACTGCATCTCTTAACTTTAGATTCCTCGATGACAATAAAGATGATTGTTGGTTATCGTACTACTTAGGACTAGAGGATCAATGTTCAAATCCTGACGATCTGAATGATTATGGTGTTCCTGGATATAACGTTATGGAAGTTGAGTTCTATACAGATCTTCAGGTTTCATATCGATATTCAGATTCCATTAGTATGTTTATTGGATCTAGAAATCTATTCGGTGAAGAGCCTCCGTTAGCATATGATGCTTTTGCTCAGTCATTTGACTACGCTTGGGATATTCCTGGTGGAGCATTTGTGTATGGTGGATTCAAAATCGAACTATAAGAGAGTCTAATCAAATAAAAAGGGCCGGTTTACCGGCCCTTTTTTTATATATAATAACCTCATGAAAAACTCTTATTTATATATCTTTTGCTTAATTTCATTTTTTGGTTGCTCGAAAGCAATCGCTCCTGTTGACTCTGCTCTAGATAAGCAGATATTGCATTTTGGAAATGGTAGTGAGCCTCAAGGATTAGATCCACATATAGTTACTGGTGTTCCTGAGCACCATCTTCTTATTGCAATGTGTGAAGGGTTAACAATTGCGAATCCAAAAGGTGGAGAAAATCTTCCAGGTGTTGCAAAATCTTGGACAATAAGCCCTGATGGAAAAACTTACACTTTTTATCTTCAAGAAGATGCTAAATGGTCGAATGGCGAGCAGTTAACAGCTTCTGATTTTGTGTGGTCATGGATGCGAATATTAACTCCATCCCTTGGCTCGCAATATCCTGACATGCTTTACTATGTCAAAGGTGCACCTGAGTATCACCAGGGTTTGAGCGATGACTTTTCTTCTGTTGGAGTCACTGCGGTTAATGACTTTGAGCTTAAAGTTGAACTTACAAATGCCACTCCATTCTTTATTAAGCTATTGAGTCACTACAGCACTTATCCAGTCCATAAAGATACGGTCTTAAAGCATGGTTCTATTGACGATAGAAATGGCCAATGGACTCGCCCAGGAAATTTCGTATGCAACGGCCCAATGAATTTAAACACTTGGGAGCTTAACAAAGAAATTACTGTTCAAAAAAACCCACTATATTGGGATGCAGAAAATGTGCGTTTAAATGAAATTAGATACTACCCTGTTTCTAATGAATCCACAGAAGACCGAATGTTTAGAGCAGGTCAGTTGCATGTAACCAATGTTGTTCCTCTCGAAAAGTGTCCCGTATATATTGAAGATAAGAATCCTGATCTAAGAATTGAACCTTATATGGGTACTTATTTTTATCGAGTCAATACTAATCACCCTGTGCTTAAAGATAAACGAATAAGACTTGCACTTGCTTATGCTCTCAATCGTCAGCTAATAGTAGACAAAGTTTCTAAATGCGGTCAATTGGCTGCCTATTCATTTACACCACCAGGGACTGCTGGTTATGAGCCTGATACCTCTATCCCCTTTGATCCTGATCTAGCCAAATCGCTTTTAGCTGAAGCTGGTTATCCTGGCGGAACTAATTTCCCTGTTTTAGAGATTCTTTTTAATACCCAGGAAGGGCACAGAAAAATTGCCCTTGCTGTTCAGCAAATGTGGCAACAAAATCTTGGAATTTCAGTGCAGTTAGTGAATCAAGATTGGAAGGTCTATCTAGCTCGTGAAATGACAGGTGATTTTCAAATTTCTAGAGCAGGCTGGATTGGTGATTACGAGGATCCAAATACTTTCTTAGATACACTCAGACCCAACAGAGGTAATAACAAGACTGGTTGGGCTAATCAAAGATATGATGATCTGCTAGCTATTGCTAACTCAACCAACGATCAGGAGCTTCGCTATTCTTATTTAAATGAAGCCGAGAAACTTCTTATTGATGAGATGCCTATTATTCCTATATACACCTATGTAAAGGCATATCAAATTTCTAGCGATGTTAAAGGTTGGTATCCTAATATTATTGACACTCATCACCCAAAGTTTATTTACTTAGAAAGATAAGAGTTTAAATGCTGCAAGTTATCCTTAAAAGAATCGCAATTGCTATTCCGGTAATTTTGGTCGTAGCTTCAATTACATTTTTCTTAGTTCGAATGGCTCCAGGCGGACCATTTGATGCAGAGAAAGTAGTTCCTCCCCAAGTCATGAAAAACTTAAATGCAGTGTATAACTTAGATGCCCCATTGTTAATTCAATACAAAGATTACATGTTTAACTTGATTCAAGGTGATTTTGGTCCCTCTTTTAGATATCCAGGCAGATCAGTTACTGAAATGATTTTCACTGGGTTGCCGGTGACTTTGGAATTAGCATTTTATGCAATTCTTATTGCAATGATTATAGGAGGTCTTGCTGGAGTTATTGCTGCTGTAAATAGAAATACTGCTCTCGATTATATCCCCATGACCATTGCCATGATCGGAATCTGTATGCCAACCTTTTTGCTAGGTCCTTTGCTTGTATTGTATTTTGGAATTCACCTAGAGTTGCTCCCTGTTTCCGGTTGGGATTCTTTGGCCGGTGACAAGATATTACCTTCTATTACTCTTGGAGCAGCATACGCCGCATACATCGCTCGTCTTAGCAGGGGAGGAATGCTTGAAACCCTTGGTCAAGATTATATTAGGACAGCTAGGGCGAAAGGTCTTCCAGAATATCAAGTTATTTTGAGGCATGCACTTCAAGGAGGCTTAGTGCCAGTTGTTTCATTTCTAGGGCCAGCTGTTGCCGGTCTTATTGGTGGATCTTTTGTTGTTGAAACTATTTTTCAAATTCCAGGTCTTGGAAGATTTTATGTTGAGGCAGCTTTTAATCGTGATTACACAATGATATTAGGCACCACAATCTTCTTCTCAGCTTTGATTATCTTCTTTAATTTACTATCCGATATTGCAGTCTTGTTAATGAATCCAAGAGCTCGGAGCCAAGCATGAACCAGCAAAGTTCACTTTGGGCAGACGCTTGGAGAAGATTACTGGCCAATAAAGCGGCTGTTACCGGTGGGTTCATACTTTGTCTTTTTATCTCTCTTGCTATTTTAGCTCCCTGGATTGCGCCTCACTCATATTCCTATCAAAATCTTGAGCTAGGAGCTCAACCCCCTTCTTCAGATTTCTTTTTAGGTACTGATACACTGGGCAGGGATCTCTTTAGCAGAATTTTATATGGCGCTAGAGTCTCTTTAATGGTTGGATTTGTGGCTACAGGTGTTGCATTGGTTATAGGCGTTAGCTGGGGAATTGTTGCAGGCTATTTTGGTGGAAGAGTTGACTCTATTATGATGAGAATAGTTGATGTCTTATATGGACTCCCTTTTATTATCTTTATCATCTTGTTGATGGTCATTTTTGGTAGAAATATTTGGCTTTTATTTGGAGCAATTGGTGCAGTTGAATGGTTGACCATGGCCAGAATAGTGAGAGGGCAAGTGCTAACCATTAAAACTCAAGAGTATGTCTTGGCAGCTCAAGCGATGGGTGTATCAAATTTTCAAATGTTTAGAAAACATATTTTTCCTAATATTCTAGGTCCCATAGCTGTCTATGCAACGTTGACCATTCCTCAGGTTATGCTGCTTGAAGCTTTTCTAAGTTTTTTGGGCTTAGGTATTCAGCCTCCTATGAGCAGTTGGGGAACGTTGATTAGATATGGTGTTGAATCAATGGAGGAGTATTCCTGGCTGCTAATATATCCAGGCTTAACTTTTACAATTACACTTTTTGCACTTAACTTCTTTGGAGATGGTCTAAGAGATGCCTTGGATCCTAAAATTTCTTCAGACTAAAAAGCCCGAATAATTATCTTTAATACCTGACCAGGCTTTATCTCATTATCAATAATTGAATTTAGCTGAATAATATCTTCTATCTGAATATTAAAAACATCAGCAATTCTATAAAGGCTATCGCCTTGCTTCACACTATATAAAATTGTTCTTTTTTTTGAATTGATTGTTCGATAAATATTCTTATTTCCAATATTTAATTCTTTTCCAATCCTCAAGGATGCCCCTATTTTTAAACCATTACTTTTGGCTATATCGCTAGGTGTTAGTTTATATTTTCGACCTAAGCTCCAGAGCGTATCTCCTTCGCTAACAATATGAGCTTGATAGGGAATAAATGTTTGATTCTCAGAGTTACTAAGAGGTATCAAGAGCTCTTGATTTAAATTTAGTAAATCAGATCGAAGGTAGTTTACTTTTTTTAAAACGGAGACATCTATATTGTATTTGGCAGCAATCTTCCAAAATGTATCACCTCTTGAAACTGTATGAGTAACCCAGTTAATTTGATTTGCTTGGACAAATTCACTCTTTTTAAGATTAAGTGGCTCAACTAATTCTATCGGAATATTAAAGGTTGTTGATGTTCCAGGAGGAGATGCCCATTTTGTAAAACCTGCATTAAGCTTATAAATAAATTCAGGTTTTAATTGAGAAAATTCACTAAATGCAAATATTTCTATTTGACCATCTAGAATAATTTGACCAAGAACCGATTGATTTGGAAATGCTGGTAATTTGATATTATATTTCTCAGCATTAACAATGAGCTCCGAAATAGCTCTAAATTTTGGAACATACTCTTTGGTCTGCCTTGGAAGCTTTAACTCTCTGTAATCTAAAGATTTCCCTGCTCTCTGGTTTATTTTAATTTGCTTTTCTAAAAGAGTAGGCCCTCCATTATATGCAGATAATGTGTAAGTAATATTTTTACCAAATCTATTATCCAGGTAAGCCAGATACCTCACTGCAGCTTTAGTTGAAATTAAAGGGTCATGCCTTTGTTCAAACCACCAAGTATCTTTTAGACCATATATTCTTGCCGTTGCAGGCATAAACTGCCAAAGTCCCATAGCACCAGATGAGGAGATAGAGAATGGATCATAGTTACTTTCAATGTAGGGTAAGAGTGCAAGTTCAGCAGGCAGGTCATATCGTTCAAGCTCCTCCAGAACAAAGTAAATGAAATACTGACCCTTCATTAGCAACTTGTGAAACTGGGCTGGATTTTCTAAATATCTATTAATATATTGAAGGGTTATCTCATCCAGCTCTTCATTCTGTATAGAAGAGTTCTTAGCAATCCTTTCCCATACGTCTTGATAGATAATTTCTTTTTCAGTAACTGTAATTGGCTCTGGCTCAGTATATTTATCAGCAGGAATAACGTTCGCAAACTGACAGCTAGTTAGAGTCGTAATAGCGACTATTAAAAAGAATCTTTCCATTCTCTTAGGTATGAAAATACTTCAGTGTTAGAGGCAGCCTTTGAATTTTTCATTTTTTCTTCAATAGATTTTCGAAGTTCAGGTTCTGCACATCGCATAAACGGATTTATTTTATGTTCTATTTCTAGAGTGCTTGGAAGAGTTGGAAGGCCGCCTTGAATCTTTTGCTGGCAAAGATAAATATAATCTGAAATATCTCTATTGTTTTCCTCAACCTGGCTAGCAAACATAAG
>Ga0209091_10003317_pt1 | contig 13006 bp, 8 predicted proteins | sample ArcticOcean_MG_C_6_FD_187438 | JGI IMG/M metagenome (GOLD analysis project Ga0209091, IMG submission 187438) | Marine microbial communities from western Arctic Ocean - ArcticOcean_MG_CB8_128 (SPAdes) (version 2) | ecosystem: Environmental > Aquatic > Marine > Oceanic | place: Arctic Ocean...
CCCATGGCGTGAACGACTTGTAACTGACCTCTTCTTCCTCCTTGAGTAGTATCCTCTGTTATCATTTCTCTTCTAGGGATGGACTCGTCGTTTATTTCTTCTTCTCCTTTTCCCGAAGAGGAGGAGGAGGTTATTTTCATTCGCTCGATTTCCAAACAGCAGCTCCCCACACCACCACCGTACGTCGCAAACGCATCATCCGAAGAAACTGCCGCAACGTCCTCATCTCCTCCCGTTTCGCTGCTCGCGCTCGTGTGGTGATGATGCGCTCTCGTCCTCGTCGTTTGGAGTCGCGCTTCTTGGTTGTGACGACGCCGATGATGATGATGGTGACGACGCACGGATGATAAAAAAGAAGAAGAAGCAGAAAAAGCAGACGTCGTTCTCTTATTCCCGTTATTATTCGTCACCACCGAAGTTGTCGGGGCCCCGTTGGTGGTGTTGGTCGTCGTCGTCGCGAACATCACGTCTGAATCGTCGTCTCTGAGCAGCGGCAGCAAAGCGTGTTTCGTAAGTGTTCTCACGATGCGGGGAAGCAGTCAGAACCTTTTTCTCCCTAAAAACCTGAAAAACAAAAGACCGGATTAAGTTCACATTTAGGGTTTCGCAGATTGAGATTGACTTCAGACATTTTATTAGTAGGAAACACAATTATATTGCACGCGTAACGAACATCGCGGCGGGCCTTTTGCGGTTCGACGACGAGAGATAACGATACGCTAAAACGACGACGACGATTACGGCTTCTTCTTTCCTCCTCCTTTCCCGAAAAGAAGTCGTTTTCGGAATCCGACGAAACTTCTTCTTTTACTCCTCTTCTTCTTCTTCTTCTCTCGTTGGTTCTTCGTTGAAAGGGAGACGGAAAATGGGATGTTGCTGCTCGAAGAAGAAAGAGGAAGAAGAACAGTCATCATCGGTCGTTCCAGGGGCGGTAAAAGGCATACTGAAACCAACGAGAACGTTCGCGACGAGTAAAGAAGAATCACCACAACCACCGAAGAAGAAGAAAATCACGCTCGGTTTATGGAAAGATTCGATCGATTCGAAAAAAGTGCTCTCGTTTTGGTTCACGGAGTTGGCGTATTTCTCCGAACGGCCGAAACGGGAGACGATGCGCACGAGGGAGTATTCCTCGAAGATGAGCGCAGAGTTGTGGTATTCCGGATCGAAAGAGGCCGACGAGAAGTGCACGGCGACTTTACGCGCGGAAGTTATCGTCGCGCAGAAGGAACGGTTGAGCGAAGCGCAACTGGCGAAGAACGCGTTTTCGAGGAGCGACAACCGGTTGGACGCGATATTGGCGAGAGTTATTTTGTTGGACCAAATTAGCAGGAACGTGTTTCGAGGGACGGAAAAGGCGTTCGTAGGGGACGAGTGCGCGTTGCGGTACTCGAAATTCATCGTTCGCGAACGGTTAGGGGACGATTTACCGCCCGCTGCGCTAGGATTTATCGTCAGTCCGTTTTTACACTCCGAGCTCGTCGAGGACCACGTGTTGGCGGAGAAATTTTGTAGGAGAATGATCGAAAAGAACGGCGCAAACACGCCGCTGGAGTGGACGTTGAAGTATATATTAGGGCACAAGGAGGTTTTAGAAATGTTCGGGAGATACCCTCACCGGAACGAAATCTTAGGAAGAGAAACGACGGTAGAAGAAGCGCGATGGTTGGTCTCCGCGCAAGTTCCCGCGTGGGCCAAGAGCCAGCGGAAGAAACTCGATGATTAGAATATTTAAAAGTTTAGTAGAGCGCGCCGCGTATAAGATATTCGCAAACCGTGACGATACGCATAGAATACGTACTCTATATAAAATACAAGTTTTCCCCCCTAAAGATAGCTATTAAAAGCCATCTTTTTTATTCGAGCCCGTCGCTAAGTCTTTCAACCCCATCGCCAACAACCCGATCGCGCCCGCAGCCATGGCCAAGGGAATCCCAACCGACGAGATCATATCCGTCGTGCCTTTCAAGTGCACGTGTTTGTGTTGCTGTTGGTAAAACTGTTTTATTTTGTTTAACACGTATTTGCACGGACACAAACGGAGAGACGAGAGAGAAATCGGATCGTTCGTCAGATGATGAAAGAAAAAGGAATATGCGAATGAACACACAAATAAAGAGAGAGAAAAAGAAGCAGCTCTTTACAAAGCTCTTTACAAACAAAAGCGTTATCAGAGAAGACTAAATTATTGCGTACCTTTTGCGCTTTGAGCACGTTTTCAAACTTTGACATGGTGTTTTTCTTCTTCTTCTTCTTCTTCTCTGACCCGTTTTGATGTGCGGTTTTGCGTTTTGCGCAAAATCGGACACAGAGCTCAGAATTAGGGTTCAATACCCTAAACTACCATGAGGGAACCGAAAAGAGAGAGACGAAAAGAGAGAGAAAAAAGAGAGACGACACAGATAGGGGATGACGTTCAGGTCGTTTCTTCAAGCGCTGTTCGGTGAAAATGGGAGAAGTAAAGACAGCGGTGGTGGTGGTGGTGGTGGCATCAACACCACGAATAATTCGACGACTTTTCCCGTTGGTGTTGCGGATGAAACGTCTTCTTCTTTTCCATCATCATCATCATCATTTTCATCATCTTCAACGTCGTCGTCGCATTCGAAGAGGAAGAAAGTTGTCCTGTTGGTCTTCTTTTGTATTCTGCTCGGTGGAATCTTCTTTTTGTTTGGCGCGTTCGAGATTGTTCGCGGGATGATGACGATGTCTTCTTCTGCGAGTTTGGGTGAATCGAGCGTACAACAACAGGTGTACAAAAGGAGTGATGAGAAGAATAGGGGTTGGAAAGGAGAAGACGAAGAAGAAGACGACGACGAAGACGACGACGCCATCGAGACGAACGCGCGAGATAGAAGAAGAGAATACGATGCAGAAAGTAGGTCGACGACGACGAGAATGAGCGAAAGCGAAGAGATGATGTTCCAAACGCGACTGGCCTCAGCCTCGGAAAAATGTCTCCGAGCGCCGTATCCGCAAGTTTTAGGCGACAACGGCGAGACTTTGAAACGCGCGCAAACGAACATGAAAGAGTTCGAGATGAGACACGGGAACGTGAAAGATATGGTTTCGGAGAATAAGAAGCGATGGAGAGCGGAAGGGTCGCCCGGGAAAGAGATTGCGAAGACTGGGAGGAGGAGAAGCCGAAATTTGTTGGCCTACGCGAAGTCGCATCCGTTGGAGCAAAAATGTCGAGGAGAGCGCCGGTATCGGGCGTCGAAATACGGTCGATCGACGGCGCATAAACATCTGAAGGATTGCATGAACCGACTAGAAGATTGCGCGAACGCGGAGGATGCGAGAAAAACGGCGAAATTAATGCCAGGGGTGAAACTGTTGACGCAAAACGTGAAGAACAAAATCGCGTGTTTAACCGTCTCGAAAAAGTGCAACCCGAGAGCGATGAAGCTGGGAGATAACAAAGAGACCGGGATGCACATAACCGGGAAAATTGAAACCATGAACGAAGACGTGAGAAGGGATTACAAAACGTGCGCTTTGGTAGGGAATGGACCGGGTTTACGTGCGGACGGCGTCGCCGACGCCATCGATCGACACGAAGCCGTCTTTCGTTTCAACGCGTACAACTTAGGACAGAGGGAAGGTAAAATGCAAGACAATAACACGCATTTCGCCGGGACAAAACAAACGTTTCGCATGTTTAACAAAAAACGATCGATAATCCCGGAAATTTGGGGGTTAAAACCAGCGCCAGAGGGTGAAACGTGGTTATTTTGGCACTACGGTAGCGCCATGTATTACAAAGCCGCCAACGCCGCCAATCCGCAAAACGTCTATTTTTTATCCGTCCCGGCGATCAATCACGAGATTGATTCGTACTTTGCCATACGTAAAGACGTCGTCGAATTAGGTTTAGGGAAGAATTACGCGTGTCCGACGAACTTACCGACTGGATTACACGCAATTATGTTAGCGACGATGATGTGCGACGTCGTCAACTTGTTTGGGTTTTCCTACGACATGAAAATGTTAGAGTCGAGGAAAGACACGACGTCCCCGAGGGTGAGCGCATCGCACGCCTGGGGAGTAGACACGGCCATGCTGCGTTTGTTGCACTTGTCCGATACCATTAATCTGTGCACCGTGTGATGACGTGTCGATGAGGATATAGTTTGTAAGTGTTTCGTATTATTTGATTGAAAATCATCTACAAAGTGCTCCGCGCGAGCGCTCGGAGAGGGAAGTTTTGACTCGTCAACAACACTCACAAATCTCCAACTTAATCGCAGCTTTCCAACACTCCTTCGAGCAATACCACGCTTTTTTACACCGATTACACTTCACTCTCGCGTCTTTCTTCGCGCACCGATTGCATCGATGCTTCAAGCCTCTCCCCGGTTGATTCACCCCGAACGCGTTCTGCGACACCTTTTGCACCAATTTGATAAAACACAACACCGAAAGTGTCCCGAGGACAAGTTTTTTCGGCTCCGTCTCCTTCAGTTGCTGCACGAAAACTTTCCGTCGCTCCGCGTAGTACGACGAGGACGACGTCGTCGTTTTGCCGCCCGTCTTTCGCTTTTCTTGTCCGTTCATCCGCTCCTCCTCTTCCCTTCCTCCTCCTTCTCGGGAAGATGTAAAATCTGAGTCATCATCACCGTCGTCATCTTCGACGACGAAGAGTGGTGCGTTCTCCTCCCCCTCTTCTGCCTCGAATACAGAAAACGACTCGCGACCATCGTCACCACCACCAGTTCCCACAAAATCTGCCATCTTTATATTTTGTTTCGTGTGTGTGTGTGCTTCTCGCACGTCACGCGCATTTATTATGAGAGATATTGTTGTGGAGTTTTAAACGAGAGACGAAAAATATGTGTGTATGTATTAACTCGCACTAATTTACAACGCGGAGGAGCTCCTACGCGGTGCGCGGTGAGTTTTGCCTCCTATGTTCCTTGCGCGTGTTCTTCCTCCGTTGGTTCTGGGCACCCTTTTTCTCGCAAGTAGTTTACGCACTCGGGGCGCTCGTTGTAACGAGCGTAAGCGATGTATCGCGAGTCGTCAAGAGGCACTTTCGCCTCTTCGACTAAGTATTTGAGGCAATCGAGTCGGCCATACCATGCAGCGTTGAACATGCACTCATGCTTTACCCCATCAGGTATCTTTCTTTCTTCAACGAGATATTTCAAGATGTTTATGCGACCATATCCTACCGCCTGTACTGCCGCTTCTTTTTCCGTCTCTCGCGAAGGGTTCACTTTGTCGAAAAGAAATCGAAGACAGTCGAGGTGTCCTTTAGCAGCAGCTTGAACGTACGACTCTTCTTCATCACACGGGCAATTATTAGAGAAGCAGTACTTTAGCATTTCGAGATTACCTTTATCTGCCGCCTCGTGAATCGTCCATTCATCCCACTCGCAATGTTTCACTTCTCTCGCCCACTTGAGGAACTCGAGTTTGTTCGTTTGAGCAACTCCCACGCAAAACAAGGCTTGATCTACCACTCTTCCACTTTCCAATTTCTTTCCCCAGGGCATGTTATCCCACGCGAATTCCAACGTCGAAATCGATGAACATTCGTGAACAGTTACACCTAATCCCGATGCGTTTACCCCGGCATACTTAAGCACATCCAAACTCTCACCATTCACCTTTGAAAAGAAATACCGTTCTGTCCCATTCAATTTCGAAAGCACATGCGATACAAAAATATCCTTATGATGCGTCACCAATTCCGTCCACACCTTGGTCGGTCCAAGCTTCAACCGCTCCATTTCCGCGGCGAGCTCTTCTTTCTCCCTCTTCTTCTTTCTCTTCTGCGCTCCAGAGAGTTGCTTCCCCATTATCAGAGCTTACGTGTGTCTTCTTCTTCGTCGTCTCTTCTTTTTCCTCTCGAATTCGAAAAAAAACCGTTTTATCTCTTTTTTTCTGAAGGACTTGTCTCGCCCTAAAAAGCCCACATTACACAGACGACGACACAAAACCACACACTCTTAAACGCTCTTAAATACACACACAGAAAGAGAGAGAGAGAGAGAGTTAGAGAGAAGACGCGATATACTAATAACAACGTTTTCTTTCCGACACATCGAGAAAGAGAAAGAAGTCGTTTTAAGCCCCGCGATTGCTCTTTAAAGTTTTAAAATCATCATTAACATCATCACCGTGGTCGGCGCAACACTTGTTTTGAGGTCTCTGCTGCTGCTTTCGAAAAGAAGATCATGGCGAAAGGAAAGAAGAAAAATCGCAAAAACGAGTACTCCTCGGACGACGAGGACGAGGATCCTCTGAAAGGAGGAGCGGCAAAAGGAGCAGCACCGGCGGGTGGGAATAACGATGGGGGTGAAGGAGGAGAGCAAGAAGAAAAATCGAAAACGCAACTCAAGAAAGAAAAGAAGAACAAGAAGAAAGGACAGGCGAGCAAACAGAAAAACCAAAGCGAGGACGATTTGGACGATCCGTTGGACCCGTTAGCTGCTGCTAATGCTGGTAATGGTGGTGCTTTTGTCGCGGAGGAAGAGGAGGAGGAGGAAGAGGTGCGCGCAGCGATGACGACCAAGCCGAAGAAGAATAAGGGTAAGAACAACAACAACGCGATGGGCGGCGGAGGCATGGCGTCGGCGTTTGCGATGTTGATGGACGAAGACGAAGACGACGTCGAGGACGAGGAAGAAGAGAAGAAGAAAGAAGAGGAAAGGAAGGAGACAAAGACGAAGGATAAGAAGAAAAAGAAGAAGAAGAAAGGTTTTGCCGGAGCGATTGGGTTTGACGACGAGGACGGGGACGAGGATAACGACGGCGACGACGGCGTTGTCGTCATCAAGGAGAAGAAAAAGTCCAAGAAGAAGATTGTTTCGTCCGATGCGAAACCGTATATTTGCGTGGCCTCCATCGTGGAGGTTGGCAGACACTCGATGGCGGAGAATTTGAAGGTGTGCACGGTGGATTACGGGAGGAAAAAAGACGCAAGAGTCGTGTGCGGGGCGCCAAATTTGAAGGCTGGGATGAAAATAATCTTCGCGCCAGCGGGGACGAAAGTTCCGGCGACGGATTTTGAAGTCGAGAAGCAGCCTCTGAGAGGTGTGATGAGCGAAGGGATGATTTTGAGCGCGACAGATATGGGATGGGAGGTTGATGAAGACGAGGACATGGACGGGGTCATCGAGTTGATGGATGTGAGTTTACAAGTCGGCGACGAAGCGAGCGATCTGGAGGATAAGTTTGGCACTTCGTCGACGACGGCTTCTTCCAAGGAAATGAAGAAAGGAGAAGAAGGAGAAAGAGGAGACAAAGAAGAAGCGGCTTCATCGCCACCGCCACCAGCACCAGCGCAAGACGAAGACGAGGATGGTAACAAAACCAAGCCGAAAGATAACAAGAAAAACAAGAAGAAAGAAAAGAAGAAAGAAGCGGAAGAAGAAGACTTAGATGCACTCTTCGCGGAATTGGATATCAAACCGTCGGAAGCCCCGGCGGCGGCTGGTGCCGAAGAGGGCGAATCAAAAGCGGCTAAGAAGCGACGAAAAGCCGCCGAGCGAGCGGCGGCGGAAGCGGCGGCGGCGGAAGCGGCGGCGGCGGCGGCGGCGGCCGGTGGCGATGCAAACGGCGACGCTGACGATGCCGGCAATGCGGAAGGTGATGACGGAGAAGGGAAAGAACTCACCGAGAATCAAAAGAAAAAGCTCAAGAAGAAACAAAAAGAGAAAGAGAAGAAAGAAGCGTTGGAGGCAGAAAAGGCGAAGAAAGCTGCCGAAAAGCCAAAATCATCCGCCGTATTGGCGATGCAACAATTGATGGAACAACGCAAAATCGAAGAAGCGGAGGAAAAAGAACGATTAAAACGAGAGAAGCAAGAAGCCGAAGTTGCGGCAAAGCGCGAAGCGCAAGCCGAGCGCGAGGCGGAAGAAAAGCGCGAGCTCAAGAAACAAAAAGAGAAGGAAAAGAAAGAAAGGCTCAAGGCGGAGGGCAAACTACTCAGCGCGAAACAAAAAGAGGAACAGAAGAGAATGGAAGCGGTGCGCGCGCAGTTACTCGCGAAATCTGGTGGCGCTATTCCGCAAGAAGCGGAAAAGAAACTCTCGTACAAAGAAGAGCAAGCGCTGAAGAAGAAGCGATTCGAAGAGGCAAAATTAGCTGCCATCAAGAAGAAAGAGGAGGAAGAGAAACAAAAAGAGCAGGAGTTGTTGGCGGCGAAAGCGGCTGCGGACGCAAAGGCAAAAGCGGAAGAATCCGACGACGCCGGGGACGATTGGGAAGCCGAGGATTGGGACGATATAGATATTATGTTGCCTGGACAAAAGGAAGAGCAAGAGCGACTCAAAAAGCTCGAGGAGGAGAAGATTAGAAAAGAAGAAGCGAAAGTGTTGCAGGCGAAGAAGACGGCGGCGACGAGTAGTAAAGAAAAACCGTGGGCGAAAGCTGCGCGAGAGAAGGCGAAAGCAAAAGCTGCCGCGGCTGAGGCTTCTTCTTCTTCCGATGTATCTTCGTCGTCTGATGACTCAGATTCTGATTCCGATTCCTCTGACTACTCGTCCTCGTATTATAGTTCTTCTGAAGATGAGGAGGAACGCGCTCGATTGGATCATCTCGCGGAGCTTCGCATCCAACGTCTCGACCGCTTTGAAGCAAAGAAAGCGGCAGCAAATGCAGATAAACTCAGATGTCCTATCATTTGTATTCTTGGTCACGTTGATACGGGTAAAACAAAACTTCTTGATAATGTGAGACGCACGAACGTCCAAGATAACGAAGCCGGCGGTATTACGCAACAAATCGGCGCGACGTTTGTCCCGAAACAATCGCTCATCGATCGAACGCATTCGTTGAACAAAGGTGAATTTGAGCTGAATGTTCCTGGTTTACTCGTCATCGATACCCCAGGTCACGAATCCTTTACAAACTTGCGATCGCGAGGGAGTTCTTTGTGCGACTTGGCCGTTCTCGTGGTTGATATTATGCACGGTCTCGAGCCGCAAACGATTGAATCTCTTAATATGCTCCGCAGTCGCAAAACGCCCTTCGTCATCGCGCTCAACAAGTGCGACAGAATGTTCGATTGGGAAGTGCACACTGACTCTCCGATGCAAGAATCTTTGCAAAAACAAAAGAAGTTTGTCTCGAAAGAGTTTGAAACGAGGAGCAGAGAGGTATTATTGGCGTTTGCCGAGGAAGGTTTGAACGCCGCTTTATATTGGGAGAACCCCGATCCGCGAACGTTTGTGAATGTCATTCCAACTTCTGCTCATACGGGTGAAGGCATGCCCGATCTTCTGCAAACCTTAGTGCATCTTTCGCAATCGCGCTTGAACGAACGCATCCGCTTCATCGATTCCGTGCAGTGCACTGTTCTCGAGGTAAAAATGATTGAAGGCTTAGGCACGACGATGGATATTATTTTGATCAACGGGACATTGCGAGAAGGTCAAACCATCGTCATCGCAGGGCTAGATGGTCCAATTGTCACGACTATTCGCGCTTTACTCACCCCGCAACCGCTGAAGGAAATCCGCGTGAAAGCGAATTATATCCATTACAAGGAGATCCAAGGCGCGCAAGGGATCAAGATTGTCGCCAACGGTCTCGAAAAAGCCATCGCGGGTACGGCTATGCTCGTAAAAGAAGTTGAAGAAGACGACATCGAGGAGCTCAAACAGGACGCTTCGAACGATGTGAACAACATTATGGATACGGTAGATCGTACAGGACACGGTGTTTGGGTACAAGCATCAACCTTGGGAAGTTTAGAGGCTCTTTTGGAGTTTTTGAAATCCCCGGCGGTGAAAATTCCCGTGGCTGGCGTCGCGCTCGGTCCGGTGAACAAACGCGACGTCATGGGTGCAAGCGTAATGCACGAGCGTAAATGTTCTCAATACGCCACGATCTTAGCGTTTGATGTTCCAGTGACGGACGAAGCCAAGAAGATGTGCAACGAGCTGAACGTCAAGTTGATGACGGCGGATATCATCTATCACTTGTTTGATCAATTTTCGGCGTACATGAAGGAGTATCGCGAGAAGCAAAAAGAGGAGCAATCCAAATTTGTCAACTTCCCGTGTTGCTTGCGCATCATCGAAAGCTGCGTGTTCAACAAAAGAGATCCGATTGTCGTCGGTGTCGACGTGATAAAAGGCATTTGCCGAGTTGGTACGCAAATTACTATTCCCTCTCAAAATTACATCGACATCGGGAAAATAGAATCCATCGAATTAAACAAGAAGAGCGTCGATGTCGCCAAAGCGGGACAATCTGTCGCGATTAAAATTCAACCAGGGAGTACGGAGGAAGGCATGCGGATGTATGGACGCCACTTTGATCACACGGATGAGCTCGTCGCGAGAATGACTCGACCATCTATTGACGCCATGAAGGAGTTTTACCGAGACGAATTACAAAAAGACGATTGGAGACTTGTCGTCGAGTTGAAGACGAAGCTCGAGAAGTTTACGGGCGAACCGATATAAAGTCATTATATTTAAACATCATCACTCACATACGCATTCACACAACATATTAGAAATCTAGCTACCGGTAGCTACAACGTTATTATTAGCGGCTTATTTTAACAATAATTTGATCTATATAAACGGAACAACTCTCTTCCCGCTTCCACCTTTCTTTCTCTCTCTCTCTTTCTCTCTCTCTCTCTCTCTTCTCAAATGTGTTCCAACGCCTCGAGCGGAAAATACCACCCATATTTATTCATCGTCGCCGCCTGTTTTCTCGCTCTCGCTCTCGCCGCCGATGCTACCGACTCTCTACTCGCCTCGCTATCTCTGCTGCTACTGCCGTTCCCGCCAATGGCGACCAATCCCGTTCCAACGCACAACCCGACCACCGGCGTCGAGCGATACGCTCTCGAAACTACCGCTACTTCAAAACATTTACCGATTGTATCTTCCATGCCATCTTCCCAACCAACCGCATAATCAGGTTCCGGTCGCCCTCCATTACTTTGTTGATACTGTTGGAACCCTCCTCCTTCTCCTCCTCCTAACGGCTCTTGATTCTCACCTTCTCCTCCTCCTTCTCCTCCTTCCTCGGCTTCGAAGCCGTTCGCGCACAACTGTTTCACGTATTCTAAGTTTCCTTTCACGCGCACCCACGCGTTCACTTTCACATCGCTCGGCATCAACGGCGTCTCGCGTCTCTCCAACACGTCCAAACGCTGTAAATCGTTCATTTTCCTGTGGTCGTTTTCCAAATGCGAATTTTGAGTAGTCATAAAACAACGACAAAAGATCGATGATGGTCAGCGCGATGGATGAAAATTTAAAGCTTCTTCAAGTCTTTTCGTCTCTCTCGTTGGAAAAAATCTTTTCGAGTCAACGAGAGGAATTTTATCTGAAAAACGTACGCGCTTTAGTCGAAGCACATTCGCGCCGGTCCGATCGAATACCCGATTTCGATGATTCGAAGATGATACTAAAACGAGTTTGGGTTTTTATGAGTTGGGAAAAACAATTAAAGCGCTCATCTTTCAAGCATTCACTCACCAGAAATGCTCGGGCATCATCATGTCCGTCGTCAACCCCTTCCCCTGGATTCTCCTTCTCACTTCCTCCTCGATCATCAGTCGCCCTCGTCCTTTCTCGTCTCCGAAAAACGTGCACGAACTTTGCACTCTGGCCAAGTCTTTCGCGGAAACCTTGTTCAAAATTAAAGACACGCAATCGCGCGTCAACTGCGAGGCGAAAAGAGGACAGTTACGGTCGATTTCGTGTTGGCGAAGCAAATGACATGCGCGTTGACGCGTGGTCATCATCATCATCGTCTGAGTCGTCTGAATCGTCCTCAAAGCGGAAGACGACGTCGACGTTTCGAACAAGCGATTTGCTCCATTATTGCTATTCTCATCGTTGCCGCCGCCGTATCCGCTCTTATGCTTCGTCTTGTTCGACTTGCGCCGGCGTTTGGTCGCTGGCTTAAAGTCGTCCATTGAATAAAAAAAGTCAAGTCTCGAGCGTTTTTTTCTGAAGTTTTTTAGAAAAAAAAACGAGACTTTCATGAGAGTGAAATGTGGTACGTATTATAAATAAAAAGTTTCTGATTATAAATGTTCGTTATTGTCTTCGCTCTTGAAACTGCTGCCTCGACGAAGTCCTCCAGGAGCCGGGGAAGAAGAAGAAGAGGTGCCGACGCCTCCTCAGTTTTTCTTCGCCGCTTTGAGCGCGTTTGAAAGCATAGAGACGAAGGAATCTGAACTTGCGTCGCTTCTTTGTGGCCCCGCGTAGTTGTTGTGGTGCTCATATTCTTCCCCGCCATTATTCGATTCGTTATTGTTGTTGACGAAATTTACGACGCTTCGCTTTCTCGAGGGCGTGCTCCGCGCGCTCGCGAGCGGGGAGGAGTGCACAGCCGACCCTCTTCGCGAGTGCGGCGGCGTCGATAACACGCGCTTTGCGATTGGATCCTCGGTATCCTTAAACGCGTTCGTTCGCGAAAAATGCTTATCGATTAATCCGCGGAACCGTTTTTCGAACTGCTCTCGTTCGCTTTTCTTCTGCGCGTCTGATTTTGACGCGTCTCGCTCGATTTCATCTTCCAGACGTTCTTGCCAAATCCGTCGATTTTCAACGAGCTCGACGCACATGGATTGCGTCTCCGGAAACATCTTCGAAAATGCGCTGTATAAAGGTGCCACCACAAACTCAATAAAATTAATCTGCGATACAGAAACGATCGTCGTCTCTCGATCCATCATCGGCGAAACCGGTAACCCGAGCGTTTTCTCGCGATCGCCTTGGTTGAAAAATTCCTCCAACACTCTCGTCGGAAACGGCTTTACCGCGTTCGATATATCCGCCGAGTGTAACAACACGTTCAGCATCAACTGTCGTTCGTCGTCTGTTTTGAAGAACGCGCCTTTATCTTTCTTCACTATACCATCTTCAAAGAGTGGATCTTCTTCGTTTTGGTCGTCGTCGTCGTCGTCGTCGTCGTTCTTGTTTTGGTCGTCGTCCTCGCCTTTCTCCTCTTCTTGCAACGCCTCCAAAAAATCGTGCGATACCACAAACTCGTTCATTTTCGAAACCAAACCAAAGTGCGT
>Ga0209091_10003321_pt1 | contig 12998 bp, 12 predicted proteins | sample ArcticOcean_MG_C_6_FD_187438 | JGI IMG/M metagenome (GOLD analysis project Ga0209091, IMG submission 187438) | Marine microbial communities from western Arctic Ocean - ArcticOcean_MG_CB8_128 (SPAdes) (version 2) | ecosystem: Environmental > Aquatic > Marine > Oceanic | place: Arctic Ocean...
TCGTACTAGCGATCAAGCGAACGTGGCTCGTTTCTTGGAGAGGCTGGAAAACTCAGTACCGAGGCTTCGAGTGACTGCGCTCAATGTAAATCGAAGTCGAAATCAATACAGCGGTTCGATTACAGTTGTTGGCTTTGCCCGAAGTGAAGGCCTTGTTGCAGAGGCTACGGGCAACAGATGACTGACCTCGATAATCAAGAGTTAGCAGAAGAGTCGCCAGCAATGACGCTCACCGTTTTTGGACAGTTATTAGAGCCGGAAGGGATCGTGCCTGCTCAGGACTTTGCTGAATCTAGCAGGCTCATCTGTGAGTATACGCCGAGCATAGAATTGCGTGCGAAGATCCGCTTTATCTTGAATGAGGAAATTCAATTCGGTATCGGGGCCGCAGACGAAGTGCGTCGCCTAATGCGTTACTGGCGCGCTGAACTCTCGCCGCAGATAGAGAATACAGATGAGGATCTTTTCGTCTCTGGTTTTGCCGATGATGAGGCGCTCGCAGATCTGGCATCGGAAGCACCAATCATCCGACTAGTAAACCACCTCTTCGCTCGAGCGCTTGATCTCGACGCCAGTGACATTCATTTCGAGCCTAACGAGAACCATCTGGATATTCGCTGCCGTGTCGACGGCATCATGACGCGTATAGAACGCCTGCCTATTAAAATACACACGGCGGTTGCATCGCGATTGAAACTTATGGCGAAGCTAGACATTGGAGAGAAACGCTTGCCGCAAGATGGGCGCATAGATTATCAGGTAGGTGCTAAACAGCTCGATATGCGCGTGTCGACTCTCCCGGGTGTGCACGGTGAGTCTGTCGTGCTGAGAATACTAGATAGAAGTGATACCGCCGTAAGTTTGCAGCAGTTGGGAATGCCCGAAAAAATTCTTGGCCAGTATCAAAACATCGTCACTCAGCCTCATGGCATGGTGTTGATAACAGGCCCTACAGGTAGCGGTAAAACGACCACGCTGTACGCAACGCTAGAGAAGATAAACAATGAGAAGCAAAAGATAATTACCGTTGAAGACCCAGTCGAATACCAACTTGACGGTATCACCCAGATTCAAGCGAACGCTAGCATTGGATTAAGTTTTGCACAGGGCCTACGTTCTATCGTTAGACAGGACCCCGACGTACTGATGATCGGTGAGATTCGCGATCATGAGACTGCAGAGATCGCGATCGAGTCGGCACTCACCGGCCATCTTGTTTTTTCAACGCTCCACACTAACGATGCAGCTGGAGCGGTAACGCGGTTGCAAGACATGGGCGTACAAGGTTATCTAATTAGCTCCAGCATGCTCGCCATACAGGCGCAGAGGCTGGTAAGACGAGTTTGTACCGATTGCACTGAGACGCACCCTCTTAGTACAGACGAGGCGATGGCGCTTGAGATTGATATAAATACCATCAGCGAAATCCGACGAGGCAGTGGCTGTGAGCGCTGTGGACAGACTGGGTATCGGGGTCGGGTAGGCCTGTATGAATTGCTGATCATGAGTGATGCGATTCGTCATCACATTGCCTCGGGAGCAGACGCGAATATCATTCGTGACGAGGCAATCAAAGAAGGGATGAAAACCCTGAGGCAGGACGCCCTCGAAAAGTTGGCAAGTGGGATGACTACGCCTGAAGAAGTCGTGCGGGTAACCAGAGCAATATGAGCGCACTCCATTTTAAATATCAGGCCTTCGATGCACAAGGCAAAGTGCTGAACGGTCAGCTGAGCGCTGATACGGAGCGCGAAGCTGTACGCATCTTGAAGGGCAAGAATTTGACACCGGTCAAGATACAAGAAACCAAAGAAGCCGCTGAGAAAATTCGCCGCAAACGCATTTCGCAGTCAGACGTGTTGGATTTCACCAATGGTCTGTGCACTCTTGTTGAGGCGCGGGTGCCGATCGATAGGTCTCTACGATTGTTAGAAGGTATTACAGAATCCTCAGCAATGCGTGAACTTGTTGTGGGCCTACTGCGCGAGGTGAAGGAAGGCAGGAGCCTTGCCGAGGCGATGGAGGTTCACCCGAAAGTCTTCAGCAAGATGTACATCAATATCGTCCGTGCCGGTGAAGAAGGCGGCATTTTAGATAAGATGTTACCCGAGCTTGCAGAATTTCTAGAAACCAGTGCCAAGACCCGTCAGGCAATCATTTCGGCAATGATCTATCCGATCGTGCTGCTGATTACCGGCGTACTCTCTGTCGTTCTACTATTAGTCTTTGTAGTTCCCCAGTTTGCCGCGATGTTCGAAGATGCGGGCAGTGAGATTCCGGCATCTGCGGCCTTCTTGCTCTCTCTAAGTAGCGGCATTCAGAACTACGGCTACCTTATTGTCGTGTTCATAGCTCTTTTGGTGTTCTTCTGGAAACGCTTAGACAAAGAACCTGCATCGAAATTAAAGAAAGATGGCTTCATGCTGTCTCTGCCGATGATGGGCAAGCTGATCCTCTACAAAGAGTGCGCAGTCTTCGCGAGAACACTAGGCGCTCTATTAGGGGCAAGCATCCCTTTAATTCGTGCGCTGCGTGTGTCGAGAGAAGTTGTTGGCAATACCGTCTTGGCGACACATCTGGTTCAGGTAGAAGAGGACGTTAGGGGCGGAGCGGGACTCGGCGCCTCATTAGAGAAGACAAATCAATTCCCAACCCTGCTGCATCAGTTGGTTGCAGTAGGCGAGGAGTCAGGCCGAACGGCAAACATTCTAATCAAGTCAGCGGCCACATTCGACACGACCGTGCGTAATCAAATTTCTAGCCTGGTAGCTGCTTTGCAGCCTGCCCTGATAATAATTCTCGCCATAGCAGTTGGCGGTATCACCATCACCATGCTGTCAGCTGTATTCAGCATGAATGCGGTGGATTTCTAATTCTCGGAGAACATTGTGAAGTCTAAGCAAATTCTACAAGCAACGAAAAAACCTCTAGCACTTCTGCTAGTCGGTTTCGCGCTTTCCTCCTGTGCCGTATTGGATGCTCAGTCCGGCGCTGGTAATAGCGGACAGTCGAGTAGCAATTCAGTCACGCGAAATTCGACGAGTCGTAACGCTGCTGTTGTAATGCCCCAAACAGATGTCAATATTGCGGCTGAGCAACAGGCAATCATCAATGAGATTAACCGAGACGGCGCCGCATTGCAGTACGATGGCATTCCGGAACTCGGGCCTACCCCTTTAGAGCCTCTTACCGGGAACGTCGTCGAATTCAATTACGAGCAGGCAGATCTTCGACTCGTGCTGGAAGAACTCGCCGCTGCTTTGGACGTGAGTATCGTTATCGACCCGACGATCGATAGCAAAGTCAGTATTCGTACTTCCTCAGCACGCCCTTTGAGCGAGGAAGATATCTGGCCGCTAATTCGATTGCTAACCCGGGACGCAGGTGTAGTCGTAAATCGTGTGGGCAATGTCTACAATGCGCGCAAGATCACCAGCGCTCTGCCAACAGAGATAGCGACGCCAGACACGCTGGGTCAAGGCACCGCCGCGCGTATTCTACAGATCACGCCACTTACCTTCATCTCTACAGAGTCTGCAGTGCAAGTTATCGGGCCACTCCTCGGGCCTGATGGCGAGGTGAGAACTCTGGTTGGCAATGGCACGCTGGCTATATCAGCCAGCGAATCGCAATTACAACGCATCAACGAATTGTTGTTTCTCGTCGATGCAGATCCATTTCAGAATCAGGGTATTCATCTCTATCAATTATTTAACGCTAATGCGGTGGAAGTTGCTGACGAGTTGACCGAGATTCTCTTACTAATCGAGGGCTCAACGCCTGCCTATCAGGTAAAGGGAATAGAGCGGATCAATGGAATTCTCGTGACAGCGCCAGCATCGCGCGGCTTCGAGGAGATCTCTCGCTGGCTACAAATTCTAGACTCCGATGGACAGGAACAAGTGGAGCAATTGTTTCACTATCAGGTGAATAATCTGAGTGCGGTGGAGCTTGCGGAAACTCTATCCGAGGTATTTGAGGATGGCGATGATGACGCGCTGGCAATTGCGAATCGCGGCAACGACGTTGAAAATAACACGCTAGATTCTGTTGGGCTCGCAGATGGGGTTTCAGTTGTTACAACTAATACAGTTGTTTCAGCAAACCTAAGCGTGAAGATTGTGGCAGACGAAGCGACAAACAGTTTGTTAATTCGGAGCACTGCGCGAGACTACCGACAGCTACTCACGACTATCAATCAACTAGACGCGGTTCCATTGCAGGTGATGATCAATGCTGTAATCGCGCAGATCACGCTCAGCGAGGCTACTAAGTTTGGCGTGGATTGGTCGCGCATAGCCGCTGACAGCCTGGTCGACCCAATTTCTACCAACGCATCGACCGGTTTTGTACCACAACTTGGTGGTTTGTTATTCACCAAATCCTTCATCGATGGTGCCTCGCAAGTCGATGCGACCTTGGAGGCGATCGCTATCAATAATGACGTTCAACTGTTGGCTCGACCGTCACTCACGGTGGCAAATAATCAGGAAGGTGACATTCAGATCGGCTCGCAAGTCCCTGTAGAGCAAGGTCAGTCTCTGGGTAACGCCGGTGTCTCTACTACCAACATTATTTATCGAGATACAGGTATCGTGTTGTCAATCACTCCACAGATTAATAACGAGGGTATCGTGAATTTAATTATTCGGCAGGAATTATCTTCAGTAGATGGCGGTGCAACTGGAGTAAACAACAATCCTGTGTTCAATAATCAAGAGATTAATACAACGGTTGTCGTGCGTAATGGTGAAAACGTGGTTCTCGGTGGATTGATTCAGACAGAGACTGAGAACTTGAATACCGGTGTTCCTGGGCTGAATAGAGTGCCGCTGCTGGGTAGGCTTTTCTCCTATCAGCAGGAAACGGTAGAACGCCGTGAACTGTTCATCGTGTTAAGGCCAGAGATCATTAATTTGAACTCCGAAACAGGGTTAGAATATCAAGATATCCTCGACCGATTCGACATGGCGTCCGACCTAATCGAAGCATCTGATTTTTAGGGTGTCTCTGAACAATTCTATGGCACCTCTGCATTTGGATTGTTCAGAGGCACACGAGTAGCTAAACAAGAGATATAGGTATTAATCATGAACCACAGTAACTCCCAAAAAACGAATGTTCGAATACAACGAAGTGATGGATTCACACTCATCGAAATTCTCGTGGTGATGGCGATTATCGCAATGTTGGCAGTAATGGTTGCGCCGAACTTGTTTAATCAACAGGCTGGAGCGATGCGCGATGTAGCTAGGACAGAGATTTCTACACTGGAAGCGGCGTTAGATATTTATCGGCTCGATGTCGGCGAGTATCCTGATAGTCTCGATGGCTTGATGGAGGATGATACCGACAGAGCATCTTGGAATGGCCCTTACCTGCGTAGAGCAGTTCCCACTGACCCTTGGGACAATGAATATGTCTATGAAGGCAATGGCCGTGAGTTCACACTACTATCCTACGGAGCCGACGGCATGAGCGGCGGCGAAGAAGATGACGCCGATATTGGCCTGTAGAACGGCTGCCTTACCGAATCCTCGGCAGGTTACGCCTAAACAGCAGCGTGGCTTCACGCTGCTCGAAATAATCCTTGTGCTCGCCATCATCGCCACGGCTAGCATCATGGTAGTCCCGAACCTCGGTGGCTTCGAAGCCCGTACCTTCAGTACTCAAGTCCGTCAGGCCCAATCACTGCTCAACTATGCGAGACGCACGGCGGTAATTTCTGGGCAAGCCAGTACCGTCAGCTTCAATGTATTGCCTGCTGATGAATTGGCGCAGGCAGATAGAGAAGAGGAGTACGCCAGCCTCAGCAATATCGTAGCGCAGTGGAACGGCGGGGGTCTCAATCTACGCTTCCGCGATAGTACCGACAGAGAAATCGAGATCGAGGAAAGTACGGAGGTGACGTTCTACCCTGAAGGTGGAAGCACTGGCGGTACGCTACTATTCGCTCAGGAAGATCAAGCAGGCGTCATTGATGTTGATCCGTTCACCGGCAGAGTCTCGAGCGGTGACCCTAATAGAGAATTGTGATGAAAAAACCACACAACCCTCAGGCAGGCTTTACTCTTCTGGAAGTAATTGTGGCACTCACGATTACCGGATTTGTACTTGGCGGGCTGTTCTCTCTGGTCGGAGGTAGCAAGCAACTCTCGTGGCGCTCAGAACAAAGTTTGGTGCAGGCCACACGCGTTCGAGCTGCTATCAATTTCGCACTGCTTGAAAATGAATACTCGGACGTCGAAGAGATACTTCAGGATGATAGCTATCGGATTCGCTCACTGGATCTATTGGAAGACCCAGAGCGAAAGACACAGGGTTCTGTACACGCATTCCAAGCCTACGAAGTAGTCAATCGAGAGCGCAATGAAGTAATTGCGGGAAGCCGTTGGATTCAACTGGATCTTCCACAGTAGGGGCCCATGCGAACAGTTAAACAAAAAGACAAACAGACAGGTTTTACTTTAGTAGAAATAATCCTGTCTTTGGGATTGACTGCGCTACTGCTCGGCTTGTTGAGCTCAGGTGTTTACATCGTGGCCGATGACTGGAATCGAAACTCCGATGTATTAGATAAGAGTCTAGATCAGGCGCTGGCGGTGCTGCAGATAGACCGTGCGCTGCATGGGGCTTTTCCACACAGCTATACGAACTTCGACACGCTCGGGCGCGAGATCTATTTTCATGGCGAAGACGATTACCTTAGTTTCGTATCCGCGGTATCTCCACAGCGCAGCCCAGGGCTAACCGTTTGGGAGATGTATTCCGTGGCAGACGAAGGCGTCTATCTGAGCCTTGTTCCCGCGTTTAGCGACAACCCCACAGAGAGGCTAAGCGAAAGCGAGCCGATTCTGGTCCTTGAAAACTATACCGCCGAGTTTAGTTATCTCTATCAGGATTTAAATGAGAATAGACTCTGGATCGATGAATGGTTTGGCGAAGAGGAGTTAAGCCTTCCTCTCGCAGTCTATGTTCGTTTTATTCCCGAACGAGATTACGAGGATATGAATGAAGAGTTAGAGATAGTTGCGCGTATAAAAAACAACCAGCATCGAAGTATTCGTCCTACGACGAATAATGGGCTGTGATTCGCATGCGAAACTTATCTAAACAAACCGGCTCAGTCATTATAATCGTCTTATGGACGACAGTCTTGCTGACTGTGCTAGTTACTGCTATGGCGGGCAAGGTAAGGCTATCGGCACAGACAGCCGCGCATAATCGTGACGCTAGTCAGGATTGGACACAGCTAATGGCTGCTGTAAATTTTGCCGAGATGGAACTCATGCTCGAACGCATGCCTGCACCTATCGATCAGCAACCCCAGGAATCCGCAGAAGGCGAAATACTAACGCCTGGATATCGCTATGATGGAGAGGCGCTGGAGCTAAACTATGCTCTACCTGAGAACATGGTAGTTCGTATCTACGACCATGCGGGAAAGATAAACCTGAATCGAATACCGCGCCGCAACATGCAATTGCTCATCGAAAAATTACTGGGCGGCGAAGATGCCGAGCCAGAAGAGGTGCAAGACCTGCTCGCAGCCTGGACAGATTGGACAGACTTGAATGATTTGGAGGGGCTGAATGGTGCCGAGAAGGACTACTATCTGGAATTAGATCAGGCCTACGTCCCTCGCAACAATCCGGAGCTCGACACTGTAGAGGAGATTCTTCACGTGCGGGGCTTTGCAGAATTGTTTGATGGTATCAACGTAGATGCAGCATTCACTATTTACGGCAATGCGCGAACCGTAAACCTCAATGTCGCAACCCGAGAAGCAATGCGACTACTGCCAGGATTAGACGATGAGCTGATAGAGACAATAATCGCGTTTCGAGAACTTGAGGATATAAGCAATCGCGCAGAGATTGCCGAGATCGTGCCCTTCGAGAATTTGCAGGAGCTGACCCAATGGGTAGGCACGAATACGTCAAACATATACTCCATCTTTGTCTATCCGAAACAGGAATTTAGCGGCAATGTGTTAACAGGCCAGCAATCCGATTTTCAAGAGCTTGATGTGGACGAAGTTGAGCCAGAGGATAGAGTGCGCCAGGCCTATATGGAGATCGTAGAAGTTCGCAGCGGGAATGCATTGCCTAGAATCTACAAGGTCGACCCCTATGGCATGCTGCCTGATACCGCGAAGGCTAGAGTGGAGGAGTACGGAATCGAGCTGTAAGGGCTCTCTCCTAGTCCTTGTCGAGCTGCCACGCACATTTCATGATCATGGGCCCGACACCCTTGCTCGGCTCCATAGCCAGCAGCTTACTGAACTTGGTCTCATACCAGAGCAGGCCACTCTTATCGGCGAGACCACCCAGCGCATAGAATTCTCCTACTCGCATAGCGACATTCTCGATAACTAGCGAAACCTTAAAGACGTCTCCCTTGGCGAATGAGCCAATCTCAATCTCATCGTCATTGGTGGTAAGGAAGGACGCGATCGGCTCCTCGGCAGACTTCATAAAGGCGAAACCGAAATGCCCCTCCATATTATCTACGAGAACTTCGACTTCCATTTCCAGCAGTACGTCACTGAGCGGTTTGATTGTGGTGATGTCATTACCATCTAGTGACTTAACAGCGATGGAGTTGATACGACAGTCCTGTACCTCTTCTTTTTGTGCAGACTCGGAAGCGCGCAGCTCCCCGGGGATGTCTTCTCGAATGCTGCTATAGGTTTTCTTGTTGTTGCAGAAGTCTTCGTAGTGCCCCACGACCTTGTCGCTGTCACCGATCTCTTGGATCTTGCCCTTGTCTAACCAGATAGCAATATCGCATAGCTCTTGCACGTGAAACATGGAGTGGCTACAGAACACCATGGTCTTGCGTTGTTCACGGAACTCATTCATGCGCTGCACGCACTTCTTCTGAAATGCCATGTCACCGACCGACAGGGCCTCATCGATGATGAGAATATCTGGACGTACCATAGTCGCGATAGAGAAGGCGAGACGAACATACATCCCAGACGAGTAGGTCTTAACGGGTCTATCGATGAAATAGTCGAGCTCGGAGAACGCAATAATGTCTCTCTCCATCTCGGCGATGTTATCATCGGGCACACCTAATAGAGCGGCGTTAAGATAGATGTTCTTGCGTCCAGTAAACTCCGGATGAAAGCCCGCGCCGAGCTCCAGCAGGGCTGCCACTTGCCCCTCGATTGCGATTTCGCCGCTGGTGGGTTGCAGGGTCCCAACTAAGAGTTTAAGTAGAGTCGATTTGCCAGCACCGTTGTCGCCGATGATTCCTAAGCTCTTGCCGTCCGGAACGGCGAACGATATATCACTCAGTACATGGTACAACTGGTGGCGTTGCTTACGCAGAATGAGCTCGAACAACCTGTCCTGGGGTCGCTCGTAGATCTTGAAATCCTTATTCAGGTTCTGAACAGATACGCGAGGCATAGTTAGCGCCTCCTATCTGAACGTAAACTAGAGTACATCGCCGAACGCCTGTTTGATCTTCATGAACAACCAACCACCGAAAAAATAAGTGATGATCGAGACGGGAATTACTATTTCTAGATGAATAAACGTTACCTGGCCCAGGAGAACGATCTCACGATACAGGCTAATAAAACTATGCATCGGGTTTAACAAGAATATATTTCGCTGCGCCTCGTCCTGGATAATAGATATTGGCCATATTATCGGAGTTAGAAAAAACCAGACGGTTATACCGAGGGCAACCAATTGTTGTAAATCACGAAGGAAGACACTTAGCGCTGAAAGAATCGCCACCAAGCCCAACGTGAATAAAAATTGGAAGAAGAAAATAAAGGGCAGATAGAACCACATCCAATTCCAGTAACCCTGAGTCGCCAAGTACGCTAACAATATGCCGAAGCCTATGGCGTGTGTTAAATAGGGGATTACTGACCCCACAACGGGAATGATCTGTACTGGAAATTTCACCTTAGTGATTAACGGTGCCTTCTCGATTAATAGGCCAGTTGACTTACCAATGGAGTCGGCAAAGGCAAACCAAGGTAGGAAGCCAACCATCATGAATACGACAAACGTGCTTTCTTCGAATCCCGCCGCTGCTCGCTGATTAAAAAGAACTCCAAACACGAAGGCATAGATCATGATGTGGATGATCGGCGTGATGATCAGCCACAGGAAGCCGCCAATGGATGCCGTGAACTGGGCAAGAAAATCCTGCTTAGCGAAGTTATGGAAGAGCCGGTAATGGGTGAACGGTGTCAGCATCCATTCACGCAGCAGTATTAATAACATTCCGATCCAGTATTAGGTATTTTTCAACTCTGAAGGCTGCGAATTTAACCATGATTTGCGTGAAAAAACTAAGAAATACCGCCGCAAGCCTTTCTAATTGAGGCTTCTGCATTTGCAGCAAGCTGATTTATACTGTCCACCATGCTAAATCCCGAACACAGACTCATCCCCTTCGAGACGTCCCCGCTGCCACCGGGACCATGGCTAGTATTCGCACCCCATGCCGACGACGAGACCTATGGCATGGCAGGGAGCCTTATTAAAGCCAGTGAAGAGGGCATTCAAGTCCATCTAGTGGTTATGACGGATGGAGCCCTGGGCGGTAGAGGGGAAGACCTGGTGGATGTCAGGGATAGGGAAGTTCAAGAGGTAGCAGGAATTCTCGGCATCGAGAGCGTCGATAGCTGGCAGGAGCCAGACCGAGGCCTAGCGCTTAGCGATGAGCTAGTGAATAGAATAGCTCACAAGATCGGTGAAGTTGGCGCGGCCAGTGTCTTCTTTCCCGGGCCGTTAGAGCCACACCCCGATCATCGCAATACGGCCCTTCTAGTCTGGGCAGCTTTGCAGAAACGCAGTAGCGAGAGCATATCGGTGAATGCCTATTCCTATGAGATCGGCGTGCAGAACCCAGTCAATCTATTCATCGATATCACGGCTCAAAGATCGCGCAAGGAACGAGCGATGACTATCTATGCGAGCCAGAACGATGAGAACAACTATGAAGAGCTGGTTCTGTCCTTGGACAAGGGACGAACGTTCACCCTGCCCGCAGCGGTGAGTCACGCAGAAGGGTTCTATCTGTATTCCAAAGAAGAGCTGGCGACTTCGCTGAAGGAAGTGACGCACAATATTATCGAGTTGTACTTTTAGTTATTACAAAAGGTGTTATTGCGAAGATAGATAAACGAAACGATAGCTCAATGCAATGGATTGGCAGTGTCCGAGGGCGACTGCTCATCCATCCAGGTCGGCCAGATCGTAAGCGGCCATCCAGCTTGCTGCCACTGAGCATGAACAATTCCCAGCCATTGCCGTAACTGCTTGGCCTCTACCGTCAGAGTTGCCTTCCCTGCATCCTCATCCTCTTGAGCCGCTGCCTTGCCTGCCTCACGCTTGAATATGAGTACCAGAGTTCCCTCGGGACTTAGAGAAAAATCGACCTCTAGGACCAGCCAACTCTTTGCGTTTGCAGCAGCCTGCACCGGAAGCTCAGGAATAAGCTCCGCCTGAGCAACCTGCTGCGCAAAGCCCTGCATGAGACTGCTCGCCGAAGCCGGATCGGCATTCCCTAAATCGAGTGATTGTTTCTCGATTAATCGGAGAAGATGGGTAATAAGCTGAGCAAGTAGTCGCTGTGTTAGCCAAAGCACGATGGAGGTATTTTCTTCCACTTCACCGCTGAGGCGAATACGGTCCTCGGTGTTGACATACTCTGTGGTTATTCGCTGGAGATGGATCATGGCGTGGCTTTTAGTTTACTGGGGCTTCCAGCCAGCCACCAACCTCAAGCATGTCTTCTGCCGTCAGTAGGCCGGTCTCGCGCTTCAGCAGTAGAATGTATTTCACGTGTTCGTAGCGAATCTGTTGCAAGTCTCGTTCAGAACGAAACTGATCCCTGAGCGCGTTGAGTACATCGACACTAGTCACGGCGCCAAGCTCGAATCCACGCTGCATCGCCGTCGAGGACAGTGTCGTCGAGTCCACTAACTTCTGCGCTGCCTGAATCAGCGTCTCAGCCGACTGGACCTGCAAATAGGCAGATCGAACTCTTTCGCTGGCCTGTAGTTGAATCTGTCGCAGTTCACTCTCGGCGATTCGATGTTGGCTAGCAGCCTCACTCACGCCAGCGCGATTGCTGCCACCGGCATACAGTGGAATAGAAAGATCTAGCCCGAGATAGGTTGTCTCAGTTTGATTGATGAGAATATTTTCAAAGCCCAGGTTAGAGTCCTGACGCTGCACGATAAAGTTGACCTGCGGCATGTAAGCACCGCGTCGCTCATCGATTCGCTTGTTTGCTGCACTAACGGCGAACTTTTGCGCTCTAATCTGATGGTTATTCTTCTTGGCCTCGTTCACCCAGAAGCTAATGCTGTTTTCCAGCGGAGGAATATCTACATTTTCCCGCAGGCCGCTAAGCTCGCCGGCTGTTAAACCACTCACAGAAAACAGGGCCTCTCTGCTGAGAGCCAATTGAACCTGCAGCTGCAGCTGTTCGGCTTCAACAGCAGCTAGGTTGGCTTGAACCTGATAAAGGTCGGTGACCCGAGCAAGCTGCCGATCATAGAGGCTCTGAATCTGATCGAGCTGATTGCTAACCGCTTCGAGTTCCGAGGCAATCGATTCAAGCGCGTCTGTAGACTGGAGCACGTTAAAATATTTCTCTGCGACCTCTGTGAGAAGGTTTGCCAGTTCGCCGTAGTACTCTGCCTCCAGCTGGTCTTCTATCAGGTAGGCCTGACTGCGTGCCGCAAATGCCTGCCAGTTAAAAAGAGTCTGGGTTAACTGCACAGAGAAGCGTTCCCCATCGAACGTTTGTTGAGCCCGCCCCTGGGATTCATTGCGGTTATCAGAGATGCTCGCTCTGGCAGATACCTGTGGGAGTAAACGGCCATTGGCAGCTCGCCTTCTTGCCGAGCCTATATTGAGGCCCTCCTCGGCGATTTTTAGCGTCGGGCTGAATTCAACTGCGGCACTGAAAAAATCTTCGAGAGTTGACCCAGTTTTTCCAGCAGAATCGTAGTC
>Ga0209091_10003324_pt1 | contig 12983 bp, 15 predicted proteins | sample ArcticOcean_MG_C_6_FD_187438 | JGI IMG/M metagenome (GOLD analysis project Ga0209091, IMG submission 187438) | Marine microbial communities from western Arctic Ocean - ArcticOcean_MG_CB8_128 (SPAdes) (version 2) | ecosystem: Environmental > Aquatic > Marine > Oceanic | place: Arctic Ocean...
GAACTCGCCTGGGACCCCTGCCTCGATATCTACGGCCATCGACATCCGAACCATTTCGTGGCACGAGGAAGCGGCAACTCGACAGATCCAATCGAGGCCCTCGCCTCGACGGCAGGCAGCGAGGCTTTAGTCATCTTCCCAGAGGGAACATTTCGTACAGCCACGCGCGCCAATCGTATTCTGGAGAAGTTCGCAACCAGGGAACCTGAACGGGCGAAACGACTGCGATTGTCCCATCTGCTGCCAGTCCGACCACTCGGTATCGAGGCGCTCATGGTCGGATGCCCAGACGCCGACATCGTCTTCATTGCCCACACCGGCCTAGAACCATTCGGCTCCCTTCGGACCATCATCGCCAACGTGCCGTTTACCGCGCCGGTAAGAGTAAAGCTCTGGCGAATACCAGCCAATGAAATACCTGCCGAGGCCGATCAACGATTGGCAGTGATCGACCAGTGGTGGCAACGAATGGACGATTGGGTCGCCCTGAACCACATCGGGAACGGATCACGACCCGACGCCAGCAAACCGATCCGGCCCATCGGACCGGATCCGGGAGCCTGACCGATCCTCGTTCCCGATCCTGGCTGCTCTGGCCTGGTTGTAGCTGGCGTGCAGACCAGCAGTTCGTCGATGCGAAACAGTAAAACCCAGGATGCGCTACATCGTCGGCGGTTAGTACCCAAGGCCGAACGCCGGGCATGCCCGTAGTGAATTTACAGCGAGCGCAACGTGACGAGGATCACCCCAATATCGGCCATAACAGCGTTCCCCGGAAGGTACTCCAGCGGCTCAGTCACTTCAAGGATCTCGCAACAGCCTGCTTCAGCGAGACCGACAAGCACAGCCCCACACGACCGCTCGCTCCAAAGATCCTGGCGTTGGGTGAAGATGACAGTGCCCCCTGGTGAGACCAGTCGGCAAAATTCGGCCACCGTTGCGGCTGTGTCGGGAAGATAGCTCATCACTCCACCGCATACAAGAGCCGCGAAAGCGTTGTCAGCAAACTTCGACGGCAACGCCTGGAAGTCTGCCTCGTGCAGTGCGTCATACACGCCAGCCTTTTTGGCGCTGTTCAGCGATTCAACGGATAGATCGACGCCGGTCACGGATACAAATCCCGCAGTCTGCAAGGCGCGACCGACCAGTCCAGTCCCGCACCCGACATCGAGCACCGTGGCAGCATCTGCGTGGTTGGCCGCCAGAGCTCTGGCGACGATCTGGGGGACTTCATACCCCCATCTCGACAGGTCTCGGTCGTATTCCGAAGCCCACCCGTCATACAAGGGGCCCACCTCGGTCGGTTCGGTCTTGACATCACGCAACCAGGGGCGATCATCAGCCATTCCGCGTACCGTAGCCGCAACGAGTCGGGCTACCAGAATTAAAAGCTGGTCGGCCGACCTGGGCTGGCTAAAAGATTACCGGGCCTTATCCACTCGCTGACGAGCTTCGCCATTGGTGTGCGTTTGTCCACTGGAGTTGTTGCGTGCCCTAACAAGCGTGTCGAAGCGGGAGTTCCTCGCCCCAATTAGATTGCATCACTGGCTGGCTCGACCCGCGGCAGACAACACGTTAAGCGGCTGTCTAGACCAGCCTTCTCCCAGCCCTTCCTTCGCAGGTCAGCAGTAACTTAGGAGCTGAGCGTCGACCGTCTTGAGACGGTCACTAATATCTGCGACTTTTCATTGGTGGGCAGATTTTTGACGACTTCCCGCCGGACACAAAGGCTCAACTACCCGAAGAATGTGTTGCGTTCTCCAACAACTGAGCATTAGCTCAGACACCAGTTTGCAATTCTCCAACGCCGCCCGATCCATCGAAGCGCAGGACCCGGTTGGCGACCTTGTCAATGAAGAACCGGTCATGACTGACGACCAGCACAGCCCCGGGAAAATGAGCGAGCGCCCGCTCCATCACCTGGGTGCTCTGCATATCGAGGTGATTGGTGGGCTCGTCAAGAATGATGACAGCCGCTCCAGAGAGAAGGCACTGGGCAAGCGCCACCCGAGCGGCTTCACCGCCGGAGAGCTGACCGATCTTGGTCGCTCGATCCATTTCAGAGAACTGGAAGAGTCCAAGGAACCGATTAACCGACTTCTTGGTCGCGTGGAGGGCAAGGCTGTCAGGCATAGCGGACACAGCGTGGCCGACGGTGTCGTTCAGGTCGAGTTCATCAACTACCTGGTTGAACGAGACGTACGTGGTTCCAGGAGTCCAAGAGATCTCGCCGCTCGAGGTTGTGGGTAACGCTCCAGAGAGAGCGCTAAGCAATGTTGTCTTGCCGCAACCGTTGGGGCCGAGGATCGCGATCCGGTCGCCGCGGCGGACATCGAAATTGAGGTTCTCGAACAAGCTGCGCCCATCAAAGGCCATGCCAAGTCCGGTGACTTCGCACAGCTTGTCCTTTATGTGCAGGCCCTTGTAAATATCGGTGACGATGAGGTCGACGGGACGTGGCGATCCGCTCTTCTTGACCTTCGCCAACCGTCGGCGAAGCGCCGGACTCGGGTTCTTTGCCAGTTCCTTGCGGTTCGAGATCGCCTCTTGTTCGTAAGCCAGCAGCTCACTCTCGTGCGCGAACTCTCGCTCCAAATTCTTGATCCGCATCTGCTTCTTCTGCACATAGTTGGCAAAGCTACCGTCGTACTCGTAGAGCCGACGGTTCTCGACCTCGACGATCCGATTGCAGACCGAGTCCAAGAACTGTCGGTCGTGAGAGATGACGATGAGAGCGCCGCTAAACCGCTGGAACCAGTCCTCCAGCCACCGCAGGCCCGCTATATCCAGATAGTTCGTCGGCTCGTCCATCACGAGGACGTGGGGCTGCTGCAGCAGCACCTTGGCGAGAGCCGCCCGGTTCCTCCAGCCTCCGGAGAGCTGACCGATCGGCAATTTTCGATCCTCATCAGAGAACCCCAGCTTGGTTAACACGGTGTCGATATCGTTCTCGTAGGTCCATGAACCTGCCAGCTCTTGGGCCTCCAACAATTCAGCCTGGCGGTCCACAAGGCGCATCATTTCAACCTCGTCAGGTCCCGCCACAAAACCTGCGTTGACCTCGCCCATCTCCAATTCAAGAGCATGCACCTTAGGAAAGAGGGCGATGAGCTCAGCCTGGATCGTGGTCGCACTGTCGAGATCAGAAAACTGTGAGAAGTACCCAATCGTTGTGCCCTCGGTGATATCGACCGTGCCCTCGTCGGGCTCTTCCTCACCAAGGATCAGCTTTACAAGCGTCGTCTTACCGACACCGTTCTGGCCAACTAGTCCGACCTTGTCACCCGAAGCCAATTTGAAGTGGATCTCCCGGAAAAGTGTGGTCCGGTCGTAGGACTTGGAGATGTTCTTCAGGCGTATCCAGCTCAAGCGGAGGAGCCTACGCCCACCTCTCGGAAAGCAATGCCAGGCGTAGCTCCTTGGAGGCTCAGCCGGATGCGGCCTATGCCTTGGTGGAGGAGTCAAGGTCTTCTTCACCGACACTGAACAAGTCTTCGATCCTGGCGAAAAAACTGTAGCCAGGAAAAACTTAAGGAACGACTGGAGACATATCGCCCCTTTTGAGCGCGTTGCCTTCTGACGGCTCTCGCGAAACAACTCGGCCAGGTGGGGGCTGGCCCAAGCGGTGACCCACAACAGGACTCACCCATCACGTACCCAAGCTTGCACCATGATGGTGCGATGACTGATCATGGATCGATATCGCACAACCTCGGCGGCAAGGTAGCAATCGTCGTTGGTGGTGGTCAGACGCCCGGCGAAACGGTCGGGAACGGCCGAGCAACCTCACTTTTGCTAGCTCGTGCAGGCGCAACTGTTGTGGTGGCAGATCGAGATCTTGATTCAGCACGCGAAACAGTGACAATGATCGTCGACCACGGTGGCGAAGCGATTGCTGCTCAACTCGACGTTACGGCTGACAGGGATCACGCAGAACTTGTCGCACGCATCACTCAGCACTACCAGCGCATCGACATTCTGCACAACAACGTCGGCGTGAGTATTGCCGGGGGCGATGCTGATGCGCTCGAACTCGATCCCGACTCCTTTGATCGTCTCTGGCAGATCAATGTAAAAGGCATGTGGCTGGCGGCTCGCCACGTCATCCCTGTAATGCGTACTCAAGGGTCCGGATCTATCCTCAACATTTCGTCGATGGCGGTACGCCACGCGTATCCCTTCGTTGGTTACAAGACGACCAAAACAGCGATCCTTGGATTGACCGAGAATCTCGCCTCGACCAACGCCGCTCACGGCATTCGGGTGAATTCGATTCTGCCTGGTTTGATGAACACGCCGATGGCGATCGAGAACCGCATCACTGACAGAACGAGTCGCGACGAGGTCATCGCTAGCCGCAACCGCCGAGTGCCACTCGGGGGCGAGATGGGCACCGCATGGGATGTCGCAAACGCATCACTGTTCCTGCACTCCGATGAGGCACGCTTCATCACCGGAGTCCATCTCCATGTCGACGGCGGCATGAACCTCGCGTAAGCGTCGTCTTTCGCTCATCGGCTGGTGGCGTAACAACGTCATGTCGCCAGCATCAACGAACACCGGCTGCACTCGCATGCCCACACGAACATCGGCAGGATCAACACTCTCGAGCGACGTAGTTAGCCGAGGTCCCTCGTCGAGCTCAACAACGGCAATTATCGGTATAACGACATCGGCAAAGGCCAGCGTGGTTGGTTGGCGGGCAACGGTGAAGGTGTAGACGGTTCCCTCGCCCGAAACCTCGGTCCATGTGAGCGCTGACGACAGACAGCCAGCACACCTGACACGCGGGTAAAAGACCCACGAGCTGCAGTCGTCGCAGCGTTGGATCTCGACTCGCCGTTCGGCCAGCGCATCCCAGAACGGCTGCGAGGTCGGCGTGGCAACGGGAACGATCGGAGCTGGTCGCATATCAGCCTCCCTGCAAGACGAGAGCGGTTTGTTCGCTAATGATGCCGCCATTGCCCGATACGAACATCGTGTCAGCACTCGAGAGCTGCCGTGCGCCGGCACGGCCCTGGATCTGGCGCACAGCCTCCACGACATGGATCATTCCTCCAGCTGCGCCGGGTTGACCAAAACCCAGCTGTCCACCATTGGTGTTCATGGGAAAGTTGCCGGCATAGGAGAGGTCGTGATCATTCACGAAGGCCGCACCTTCGCCCTTCTCGCAGAAGCCTGCATCTTCAAGCGTCAATAGCACGGTGATCGTGTAGCAGTCGTAGAGCTGACAAGCGTCGACCTCGGAGCGATCGACTCCAGCCATGGTGAACGCCTGCTCAGCAGCGTGGGCAATTGGCGTGCGGATCATGTCTCGGGCATAGGTGTGCGTCTTGTAGGCGAGCCGCTCCCCAAACCCAGTGACGAACACCGGGCGATGGGGGCACTGGGCAGCACGCTCTCGGGACGTAACCACGATGGCCGTACCTCCCTGGCATGGCATCACGATCTCGAGCACGTGGATCGGGTCGGCCACGACCTTCGAGGCCAGGACGTCGTCAATCGTGATCGGGACATCTCGAAACACCGCGTTCGGGGTGGCGTTGGCTGACCGTCGTTGGTCAGCCGCAATCTTGGCCAGTGCTCGCTCGTCCCAGCCGAACTCCGCTGCATATCGCTGGGCGATCATCGCGTAGCCGGCATTTTGGGCGACGTTGCCGTGGGGCACGTCGAACTCCGCTTGAGGTGATCCCCACTCCATGCTGGAGCTGCCAAGGGCGCCCCAATCCATTCGCGGACCCTTCGGGTTGTTCGGTCGAGGTCGGGGGCGAGACGGCACGGCACATACGACCACGTTGCACAGGCCCAGTTCGATCGCAGCAGCGGCGCGCCACACAGCGCCCGCAGCGCTGGCGCCGCCAAGGTCCATGCGCTCCGCAAAGTTCACTTCCCAGCCGCAGTACTCCGCGACTGTCGCCGGCACGAAGTCCTTCGATTCACGCAAGTCGTAGGTGATCAGCCCATCGACCTCGCTAGATGCGATCCCACAATCGGCCAACGCTGCGGCTGCGATCTCTGCCCACTGCTCTACTTGGAACGACCTCGGTCCGCCGTACTTGCGCTCGGACGGCCATTCAGCAAACCCCACGAGAGCGGCATCGCCCCGCAAGCCGGTCACCAGGCCCACCAGCTTGGTTCTTCTGTGCCTAGCGACAGCCACACAATAGTCAAATCCCCTCAGGGTCATAGCGTTGCCCGACCGGTCCGTCGGGTCCGCCCAATGCTAGTTGAGGATGGTTCAGCGATCGTCGGTTCGAAATCCCATCCTGATTGAGATAGCGACGGAACCTGCATACCGCTGGACTATCACGCGCTCCGACCGGGTGGCTCATAAGCCAAAGGATCGCCAGCCGCGGCACACAAGATGGTGTTCTTCCAACAGGTTCTTGACGGACCGGCTCCCGTCTTTGCTCCGCTCGGTATCGACCCGCTCGTGAGCTATTGGAGCTATCCAGCCTTCAGCCCCCTTCTCTACAGCAAACACAACACGACCAAGACTCAGCCACACCTTCATGACTGCGGAGATAATCAACGGGGCGATTGCGATGACCTAGCCCAGATCCCGCAGGGCTAAGGTTCGATCGTGGTCACGAGTGTGGCCGGGACTGACGAGAACTATGGCTACCAACGACCGAACGCTCACGGACCACGAGGCGTGGATTGCGCAGGTGTCCGAGACCGCTTTAGAGCCAGACCTACCAATCTGCGATGCGCATCATCACCTGTGGCTTGATAGCGGCCACACGGGATGGCCCTATACCATCACTGACTTTCACGACGACACTTCAGCGGGTCACAACGTAGTTCGCTCAATCTTCCTCGAATGTCACGCCGAGTATCGCCAAGACGGCCCACAGCATCTCCGATCGGTCGGCGAAGTCGAATTCGTCGCCGAGTTGGCAGAGCAGAGCGCTGCGTCAGGAAAGACCGAAATCGCAGGGATCATGGGCAATGCCGACCTTTCACTTGGCAGAGAGGTCGAGGAAGTTCTTGCGGCGCTCGACAAAGCCGGGCGGGGACGCTTCCGAGGTGTGCGGTACATCACCGCCGCCGACGACCATCCACCGCTGGCCATGTACGACAACGCTCCAATGGACGGATCAGCGTTTCTCGATGGTCTGCGAACCGTGGGCGAGCTGGGCTACACGTTCGATGCCATGGTGTACCACCCACAACTTCCCCTGCTAGCAGCGGCGGCCCGAGCCTGCCCCGACACCCCCATCGTGATCGACCACCTCGGTGGCTTCCTCGGAACTGGGCCGTACAAGGATCGCCGCGATGAGATTCTGGGCTTCTGGTACGACGCTATGGCCGAGCTCGCGGCCTTGCCCAATACGTTCCTCAAGACCGGCGGGATTGGCATGCCGATGATGGGCTATCGATGGGATAAGCGGGCGACGCCGGCGACATCGGAGGAGTTGGCCGAGGTTTGGGCCGAACCGATCCAACGGGCCATCGAACTCTTCGGCCCGCAGCGTTGCATGTTCGAGTCGAACTTTCCGGTCGACAAACGCGGCGCCGGATATGTCGTGCTGTGGAACGCCTATAAGCGCATTGCGGCCGGCTACTCCCCCGACGAGAAGCGCTTCCTCTTTCATGACACCGCAGCGACTGCATACCGCGTGCCCCTTCTGCATTCGAGCTGATGAGAAGCGCACCAGCCGCGTAACTACAGCAATTCAGCGGACGCTTCGGGGCGTTGGAGCCCGCTCCGCTCGCACGCGTATCAAGCACGATCCCGCCCACACGAGCACCGGTGATCTTCCCCATGGACATGCGCGGTCCCCACATCGGTGCGACGTACCCGGGGAGTTCAATCCTGGAATCCGACCGATCTAGAACGTGGCCGCAAAGCGCTGTTTATTGGCCGTCGACTCGATGGTTGGGTCGAAGAGCTCCCACTGAGCGATTCCGAAGCCCTACCGAACGAGATCCAATCCTACATTGCGCTCGACGAGGACCGCCTGGTGCATCACACCCAGGTCCAAGACGAAAAAGCATTCAATCGCTCGCGGCCTAATCAGAACTTGCCACTGCACAGATTCGCCTTGGTCGCTTAGGCGCGTTTGGACGATATGAGTTGGCGGGCTTGCGGCTCAGAATTCGACGACCATCTTGCCAGTGTTAGCACCGGCAAGCAGTCCAATGAACGCATCGGCGGCGCTCTCGATGCCGTGCATCACGGTCTCCTCGGCTTTGATCGTGCCATCAGCGAGCCACCCACCGACCTCGCGCAGGAAGTCATCGCGCATGCTGGCGTGATCGCTGACGATGAAGCCACGCATGTTGAGGCGCTTGCCGATCGCTAGGGTCAGATTGTTCGGCCCTGGCGCCGGTTCAGTATTGTTATAGACCGATATGGCACCGCACAACGCCACACGGCCGTGCACGTTGAGCGCATGCAGCGCCGCCTGTAGGTGTTCCCCACCGACGTTGTCGAAGTACACATCAATGCCATCAGGTGCGGCAGCGAACAGTTGTTTGGCGACGGGGTCGGACTTGTAGTTGAACGCCATGTCATAGCCCAGCTCTTCAGTGAGCCAGGCAACCTTCTCGTCAGAACCGGCGGAACCAATGACAAGCGACGCACCCTTTAACTTCGCGAGCTGGCCGACGAGCGAGCCGACAGCACCAGCTGCACCCGACACGAACACTGCGTCGCCTTCCTTGAAGGACGCAACATCGAGCAGCCCGACGTAGGCGGTCATACCTGGCATCCCGAGTACACCGAGGTAGGCCGAGAGCGAGACGCCGTCGACGCGTGCCGCCGGCTGCGTCTGTGATCCCGGTAAAACTGCGATCTCACGCCAGCCGAGACCATGGACCACGTGGTCGCCGACAGCAACGTTAGGCGAGTTCGACTCGATCACTTCACCGACAGCGCCACCCTCGAGCGGCTGACCAATCTGAAACGGCGGCACATACGACTTCACGTCGTTCATCCGGCCCCGCATGTACGGATCGACCGACATGAACTGATTGGCGACGACGATCTCGCCGTCCTGCGCGACAGGAACCTCAGCTTCTACCACATTGAAATTTTCAGCAACGGGCGCCCCGTTCGGGCGGGATGCGAGGTTGACGTGGCGTGCAATACGGGTCATGTCCAGACGATAGCCAGACACCCGAGAAAGAGTCTGGTCCTCGCGTCGATGCATCTGGTGTCCACCAAAGAGGCTCCCTAGAGATCCAAGCTGCGTCAGCATCCCCTTGAGATCCAGCGGTGGCTCTGTCACGCCGACATTGGGCGTCGACCTTTCTGTTCTGTCAGCAGTTTCGACCGCTTGTGAAACTGCGCGTACCTTCCGGCGATGTCCCGCTCTGCGTGGATGCGCAGCTGGCTGCGTTTGGTTGGAACTGAAGCCCGAGTTGTTGGCCGTAGTCCAGATGACTTCGGCTACGTGGGTTCGGCGTCAATCAGTGCTTGTACCCAGACGTCCATCGGCTCGCCTCGGTCGCTCTTCATCAGCAGTTCGAGGTCAAAGTAGTCGCGCCATGCAGTGATCAGGTTGTCGGCGTCGAAGTCGTAGGCGCCCATGTACGGCACTTGTGCGCGGTGATCCATGGGGTTGAGGTAATCCTCGACCGCCTCGATCATCAAGGTGTTGCCCGCCTCGGCCCAGCGGATGGTGCGCCACCGAGAGTCGATCTGGTGCTGGCCAAGCTTGTTGAGAACCTTGCGAACGTTCTCACTGCCGATCACCGGGCGGGTCCCCACGTGGTAATGCCATTCGACGTCGGGGGCGATGTGACTCATCGCGCTATCGATGTCCTGACGCCCGAACGCCTTCAGGAATGTCGTCACGATCTCGATCTTCGATTCGGCCATGAAGCTGACCATAGCCCTCCCTGACCGGGCAACTGGTACGACGGCACCGTCGCCTACTTGCAGGATGGCACTGCATAGGACTGCCCACCTCAGCTCGACCTCTCGAACCGCAAACCGAGTCGCCACCCGCCAGAGTCTTGCTCGTCCAGCGCGTTGATCTAGGTTATGTCTTATGGGAAGTCCAGTGCAGAAGACTGACGTCATGGTGAAACCCGGGTCCGTCCCGCAGGAGTTCGATCCCGAGCACGTGCGAACCCGATCGGCGCCCGAGACCCAGATGTACCACGCCCAAGTGGCATCAAAAGAGCCGATGGCTTCGGTACTTGCTAACAACCCCGAGATCTACTTCGTCCCGCCAAAACGCAGCGGTGAATGGGGCCAATGGGAGTACCGGCCGGGCTCTTACTACGACACCACAACCGGAGCGAAACACCCAGACTGGCAAAACGTCGACCTCCCCATAGCTTCGCGAGACATCGAGCGGCTACGACGTGACTTCGTCGAGTGGGGCTACTGCAAGGTCGAGGGCGCGATCGCCCCAGACCAAGTCGCGATTATTCGTCAGCGTGTGCTCGAGCAGGCGGAGGGCGAGCGGCTCGCTGGAATCGCGCAGAGAACCCAGAGCGGACAGAACATCAACTGTTGCGTGAACAAGGGCCAATGTTTCGAGGCCCTAATCGAGCAGGATCCGAGCGTGGTACAGGGAGGACCACTCGTCGAGCAGCTCGTCGACGAGGCCCTCGGCCCTGGCTGGATCTGCACATCGTTAATTGCAGCGATCTCCATTCGTGGCGGCGTGCCGCAAGCTTTGCATCAGGACCAAGGTATTGCTCCAGAGTCGCGCCACCCCTTGACTGTCAACATCTTGACGCCCGTCACCGATATCGATGAGCAGAATGGTGGCACGCTCCTCATTCCTGGGAGCCATCGCGTGCTCACCGACGCCGCCCGTGCTGGAGAGCCCGTTGGAGCTCTTGCGCCGGCGATCAATCTGGACGCTGAAGCCGGCACGATGGTGGTAATCGATGGGCGGCTTCTCCACAGCACAGGGATCAATCGCACCGATACACCACGCATCGTGATGTTGAATGGCATGCAGGTCGGCTGGTTGCGCCAGCAGGAGAACTGGATGCTCTCCGTGCGCCCCGAAGTGCTTGAGCGCGCTAGCTCCAAGCTCCTCCATCGCATGGGCTTTCAGGCTGCAACTTATGGCCAGACCAACGAAGGCCACGGATTCGGGGCAGCGGGGAGCGCCGGCGAAGCGGCAGGCGCACTGGTGGACTTCCGGATCGCTGCCGATCGCGGCACGTACGTCCGCGTCGGTGAGCTAAACCCAGACTCAACCGCCGAGGAACTCAACGCTCCTTTCACGCTGCGTGACGTGGTGGGAAAGGCCCGAGCCGGCGGGCAGAGCGCGCCGCTGGGCATCGGCGAAGGGTCACATCTCCGGGGCACCTCGTAAGACCGAGCGGAGAGCTACACCAGCCCGCCACTCTCACGGAGTGCAGCTCAGGATTCTCGGTTAGAGCACAACCTATGCCAGGTAAACAACGCCCGATCTGATAGCCAACACTATCGACGTTGGCTACTCCAGCCCGAGTCGGCCGGCCTCAGTCGTGAACCGTTTGGGAACACTCCCCAGCACGGCGTTGACGGTGTTGAAGTCGACAAGCAACGAGTCGACTTGATCACCGGGAGCCACAATGGCCGCAGAGATTCCCAAAGCCAGGTTGATGTGTCCGTTCATGCCCGTGAGTAACTGCTGGACGATGATCGGACGGCGCTTCATCGTTCCAAGAAATGACTCCGTCTAGGCACCGCTCGGCGCTCCGCCAGCCTGGTTCGTTCGAGATGCATGGATGTAGCGTCGGGCGGAGATCGCATCGAGAGCCGCCACACGCGGCCAGTCTCCAAACTTGCCCCAATCAACAGCTGCGTTGATCTCCCTGCAGGAAGACGAGGAGTTTTACCGTCTTCTGACCGGCTTATCAGTGCTTTACGGTGACCGATTCGAACACCTGGGCGTGGACATCACGAGCTACGTCCAGGTTCCGGCGAGCTGTTGTAACCGCTTCAATCAGCATTGTGTGCTTCCCCGACCACCGAAGGCGTACCATGTTCGCCGTTCGGTATTGCTGGCCAACCGAAATTCCTAGCGTTAGAAAAGGTTTTGTTTATGAGTCATTTGGGGGATCTGCGGCGTCTTGTTGTGTTGGCCGTGTTCACCATGATCGCAGCATTAATCGTTCCGGTCGCTACCGCACCCCCTGCATCAGCACAAGGGGTAACCGACTGCACAGCCGCCACCATCTCCAAGGCTGAGTGTGATGCACTCGTCGATCTCTACAACGCGACCGGCGGTGCCGCCACCTGGGTCAGCAAAGCCAACTGGCTACTAGCGATAATCCATGCGGCTGGTACGGAGTCACCTGCTCCAATGCCACCGGCGGTTCGCTCACCTTGTTGAACCTCTACAACAATAAGTTGTCGGATGCGATCCCTGCCTCAATCGGCAACCTCACCAACCTCCAAACCCTGAACCTGTACAACAATGATTTGTCGGGTGCCATCCCCACAGAAATCGGCAACCTCACCAACCTCCAAGTCCTGAACCTGTTCAACAATGATTTGTCGGATGCGATCCCTGCATCAATCGGCAACCTCGCCAACCTCCAAACCCTGTCCCTGTTCGATAATGATTTGTCGGGTGCCATCCCCACAGAAATCAGCAACCTCACCAACCTCACCAACCCTAAACCTGTCCGACAACGAGTTGTCGGGTGAGATTCCTTCTTCGATCGGCAACCTCGCCAGCCTCAGAGGCCTGTACCTGGGCGGGAATGGTTTGTCGGGTGAGATTCCTGCATCAATCGGCGACCTCATCAACCTCCTCAGCCTGGCCCTGAACCCGAATGGGTGTTTGTGGGCTAGTGATGCGGTTACAGCTTGTGTCACCGGCGCCATCGACACGGCCGGCACCAATGGTCTGGCGTTGGACGACGCATGCATGCCGGCACCTACACCGGCTCCTGTCGTATGTGGTGCTGTCTGTGAAGGAGTAACTGTGCTGGAGGGACCCAATGAGTGCGGTGTCGTGAAGGTCCAGGTGCCTTCAGGTTTGATGGGCTTGCTCGACCTCTCGGTGCCGGTTTCG